>Ga0325402_1000982_pt1 | contig 22146 bp, 27 predicted proteins | sample PopdelMetagenome_22_FD_207212 | JGI IMG/M metagenome (GOLD analysis project Ga0325402, IMG submission 207212) | Populus deltoides microbial communities from Bellville, Georgia, United States - Xylem-PdKOR-R3 | ecosystem: Host-associated > Plants > Phyllosphere > Stem > Wood/Secondary xylem...
CATTTAGGTTTCCTAGTGACCATAATACTAGGTGGCGACTCCCTTTTTCACAAAACAAAAACCCCGAAACCAATCCCTGCTACCAGGAAGGGTCGCCGCGACGTCGAGCTCTCGAGAGGGTACGACAAGGGGTAGTAGGCCTCTCTCCCCATGTTTTTGTCTATAAATACGGGGAAGAGAGAGCAGAAGAGGAGGGCACAAAGGAGAGAAAAAGGAGAGCAAAAGAAGAGAAAAAAAAAGAAGAGAAAGAAAATAGAGAGAGAAAGAAACAAACAGAGTAATAGAAAGAAAGAGTAAAGGAGAAGAACATAGATATAGAGGAGAGAACCGAGAGAGTGAAAACAGAAAAAAAAAGAAGGAGAAGACACAGGGACTGGATTCTTTACACGGAAAAAGAAGAAGCATTGCAGCGGCCGCCACTGAGCTTCCCAGCCATCGCCTCTGCCATCGCAATCCATCGCAAATGACAATGAATACGCTCCTTCACTCCAGGTAATCTTCTCTCCTTCTCTGATTTGTCTTCTTGGTTGGTTTCATTTGCATGCAGAATATGAGCAATTCACGTTTTGCAACAAATGAAATTATAATTAGCTTACGCACAGTAACCGGCTAATTATAATTAACTAGTTTATTCAAGCATCAGCCATTCCTCAAAGAGACGAGACTTATTCGACAAGATTGGGAAAGACCCTTGTTGGTAAAAAGGGAAGAATGAAGCATATTTGAATCATCATTCAGTCAGAATTATGCCGTTTGGAGAAATGAAAAGCTTCCTAGAGTGTTAGGATCCTCAACACCTAAACAACCAGAATCAATAATAGAGCAACTGAAAAGAAAAAGGACTAATAATGAGGAAGAATTAAGAAAACAGCTGGAGAGATGTAAAGTTGATCTCAGCAAAAGCAAAGGGCAACAACAACTCTTGGAAAAGCAACTGGAGGAAGAAAATACAATGAGGAATTACTTGAACCAGCAGTTGGAAAATAAAGATGAGCAGTTAACATCTTTAAAAGAATGGCAGAAAAGGGCCGAGATAGCTGAAGAAATAGCAAAAAGGGTCTAGGATGAGTTAAGGAATCAAATAACTGAACATGATGAGCTGGCTAACAAGAATAGGCTCACAAAAAGAGAGTTGGCTAGGATTAAGAAATCAGTAAAAGGCAAGATAAATGCAGATAGAGAGGTGTTGGATTCCTTGAAGAAAGAAAGGGCAGTCTCTTAAAGAAGTTGGAAGCTGAAAAAGAGAAGAATCGACTGGCCTACATTGGTATAAAAGAAAAATGAAGAATTCGTTCCCAATAAATGGTGCAATCAGAGGAAGAGAGAAATATGAGAAAAGCTGCTAAGTCTGATATGAGAGATTACCAGAAAAGAGCCGAGTCTTCAAAGGGATGGATAATGGCTCTACAACCCGAGCTAAAAATACGAGAAGAAGAGTTGAGGAAGTGGAGAAGCCATTACTTTGAGATGGAGGAAGAGTTGAATAAGATTTAAGAATGTCAAGACTATGTTGACAACTTTGTAGTTCAAATTAACTCCAAAATAGCCGAGCTAGATATCGAGAGAGAAGAGCTACAAAGGGCAAAGGCTAAGTTAGCATGGTTGGAGGCTATGGTCCAAGTACTAGAAAGAAGTAATGAAGCTTTAGGAGCCATCAACAAAGTAATAATCGCATACAAAAGGCAAAGACTAAGTTAGCACGGTTGGAGGCTATGGTCCAAGTACTGGAAAGAAGTAATGAAGCTTTAATAGCCATCAACAAAGTAATAATTGCAGATAACACCTTGTTCCAGGACAAGATAAGACATATAACAAGACAAGTCGAGCAAGTGGCCCATTATGCGGAAAGGTTCCAACAACAAGCCACCCAAATTGGGAATAATGCCGCAAAGTATTGAGAATACATGGGGACCATCACCTCATTTATCGGGGACTTAACTAATAGAGGAAATGCCTTTTAAGGTTAGCGATGTATAGGGCCTTTTGTTTTTAAACTTTTGAATGAGCTACGGTTAGTTATAAAAAGGCCTTGACGTATCTTTCTTTCCAAATATGTTATGGTAATCAATCATGATAAGAACTTAGCAAACACTCTTTAACAGCAATCAATTCAACTCAGAAATCTTGCCTAAAGGATTCCAAAATTCATAAATCAGTTCTAAAATATACATCGTATATGCATCTCATTTTCATCATGCATTTGTTTATAACTTATCATTTGCACCACCAAATCATGAAACATAGGTTCCTCATCCAAGGTATACTACACCAGGCTAAGAACAAGAATGGAAAACGAAGAGAAAGATCTCCTAGAATCTCGTTACCAGAGTGAATTAGAATCCGTGAAAAATGAAGTTGCCCGGATGACTAATCTACTTGAACAACTTCTAAGAGCCAAAAATAGGGAGGGAACGTCTACCCAACCACCTATAGGAGCACCGATAGCTCATGTCCCCGCAGCATCTCAGAACTTGGGGGCAGATTCAGTAACGAAGCAACACTTTACACTTGCCATCCCTATCCAGCTAACTCAAGCTCCGATCATTGTAGATTTAACAGTGGATGGGCCTTCTGACAATAGGTCCACTGGTTTCATAAACCTCGATAAGACATCCGCCTTGGAAGAATGACTAAGAGCAGTCGAGGAAAATGATTGGTTTGATCCCATGCAGACATCTGAAGTATGTTTGGTACCAAACATCATGGTACCAAAAGATTTTAGGATACTGGAATTTATTAAATACACAGAGTTGGAATGCCCAAACACTCACCTTCGATCCTACTGCAACAAAATGTTTGAGGTGATCCATGACGATAAGTTGTTGATTTATTTTTTCCAAGACAGTCTAGCAGGGTCTGCGCTAAACTAGTATACCAGGTTGGACAATGCCAAGGTCAAGAAATGGAAAGATTTGGTGGAGTCTTTCCTTAATTAGTACAAGTTCAATTTGGAAATTACTCCGGATCGAGCGAGCCTTATGTTAATGAAGAAAAGAAGCCAAGAGTAAATAAGGGCTTATGCGTAAAGATGGAGGGATGAGGCAACACATGTCCAACCCTTTTTGATAGAGACGAAGATGGTGACTCTATTCGCCAATACTTTTAAGGCACCTTATTATCATCATCTAATTGGTAGCTCATCCCAGCATTTCTATGATGTTGTACGTGTTGCGAAAAGGATAGAGCAAGACATTAAATTTGGGCACATAGTAGAGCCTTTAGAGAAGAAAGGTTTTACTAGAAGAAAAAAGAAGGTGACGTTAATAAGGCGAGTACAAATGCAATAAAGTAAATTACCAAAATCTACAAATGCCTACCCCTCAATTCGCCAACATGAACTTTACCAAACCTTTTAACACCAATCGAACAAATCACCAGCCAAACAACCAAAACAACCACCAAAGGCCATATATAGGATATACTTCAGAGCAGCTGCCTTCACTGTCCATGCCTTTAAAAGACTTGTACACTAAACTGCCGAGTATTGGACACATAGCTCCGATCCTTCTACCGCCAATCCAACCACCCTTTCCCATATGGTACAAGCCACAATTAACTTGCGAATACCATGCTAGTAACCCTGGGTATGGAATTGAAACTTGTTACGCCTTTAAAAGGAGGTTGTTAGAGCTTATCAAGAGGGGGTGGGTGTCTTTTAAAGACGCACCCAACATTAATTCAAATATGTTGCCTAATCATGCCGCGCCAAGTAATAGTGGAGTGGGTATGATAGAAGGTGGGAATCAAAGCAAAGCGTTGAAGGTATCTATGAAGAAGTTGTACGACATGTTGGTACAGTCAGGATTCTTGAAAATAAACACTGAATATCATCTAGAAATAGGTGACTATTATGAGTTCCACGGGAAAGAGGGACATCATATCGATGATTGTATCAAGTTTCGCCAAAAGGTTGCGAAGATGTTAATCATGGGGGAGTTGAGGATTGAAACCATGGATGGCAACCATGAAGTGAGTGTGATGAAGGTCAACATAAACTGTCAGAAGTATGTATAGTCCAACTGACAACTAATGGGCCACCGAAGTTGATCCTAACTAAGCCTTCCTTTACAAAAAGAGATCACAATACAATGCCTTATAATTATGATTATGCTTCCAACATTTGAGCCTCTCTTTCTTTATTCCAAACTGAGATTATTGGGCTGACTCAAAGTGGCCGATGCTTCACACCCGAGGAGTTAAGGAAAGCAAAAGGCAAAGAAGTGGTAGATCTTGACAAAGCATTAGAGGTTAATAAGTTAGTAACTGAAGGAGTCAAATGAATTTCTAAAGTTGATAAAGCACAGGGAATACTACATAGTAGATCAACTAAAAAAGACTTCAGCCAGGATCTCTCTTATGTCCTTGATACTCAGTTTTGAGCCACACCGAAATGCCTTGCAAAAAGGTATTGAACAGAAAACCATGAAGCATCTGATGGGGAGGATCCATGCAACTAATTACATGTACTTCACGGCTGATGAGTTAGATGCTGAAGGAACCAAACATAACAAACCCTTGTACATCACTGTTAGGTGCAATGATTGCCTCATAGGAAAGGTGCTCTTTGATAATGGCTCGGCTCTTAACGTGTTGCCGAAACACATGCTGAAAGAAATGCAGGTCACTGAATGTCATATAAAGTCTAGTACCACGATGACAAGAGCGTATGATGGCTCACCTAGACAGATAATTAGAACTTTGGAAGTGAAGCTATATGTGGGACCACAATGTTCTTGGTGACACTTTAAGTTATGGATATCCACCCTTCCTATAGTATGTTGTTGGGAAGACCTTGGATTCATACAGCTGGGGTGGTAACTTCATCATTACACCAATGCTTGATATATATCATGAATGAGATACTGGTAACTATCAAAGCTGAGGAGATAATATCTATGATAAAGAACGTGGCTATACCATTCATCGAGATGAAGGATTGCAAGGATAAGAATATCCATGCTTTTGAGATTGTGAGCACTACTAGGTGCCTGAGAACACGATGCGAAAAAGACCAAGGATTTCAGAAGCAATTAGGATGACGGCTAAATGCCTTTTAGAATGAGGGGTTCAATTTCAGTATAACCATATCACCAGAGTAACAAAAAGGGTTAATCTAATAAAGATAAAATGTGATGATCAAAGATTTGGGTTGGGGTATAAGCCTAAAAAAAAAGATCATCGATGGGCTGCTAGTAGGATAAGAGAAAGAAGAATGGCTAGGATTGAAGGAAGAGAGCCTGAAGAAGAAGAGCTAGAAATCCCTCCCTTTATAATGTTGATCTGTTCCCCAAGGCTACATATGTAATGCAACCTGATAAAGGATCAAAAAGCCTTGTTCAAGAACTGTCAACTATGAGCATAAACACTTTGGAGGAAGATAAGGTAGAAGGAGGTGGCACGAAGATGGTAGCGGGAAAGGAAGATGAAGCACTACCACAACTGACTGTCTATATTCTAGAAGAAGTCTCCGCCAAGACCTTTGTGCGAAAGCTAGCAGAGGGTGATAATTTTCAAAACTGGGTGACCCAAGAAGCTCCAATAGTGTTTAAAATGTAAACCAACCTTGTTTGCCTTTGCATGCTTTTGTCATTGCCTTTTGTTTTCTTTTATCTTTCTGGTTGAAAATCAAGGCTCATGATGTCAGCCAGATTTTGTCTTTGTCATTGAGCCCACCTTTGTTTTAAAATAATGAGATCATATGTTTTCTAAATTTGTCTCTTTATTCGTGCTTTTACACCAAACACTTTTCGCTTTCAGGAATCCTGAAAGCGGATCTTCCACAACATCACATACATTTAGCATCAAGAATGAATGACCAAACTTTAATGAACATGTGATCACTATGGAAGAAGAAAAATGGGATGAAAGCAGTATCAGGGAATTCAAAAAGCTAGTGCAGCAACATGAACAAACCTGAAAACCTACTGAAGAAGAACTCGAAACCATAAACGTAGGTAATGACCAGTTTAAAAAAGAGTTGAAAATAGGGACTTTAATCACGCCGGAGCAAATAGCGGAGGTAATTGCCCTACTATAAGAATATGTAGATGTTTTTGCTTGGTCTTACAAGGATATGCCTGGTTTGAATACAAATATCGTGGTATATAAGATCCCATTAGAGGAAGATTGTAAAGCAGACAAACAGAAATTAAGGAGAGCCCACTTGGATATCTGGATCAAAGTCAAGGCAAAACTCGAGAAACTGTGGAATGTGGGTTTCCTAGAAGTAGTTAAATATCCACAATGGGTGTCCAACATTGTTGTTGTGCCAAATAAGGGAGGAAAGATTAGAGTTTGCGTGGACTTCCAGAACTTGAACAAAGCTAGCCCCAAAGATGATTTTCCACTACCACACATAGATATTTTAGTTGACAACGCTGCCCGTAGTTCTACATATTCCTTTATGGATGGTTTGTCAGGATACAACCAGATAAAAATGGCTCCAGAAGATAAGGCGAAAACAACTTTTATCACCCTTTAGGGAACATACTGCTACAAGGTTATGCCATTTGGTCTAAAGAATGCAGGGGCTACCTATCAAAGAGCCACTGTGACTTTGTTCCATGATATGATGCAAAAGGAAATTGAGGTGTATGTAGATGATATGATTGCCAAGTCTAGAAGGGGAGAAGATCATGTAAATATGTTGAGGAAGTTATTTGAGAGATTAAAGAAGTATGAACTAAAGCTCAACCCTGCAAAATGTTCGTTTGGAGTTAAGTCCGGCAAGCTGCTAGGATTTGTGGTCAGTAGCAAAGGTATAAAGGTGGATCCTGATAAAGCGAAAGCCATCCAATCCATGCGAACCCTAAAGATAGAGAAGGAGGTGAGGGGATTCTTGGGAAGATTAAACTATATTGCCTGATTTATAGCTCAATTAACCACAACATGTGAACCTATCTTCCGGTTACTGAGGAAAAAGAATAATAGGACATGGAATGAAGAGTGTGAGGAGGCATTCAACAAAATCAAACATTATTTACAGAGTCCACCTTTGCTTGTTCCTCATGTATCAGGAAGACCTTTAATACTGTATCTAACAGTGACTGAAATAGCTATGGGATGTGTACTGGGTCAGCATGATGAAACCGGGCGGAAAGAAAAGGTTATTTATTACCTAAGTAAGAGGTTCACTGAATATGAGTCTAGATACACGGTGATAAAAAAGCTATATTGTGCATTGGGATGGGCGGCAAAAAGATTACGACATTATATGTTGTATCACACCACTTGGTTGATTTCAAAAGTGGATCCATTAAGGTACATATGTAGCAAGCCTTACCTCTCAAGCCGAATTGCAAGGTGGTAGGTTTTGTTATCAAAATATGACATAGTGTATATGACAAGGAAAGCTGTGAAGGGAAGCATGATTGTTGACCACCTACCTGATAACGCTTTTGAAGATTATGAGCTATTGGATTTTGATTTTCCTGATGAAAATGTACTATCAATAGAGGAAGAATAAGAGAAGACAGATTGGTAGACCATGTTTTTTGACGGGGCAGTGAATGTATATGGTAATGGGGCGAGCGCGTTGATAATCTCTCCTGACTAGAAACAGTATCCAGTTTCAGTTAAATTGGATTTTGAATGCACCAATAATACAACTGAATATGAAGCTTGTATCCTCGGCTTAGAAGCTGCATTAGAGTTGAAGATCAGAAAGATGGATGTATATGGTGACTCAATTTTGTTTATCTGTCAGGTGAAAGGAGAATGGAAAACCAAGGAAGAAAAGTTGAAGCCGTACCAAGAATATTTATTCACACTGTTGGAAGAATTCAAAGAGATAAAATTCACTCATCTAGGAAGAGAAGGGAACCATTATGCAGATGCTTTGGCCACGTTGGCTGCTATGGCTATGATTGATCTCGGGCATAAAGTATAGCCAATACATATTGACATTAGAAATAACCCAGCTCACTATTGCTCAATTGAAGGAGAGATAGATGGAAAGTCTTGGTACTTCGATATCAAGAATTTTGTGCCAAATCAGGAATATCCAGTGGAAGCTTTGAAGATGGATAAGAAAACCTTAAGAAGATTGGCCATGGATTTCAATCCAGATGGAGAGACTCTATATAAAAGATCATTTGACGGAACCTTGCTAAGGTGTTTGAATGAGATAGATGCTAGAAATGTTGTACGAGAGGTCCATGAAGGGATTTGCTCAACTCATGTTAACAGTCATATGATAGCAAGGAAAATACAAAGGGTTGGTTATTTCTGGATGACGTTAGAGAAAGACTGCATCGACTATGTTAGGAAATGTCACAAGTGTCAAGTGCATAGTGATAGGTCAATGCGCCTCCGACCCCTCTGTTTAATCTAACATCTCCCTAGCCATTTTCGATGTGGGGAATTGATGTGATTGGGCCTGTTAACTCAAAAGCTAGCAATGGGCATAGATTCATTTTTGTAGCTATTGACTACACGAAATGGGTAGAAGCTAGTTCATATGCCCATGTAACACAGAAAGTGGTGAAGAGGTTTATAGAAAAAGATTTGATTTATCGCTATAGTCCGCCAGAAAAGAGAGTGACCGATAATGCACATAATTTCAACGGTAAAATGATAGTAGAGCTTTGTACCAAATGAAAAATCAAGCATTCAAATTCCTCACTATACAGGCCAAAGATGAATGGTGCTGTAGAAACAGCCAACAAGAACATCAAGAAAATTATTCAGAAAATTATAGTCATTTATAAGGATTGGCATGGGATGTTGTCGTTCGCTCTCCATCTATATCGCACTACAGTAAGGACCTCGACAGGAACTACTTTGTATTCTCTGGGATATGGAATAGAGGCAGTGATGCTTTTGGAAGTAGAAATCCCTTCGTTAAGAGTGTTGATGGATTCAGAATTAGAAGAGGCTGAATGGGTCAAAGTGAGATATGAACAGTTAAACCTAGTTAATGAAAAAGGATAGCTGCAATTTGTCATCAACAACTCTAGCAAAAAAGGATGGCCAAGGCATATGATAAGAAGGTTAGACCTCGCGCGTTCCAAGAAGAAGATCTAGTGCTGAAGAAAAACCAGATGAATTGTTATCTAGTACACCGCTATGATGGCCAGACATTATTAACTCGAAAAAGTTGCTTGAGTGGCTACCTTTTCAGAGCATTTAATGCTTCATCTCTTCACCATATTTGACAAAACATATACCGTTATAATGGCCTAACATTTGACCATCCCTGGTATGGTTCTTTCCTGCTGATTGACACCATAGCGGCTGCGATACTGACTCATAGAAGCTAATTTAGGTAGCCTTTAACTATCAAAATTTGACAGTTCATGATGACCATTTTGAGCCAACGGTTAAGATCCTTCCAAGATGAATCAAGGGCCAATATTTGTCCCTAATAAAGATAAAATGTCCCTCTTCCACCTCCCATAACTAAAGGTGAATTCCATGCATTGAGAGAGAAGAAATTGGGGTGCAAAGTTGAAAAACAAACTAGCCCCCCCAATTTTATTTCTGCCATTGCCACCAGCTTCATTCTCTCCCCCCCAAACTTTGACTTGTACATCCGCCTCTCCACCAACATCTCCATCGCGAGCCGTTGACATAATCACTAGCCATCCACCCTCACATTAGGAGTAGCTACTACAAACTTCTTCCTCTTTACCACAAACTTTTCCTCTAGAAACCACATAACCCCATCGTGAGCCACCAACGCTTCCACCAGCCACCAGTCAAACCTTCTAGCCACTAACAACTCTCTTCCTCTAGCTAGGCTAACCTTCTTTTTCCTTTTCTTTTTCTTCCCCTCATCCTCCATTCTATAGCTGTTGCATGCATAATTCATTTTGCATGCAATGACAAATTTAATTAATATGGTCATTGGGTCGGATCCAACCTAGCCGGAAAAAAAGAGAAGGTTGTTGGGCTGCAAGATGGCCAACTCAACTAAGTCGTGCTGGACTCGTTTCAACCCAGCCTAGATGGTTGGACCATTTCCAGGCCATTTAATAAATAAAATAATATAATAATATTTAAAAAATATATTTTAAAAAAATCAAATATTTGTGGGTCTCTTGCATGTTTATGCAACTAGCTATTTTGCATAATATCAGGTTGTAGACTTACATTGTAAGATAAGATCAAGTATTAAAAATACTCGATTTTCTCCAAAACTTTTTTTTAAAAAAGAATTCAAAATTTCAAGAAAATTAAAAAAAATTAATTTTCTGTTTCCAAAAACATAAAAAATATGTTTTGTCTTTGTGCATACAACCAAATCCTAAAGGTTTTTCATGCATATTTTGTATAAGATAAAATCCTATTTTTATCATGTTTAAAAAAAATGCAAAAATGGATATCATAATCAGTTTATGATTATCCATTGGGGTTTGACCAAAATATAAAAAATCTTATTATAATTAGTTTGTTATTCAGAATGTTACAACTTAGTTATATTTAAGAAATAAATAAGTTTGGCCTTTATAATGGTTAGAATTTAATCCAATGAGATAGAGAATTCCTCATAAAGGGAGATCTTCCTCGAGCCTTAGAGAAGATCAATATATAGAAACATGACCTAGAAAAACAATCAAACAACAATGCAGTTTACCTTAGGTAGGGTGCATCAGGGATGATGCATCTTTTATTTACACAATCAGTCCCTTACCTGACCTATGTAGACCATAGGTTTCGTAGTAACCATAATACTAGGTGGTGAATCCTGAACTTCATAATCATAATTTTATGATTAAACCCAAAACCCTCTTTTCACCATCACTCAAGAGACAGACCCGTCATTCGACATCGAGCACGCTGCGACACCTAACACCGTCAAACATTGACAAATCTTCCTTTCAAGAATTAACTAAAATCAGGTCAAAAAGCTACTGGAATAGTGGTGGCGTTGTACCACACATCACTGCCACTAGCGGCGCGTGAATCCACACATCGTCACTGAATGAACAGTGAAAATTGGTGGATTTAAAATGGCTCCTTCATCTCTTCCTTTCCCTGTCGACAATACTCCTCCACACTCTCTAAGAAAAGGAGATCGAGGCATATCAAGCCTTAACCTTCTCTTAAATTGGTGGATTTAAAGTGGCTCCTTCATCTCTTCCTTTCCCTATCGACAATACTCCTCCACACTCTCTAAGAAAGGAGATCAAGGCATATCAAGCCTTAACCTTCTCTTTTTCTTCTTCCTTTCTTTTTTGTTGGTTTGTTTTCTATCTATTGCCTCATGATTTTTCTTCTCCTTATTAGTTACCTCAATAATCAATAATGGAGGGAAAGGTGCTCATCAGTTGTGGTGCCATATTGGCCATCGATTTAAAAGGAAGAAGTGTCGTCATTTCTTTTTTCAAGGAAGAAAGAAGCACAATGATTGGAGGAAAAGGGAAGTTGTCATTGGTGAGGGACGTCACTACCATTGGCTGGAGGCTAACGTGGAGGTTCATGACTTCAATGAAGGGGATATATGGATGATTTGTATGAGGTTTTCTTATAGGTGTTTTGGAGATGGGGTCTGCAGTTCTAGGGGAAAAGCTGCCTTAATGGTTATGCTGGTGTTGTTTTGTTATGAGTGATGAGGATGATCACGACTATGATAGTTTGGACAACAATCACTGATGGGAGAGATGTCATTGCTAGCATAGTGCTAGTTGGCTGATAGTGAAGGAGCTAAATAGAGGAGGATGGATGGTCACTTGTGGAGGAAAGGGAAGGATGGTTTTCAACAATAAGGAAGGGAGATGGCTTTTTGCTTTTGTTTTTTTTCCTCTATCTTTAAATATCAGTGTGGAAAAAGGATGAAGATGGGTTGCCGAGCTTGGATGGTGGCTGGGTGAGTGGTGGCTACTGGTGGCGAGATCAATGGTGAACTGGAGGAAATAGGATTTTGGGTTTTCTTTTGGGGTCTTTTTCATGGCTGGTGGATGGTCTTTTGAATAATAGGTCTAGGGTGTTTTTTTGTATTGCACGAGTATCTTTTGGGAGAGTGTTTTTGTGTGTGTGATTTTTTTCCATCACTAATTCTCTCCCCTAAAATCTCTCCCCTCATTTTTGTGTGTGTATAACCACATGATTATAGGTAAAAGTTTTTTTTTTCTTCCCCTCAATTGCTAGGTCCTCAAGCAATCTAAATTTTTTTTGGTCCCTTTGTCCATTTATATTTTGATTTTTCTTATTTTTTTTATGTTTTATATTTTTTTTTAAAAAAGAGCAACATCAACTCGACTCAAGAAGCATGTTAATAACTGAACGTGTTGAAAGTAGATTTTTCTTTTAATTTTAAATTTATTGGAAAAGATGTTGGAAGTGATGCAAATACGTCTAGATCATATTTTTTAGGTTTTTGTTTTTGTTTTTTGCTATTTGTTGTTTTTTTCACAATACTGTTTTTAAATGGTGTAAAACATTGGGTAGCAATAAAAACAAAGGCACATACATGTTGAACATCATGCAAAGATTAATAATATAGCATCCATTCACTTCAATTATCAATTAAACATCATAATTTTGTCAAAATAGGTTTCGGTTCTAAACCAAAACCTTATGATTAAAAACTATAAAAATCATGTTATCAATGCAATTACACACTAAATTTTTTATTAATCATGTATAAAGAAAGGTTCTGTACAAAGAAATAGACCAAAATTGATCCAAATTAAGAGGTTACGACAATGTTCTTCCTAAGAACATGAAGAACATTGTCCATAAACCCAGAAAAAACCCAGCCATGCCCAGCCACTACCAAGCCTAGAAATGGACATTATTGGCTTCTAAAACATGCTCTTTTATCCCAACAAGTTTGAACAAAAAAATATAAAAGCATTAAAATCAAGTATGAGATATCAAATAAAAAAAAAACTATCAACTTAAAACAACCTACATGTTCATGCAACATGGATTCAAAATTAATTTTCGAAACCCATTTTGTGCATGAACATGCCTAACAAACCCAAGGTAAACACCTTTGTTTTAACATGCATAACTTAAGTTAAACAAAAACAAAAACTAAAACAACATTGTATATCCAAAACAAACTTAAACAACAACTTTAATGCATAAAAAAAAATCAAAATAACTCCAAAATAACTTTATTCAATAAAAATCACATCAATAAAAAGGTGAATGCAACATCATTTGTTAAACATTCCAAACCTCTTTTTTATACTTGTAAACATAAATATGAAAAAAAAAACACCTTAAGCAGGCTCTAAATTTCTCTTCTAGAGGAGTCCATTTACCATGGTTCATGGGACCAACAAATCAATCATTAGAGGGTCCTTTAGCTATCAAATCCATAGGAACTAGAGTTTGAGCTCGCTAGATAAGGGTAATAGGGATAAAATGCTGCTCGGTCACTGAATCTACCCCTAAGTTTTATGGTGCATAAGGGACATGAGCTATTAGAGCCTTCACAAGAAGCTGTGCAAATTTTCCATTTCTACTCTTGAAACTTAGCGCTTGTTCGTGCAAATTTTTTAGTCTAGCCACTTCCCCTTTAATGCTCTCAATTTCTTTTAGACAATGAGCCTCTATCTAAACCATTTCTTTGTTTTTCATCATTTCTTTCAGTCATGTGTAATAGACCTTCAATAGGAGACTTACGTTTCAAACTGTGAACATGCATGCTAAATGTAAGAGCATGTATTCAAAATGATGAGCTTGCCCTTCATAGATTGACACACATTCATAACTCTTGCATGGTTGATAAAAATTTTGATTGTCCAAACTCTACAATGAAAATTTCCTGAGTGACGACCATTGTGTCACTTGTAAGTCTTGAACTTAAGATGCTTCATAAAAGGCTTTCCTTGATTAAAAACATGTGTAGGGAGCATACAATCTAAGGGTATGTTCTAATTCTTCTTCGAGTGATGGGGTAGGTTTACTACTTGGTCTTCAAAACGGTCTCAGATCTGCCTAGTTATGGTCTTTGTAAAGATAGTATGTGGGTGTTATAAGGAATGATTAAGGTATGCATACCTACCATTACCAAGCAAACACTTAGATATGAGTTGGGTGTTTCACGCATCTGAACCCTAATCAATAATCATAGGGCAAATTGCTAAATGTATGAGCATGTATTCAAAATGATGAGCTTGCCCTTCATAGGATAACACACATTCATAACTCTTGCATGGTGGACAAAAATTTTGATTGTCCAAACTCTACAAATTTGCTAAGCTTAAAATAAAAACTTGAGAAACTGTGTTAGCCTTTCAAACATTCACACTTAGCTTCCTTGTCAATTATTTTTTTCTTTTTTTCTATTTTTTTCATCTTTTTTTCTTGATCTTGAAGGGGTTATTTATAAGGTTTTGCTAGGGTTTTGAGAGATTTTGAATCCATTTCTGACCTCTTGGTCTCGAGGGAAGTGTTGTAAACCTTTGATAAGAATCCATTGAGGAGCCTTTATGTGCAAACACAGGAAAACCAAATACATTTTTTATATGATAGTCACACTATTTGGGTTGACTGAACTACCCATTTTCGAGGTCTTGTCGGTGCAATTCTGACATCATCATCATCATCATTTGAAACTACTTGAATTTGGTAGACGGGGTGCACGACTTTTATTTAGATCCAACTTTGCTCAATTTGGAGGTTTATAACTCCACATTTATGCATTTGAAGTTGACAACTCGATCAACCAAAACTTTCAAAACGTACGTGCAAGCTGACAAATAACATGTCATTCATCTTTTCTTCTTTAAGTCTGAACGACATGTCATTTAAGGTTCTTAATTTGAAATTTAAAAAATTTCAATTGAGTCCCTGTTCTTCTAATTGCTTTTAATTGCACTTGTAATTGCCTTAAGACTTTTTAATTTCATACAATTTCACCCTTGCCAAACTTAATTGTCAGCCCTAAAGTTGACCACTATTTTTATTTTAGTCATTGGTTCTAAATTTATGCATTTCGACCCTTAATTGACGAAAAGACTTTTAATTCCTTCAATTAGGCCCTTAATTTGGTCAATTCAGCCATTACATTCACTCACCTTTTTCAATTTGGTCATTGGTTTTGGATTTCTTCAATTAAGCCCTTAATTGCCCATCAAACTTCAATATTTATGTAATTAAGCCTTAATATGACCAAATTAACTCTTAACAATTGCAATTCAACCCCCAGACTTTAATTGCTTCCAATCAAAGCCTAAATTGACTTCAAAAAATCAATTTTTATTGCAATTAAGCCCTTAATAAATTCAATTCCACATTAAAAAATTCCAATTGAGTCCTTCAACATGAAATTTTGAATTTCCTTCCTGAAATTGAATTTTTCTTTTTCAATAAGGCCTTTATCAATCGAAAATACACTATCAAATTTTTCAATCTTGTATATTTTGATCTTACTCAACAAGTCTTCAACAATTTCCTAGGCATTTTGTTATATTCTTCTCACTGATATATTTTTTTTTCTTCCAACATTTTTTCTTTTTTTTTTATTTTCTCTCATTTTTTATTTTTCCTGATTTTTTTATTTTACCCAACATGGAGGATAAATTTGAAAAAAAAGTTGAAAACAAAAAAAACATTCTCATAATTTTTTATTTTTGAGGACTAAAGTGTAAATTGCCTTGGCGTCTCATTGTTCAGTGTTACAGTGAAATTCCAAGTGGTTAAAGTATATTACTAGATAATTTCTCACGCTACTCTATGGGTCATATTAAACTTTTTCTAGACGTAAAAAAATATCTAGGTGTCGATAATGTGTTTTTTAGTAGAAAACAATTAAAATTATATAACAATTGACTTGATATGACCTAGTCAACTTGGCAGGTCCAAAAACAACTTAGATGACAAAGAAAAATGTAGTTAAACTAAAAAAAATAAAGACGATATATTTTTTTTAAAGTATTGAAACAATAACATATTAGATCGACTCAGATCAACTTAGGTTAGTTTGTCAAATCTACTACCCATGTTATGAGAATTTGATAACCTTATAGAAAGCAAATAAAAAAAAATATTATTTAACTCCATTCTCAATCAACCCAATGTTGAAGGATAAAATCAAATAAATAGGAAAAAAACAATGACCCAACTTAACCTGTCAAACTCGGGTGAGGAGAATAGGATAATTTCATAGAAAGCAAATAAAAAAATAATTATAAAGTCTAATTATCAATTAATCCAATGTTGAAGGATGAAACTGAAACAAATCCAATTAAAAAAAGGAAAACCAATTGAGGCAACTTGGCCAACCCGCAAAACTCGTAACCCGGTCATGAGACTATGATAACTCTATAAAAATAAAATTAAAAAATAATTATTATTATGAAGTCTAATTCCCAATTAACTCAATGTTGAAAGATGAAGTTTAGAAAAAAAATTAAAAACATGAAAAAAAAACCCGAGTCAACACAGCTAACCCGCAAAACTCGCGACATGGGTAATAAGACTTGGATAACACTATAGAAAACGAATCGAAATAAATTTTAAAATCTAATATGCAGTAAACTTACTATTAAAGGATGAAATTAAAAAAAAAAAGTTGAATATAATTAATCCATCAAAGGAATAAGTGACATTTACTGTTGTATTATCTACCAACATGTCTATATATGACAACGAGAAATCATATTTTAGATCGGCGTGATTTAGGTTGTGAAAGTCCACACATATTCAAATTCTCTTATCTTTCTTCTCTATTATGAAAATATTGAACACCTATGTCAGATACTTTATCACTTCCAAGAAGCCCGCGTCAAAATACTTTCTTTTTTTTTTTTTTTTACTTTCAACATAACCTCCAGCCTCATCCTTCTTAACTTCTACTTAATTTGAGTGCAAATCCACTCCTCATCATGCCCTAAGTTTAATTTGAGTGCAAATCCACTCCTCATCATGCGCATAACAACCATTTTTGTAGCTTTAGAAAACTCTAGGACTCTCCTTTATAAAGACTTTTATAGGATCATATTAGCATTGATAATCTTAAATATATATAAAAGTCACCATCGTGAGTTCCTCTGGCTTCTATATAGAGTATTATTCTTCATCAGGGAAAACTTTCTTCAGCTTTAATAGTTATGAAATGACCTTCATCAACATATTTTAACATCTAGTGTAAAGAGTTAATACCTCACTTAGAAAGTCTCCAAGAACTGATAAGGTTCAATATCCAAGTTGATGTCTATTTTCTTAATCATTTGCCTAAGAATGCATCATAAGCTTGAGCTATTTTATATATTGTGAGGCTTTATATGCGAGGCATTAATGAGAAAAAATTTTCTCAATTTGTTTATATTTTTTAAAATTTCCGAGTAAGAAATTCCATCTTGTGTCCATGTTTAATAAAAACAAATGAACAAAATCATGGTGTATGGATCATATTAAAAAAAAATATTCAACAAAAGAACTTAAATCATTTTTTTTTTAAAAAAGGAACCACATTAAAATATATAAATAATAAAAGTACGAAATATGCTATTAATCTTATTGTTGATTTTATAAGGTAGACCTTGCCATAAGGTTCATCAGGGCTTGCACAACCTTTTAATATCACTTTTATGGTTCCATCAAGTGCCTATTTAGCATTATGTCAGTGTATGATGTTAAGTTTTTTTTTTTATATATAGTAATCGAGGGAGAAAGAATATTATTAAGATTTAGTCAATGCCAAAATGACAAACTAACTAAAAAAAAAACTTATAGTGAAAAAGTAAAGAAATAACAAAAAATATTAATCTTGAACATTAGATCACCTCAACACATAATCAGAACATCTAGCTAGATCAATACTTATAGAAATAAAATTCTAAAATCTAACATGAAGCCATTAAATTAAACAATATAAAATTAAATCATAAACTTTATTTTAATCAGGATTAATAATATCTAAAACTAATTTGTTATGAATAATCCAAATAGATCAAAGATACCACAACTTGTTAAAGGATTTCATTAGTATAATGGCATATACTATCTAGAGAAGTACTGATTAGTTAAAGTATGTCTGGTAATGTGGTTCAAAGTTGATCGATTGAATTTCATTTATATTCCATCAATTTAGTTAACATGATGTTAAGAGTACATATGGCTTGCATAAAAATTCCCATTAAAAGAAAATTAAGGCTAGAAATTAAATCAAAACAAAATTATATAAGCAATGGAAAAGAAAATGAAATTCAATTCATTACACGTGATTTTTATTTTTATTAAGAGATTTTGTTAATAATTTTATTAAAACAATCTTTTTATGTGTAATGTCCTTTTAATATTTAATTTTAACTACATATTCTTAATAAAATGCAGAGGGAAATTTATATTGTCCTCTATTAAGGAAAGAGACCCTATAAAATATAAACACTCTTATATAAGAATAGTTATTGTATGTAATACATCCCACCATTATATTGCACACAACCCTACAAGTATAAATACAAAGGATGGTTGCTACCCTTATGCAACCTACATAATTATACAAAACTATCTTATCTCTCAATTAACTTAATTTGGTATTAGAGCTGCGATTATCATTCAGCAGCCTTCTTCCGCAACAGCTGCAACTCTCCTTCGTAATTGTTTCAACTAGCAGTCATTCTTTCTTTTTAGCAGCTGTTCTTCTTCTATTATATTCGCCAGCAGCAGTTTCTCCTCAGCAGATATCAGTCATCTTCTTCCTCTGTTACTTCTCATCAGCATCCACAAAATAAAAAACTGCAACTTCTCCTCCCTAGCAACATGGACAATCAAGAACTTCAACACTCTGCTAGCGCTGTATCAGCTCTCAATCTTCTTTCTTCCCTGTGGCGCAATCAATTATGTATAGGTCATCGCCTCCTGCCTCCATTATTTCTCTTCCTAACACACACCAGGTAGTCTCTTTAAAACTATCCAACCATAATTTCCTGTATTGGAGGATGCAGATGAAACCTTTTCTCTTGGGCCAAGGCGTTTATTCATTTGTTGATGGCATATCACCATGTCCTCCTTCACATCTGGCAGCAACTGAGACATCGACATTCTCTGTCAACCCTGCATATTTGTCATGGAAGCAGCAAGATCACCTAATCATGAGTGCCCTCCTATCTTCTCTCTCGATGGAAGTTCTGCACTTGGTTGTAGATTGTAACACTTCCCATGCCATCTGGACAACACTGGAAACAGCTCTTGCATCTCCCTCAAATTCCAGGATTATGCAGCTCCATGGCTCATTCTAGGATTTACGACAGAATGATGATTCTGCCAGCATTTACTTGCAGAAGGCAAAGGCCTTGTTTGATGAACTGGCTGTCGCTGGCAAACCAATCTCCCTGGCAGAATTTAAGTTGTGTGATTTTGAGGGTTACGCAGTGAGTTTAAGGATCTCGTCACCAGCTTGTCCACTAAGGATGCTTCCATCATCTATACTGATCTCCATAGCAGCCTTTTTACACATGAGTTTCTTCACAAAGCCTCTCTTCAACCATCTGTAACAGCTCCTTTATTACCAACTCCAAGCTGCTGCGTTCTTTGTGCAGCATCAATCTGGTAGACGGGGTTGTTTTCGTGGGAGCTGGAGACCTAACAATCGCAACAATTTCTATCGTGGCAATGGACCAGCTCACAGTTATACTTCAGGACAACAATATAGCCCACATGGAAACCGGTTCTCATCTGGCACTTCCTCATAGCTAACAGGTAGTTTTGGGCAGCAAGGAAATCGCCTTTTAGACTATACTCGCAATATAAAATGTCAGCTGTGTTATGAATATAGGCATACTGCTCAACAATGTTCTCAGTTGGCTACTCATCATATGCAAGCTAATGTTAATCTTGCATTTAATACTGCCTCTTCCACTACTCCTGTTACTTGGTTTCCTGATACAGGTGAAAATCATCATGTCACGCCGGACCTTGTAAGTATGACGAGTTCAGAACCTTATCTTGGAAATGATCATCTGCATGTTGGTGATGGTAAGGGCCTTGTTATCTTAAATATTGCTCACTCTAAAATTCGCTCACCAAACCGCATGTTTACTTTATCCAATATCTTACATGTTCCTGCCACTAAAAAACCTCTGCTATCTGTTCAAAAATTTTATCTTGAGAATAACATCTTTTTTTAATTTCATTCCTCTCTATTTTATGTTAAGGATCTCATGACAAAGAAAGTTTTTCTTTCTGGTCAGAGTAGAGATTGTCTATATGTTTTGTTTGAATCGTCCGTAACGTCGTTGCCTCAAGCTTTTTCCTCTACCTGTCTATCTACTTTAGTTGATGTCTGGCACCGTCGCCTTGGACATCCTAGTCCACGTATTCTCCATTTGTTGGTGAAAAATAAAAAAGTGTCATGTACGTCCACTCAGTTTAATTTTCATTGTCCTGCGTGCCTTCTAGGCAAGTCATCACGTCTGACTCTAAAAACTACGGGTCATCAAACTCGAGCTCCTCTTAACTTGATTTTTAGTGATGTTTGGGGTCCATCCCCTATGTTGTCATTTGATGGTTTTCGCTATTTTGTTATTTTTGTGGATGCTCATACCAAGTTTATATGGTTTTATCCTTTGGTTGCTAAGTTTGATGTTTTTGCAATTTTCCATCAGTTTCAGGCGCTTGTGGAGCGCCAATTCTCCTTAAAAATTAAGTCTGTTCAAACCGATTGGGGTGGTGAATATCGAAACTAAATACATATTTTAAAACAATTGGTATTCATCATCGTGTGATCTGCCCGCACACTCATGAACAAAATGGCGTGGTTGAACGCCGTCATAGACATATTGTTGAAACTAGACTAACTCTCCTTGGGCAGTGTCACGCTCCCCTTAAATATTGGAGTTATGCTTTTGAAAGTTCTGTTTATTTGATTAATTACATGCCCACTCCAGTTCTTAATAATAAGACACCGTTTGAATGTCTTCTAAAATCGACACCTGATTATGCGTTTCTTCGTACTTTCGAGTGTCTCTGCTTTCCTTCTCTTTGTCCATACAATGCTCATAAGTTAGATTTTCGGTCCACTCCTTGTGTTTTTCTAGGATATAGTACCTTGCATGTCGGTTATCGATGTCTTGATTTGTCATCCAAACGAATTTATCTTGCTCGTCATGTCCGGTTTCATGAAAATGTTTTTCCTCTTGATAAAAATGAACAGATTGCAGCAACACCGAAACAGCCCTCTACTCCCTCTATACCCGTCACTTTACATCCTCTTATGCAACCCTTTTCAGTCCCTTCACCACTGCCCCTTACACTCACTTACCATTATCTGCATGTTATTATGATCATTCTTCAATTGCAGGTTCCGATTCGTCACACTCACAGGCGTCGCCCGATGCTGCTGCCAGCTCCCCCGGTTTATCCCCTGTTCGCTCTCCTGTTGTGGGTGCTTCTTCTGCTGGGTCTCCATCACGGTCTGCGCCTATATTGAGTTCTTTAACCACAGGTTCTTCCTCTCTTTCCCTTCTTGGAATTAACGTATGTGTTGACCTTTCTAAGTTCAATCTTCAGCACGTCCCTGTCGCTGTCTCCTCTCCATCTCAGCGGGCTTGCACCCATCCTATGGTGCTTCGACCGCGGCCAGAAAAAAATGCTAATCTTAGCGTTGCGGTTGTCTCTCGAGTCACGACCTTACCTCAGCAGGAGCCATTGTCATTTAAGGACGCAAACAGGTATGTTACTTGGGACAATGCCATGTAGGAGGAACTTCGGGCACTTCACTCTAATCAGACTTGGACGTTGGTGCCTCCCCATCCAATTATGAATGTGATTGGCAGTAGATGGGTTTACAAAATAAAAAGACATGTTGATGGTCAGGTCACCCGATATAAAGCATGATTAGTTGCCCGCGACTTCACTCAGCAAGAAGGGATTAATTATTTGGAGGCGTTCAATCCAGTGATTAAGCCTACAATAGTCCGCCTTGTGCTCACTATTGCTGTCTCCTATGGTTGGACCATTCATCAGTTGGATGTTCATAATGCTTTCCTAAATGGCATTCTTCAGGAAGACGTATACATGGCGCAACCGCCTGGGTTTGTTGATCCTGCACTCTCGTCTCATGTGTGCCGTCTCCATAAATCTTTGCATGGTTTGAAACAAGTCCCTCGTGCTTGGTACAACCGGTTGAGTGAGTTCATACTCTCCATTGGATTTCAGGCATCCAAGGGCGATACTTCTCTGTTTATTCTCTCTCACGATGGTGCTATGATTTACTTGCTTGTGTATTGTTGCGATGTCGCGGTC
>Ga0325402_1000987_pt1 | contig 22092 bp, 14 predicted proteins | sample PopdelMetagenome_22_FD_207212 | JGI IMG/M metagenome (GOLD analysis project Ga0325402, IMG submission 207212) | Populus deltoides microbial communities from Bellville, Georgia, United States - Xylem-PdKOR-R3 | ecosystem: Host-associated > Plants > Phyllosphere > Stem > Wood/Secondary xylem...
ACAAATATAAAGCATGTTAGTATCCAACATTAAGGTCCATGTTAAGTTTATATTATACTTATTCTTACACCATTAGTATACCCTTTTCACCTTGACATAATTAACTTAGTTAAACATAATGAAAGAACGAAACAAAAATAAACAAAATTGTTGTAACCCATTTTTGGGTCCCCACACAAAAATAAAAATAAATATATAAATATATAGCTGGAAGAAATTAGAAAAATAATAGGAGGTTGGAGCGCTCAGAAAGGGATCAGAAAAATTGATTAAGGAGGTTAAAAAATACAAGGATTGAAATTTTTACAGTATATACTTGAATGATGAGAGCCTTGTGGGAAAACAAAATTTAATTTGAAGAGAAAAGTCCAAAATTGGATGTTTATGGACTTAATTGGATTTTGTTGAAGGTTTAATTGAATTTATAGGGGGTTTGATTGTAAGAAAAATTGATTTTTAAGTCAATTTGAGCTTCAATTGGAAGAAATTAAAGTTCTGGGGTCAAATTATAATTTTTGAGAGTTGATTTGGTTAAATCAGGGGCTTAATTGCATAAATATTGAAGTTTAATGGCCAATTAGGGACTTAATTAAGAAAATCCGAAACCAAGGACCAAATTGGAACAGGCGCGTAAATATTGGGGCTGTAATTAACAAAATCAGGGGCCAAATTAAAGAAATTAAAAGTTTATTGATCAATTGAGGGTCAAATTGCATAAATCAGAGGCCAAGGATCAAAGTGAAAAACGCGGCCAACTATAGGGGCGGATACCGAAATTTGCAGGGATGCAATTGAATTAATGCTTAAAATCCAGATTACATTGTAAGGACTTCAAAGAACAAAGGATAAATTAAGGACTGATTTGGAAAACATTTGCTGGCGCCACATTTAAATGAAACGGCGCGTTTTGTATAAAACGACGCCGTTTCATGTTAAAAAAAAAAAGAGGCAGAACAGTGTCGTTTTGAGCGACACTGTTCTTCTTTCTCCTTCCCCCGGACATGCAGCAGGGGAAGGAAGACAATTTTCTTCCTCTTTCTTCATTAATTTCTGCGAGCCGCGTGCCCTGCAGAAGTCTCGAAACCCCAAGCCTTGATGATGAGAAACCAGGGGCAACACGCCTTGCCAGCGGCGCCCACTGGCCAACTGACCAGCGCTGCCCTGCCCCATGCGCGACAATAATGAGCCCCACTCCTTTGGCTCTATAAATAGAGGCTCAACGCCAACACAAGGAGGAGGAGAGAAAACAGGGAACGGAGAGAAGAGAAAGAAGGGGACAAAAAAAGGAAAACGCGGAGAGAAAACGAAAACAGAGCAGGAAAAAGAAGAGGGAAGAAACGGAGAGAAATAGAAAACGAACCGAGGAGAGAGAACGAACTGAAAAAGAGAACCACTGATAAACCCAAATGGAGAGGAAGGAAAAGCTTGAAACGGGGTAGGGAACTTGAAAACAAACCGGGAGGATAAAGGGGAAACCACTAAAAAAACAAAAGAATAGGGAAGAAAACGCGAGAGAAGGGAAGAGGAAGAATCTCTCTCTCCGCCGCTTGAAACAGCAGCGTCGCTGCTTGGAGTCGCCGTTCGTGAGCCACGACACCGCCACCGGCCTCCACCACAGCACCACCAGCGAAGTAGTCAGACCAGCAACACCGCCTCCTCCGCGCCAGGTACACCCTCCTCCCCCTCTTTGCTTTTGCTTTCGGTGGCCGTTTTCCCTCCTGCATGCAGAACGAATATTGTTCTGCATGCAGGAGGGTGGGGGGCAAATAATTCCCCCCGCCAGTTTTGTTTTTGTTGGGCCAGTCTGATTCTGGCCCATCGGTGATATTCCTTTTCTTCTCTGGGCCAGGTTGGTGCTGGCCCAGCCAGTTTATTTTCTAGGCCAGGCTGATTCTGGCCCATCCATGCCTTCTGGGCCGGGTCTGGCCCAGAAAAAAAATAAGAGATTTTCTGGGCCGAGATCGGCCCAACCATTTTGGGCTGAGTCCGACCCAGTTAGTTGGGTCGGCCTAGCCCGGCCTACCTAATATTATATATTATTTATTATAATGTTTTTTATATTATTTATATATAGATATATAAAAAAAATTAAAAAATTCTGAAAAATCCTTAAAAAATTTGCTGATTTTCCTGCATATTTTTATCAAAATTGTTTAATACTGGTTTGTATTTTTATACCGTAAAGATACAAATCCAGTATTAAAATACCTGGTTTTCGTCAAGACATCAAAAATATAAAAATATAAAAAAGTGTTTTGTTTTCATGCATACGGCCTAGTCTCTCCAAAATTAAAAAAAAAATCATCACATCATATTTTCATACAACAAAGAAAATTTCAAAAAAATATATGTATTAGTATGCACTTTGGCTGTAACAACAAGTTTGTTAGAGCCACGAGAACTAGGCCAATATTTCAAAAATTCTAAAAAAATCGTTTTGTCTTCTTTTAGTATCTGGATTACAAATTTATACGTAAAACATATTCCTGATATTAAAAATATATCTTTCATATAGACGTTAGAACGGTTAGGGTTTTACCCGATAAGATAAGGACCTCCTTATTGAGAAGGACTTTTCTTGAACCATAGACGGACCAACAACTAGAAATACAATAACACTTTAGCTTTTTATCAGACAATCAAACAATGCAGCTTACCTTAGGTAAGGCATATTTGGGGTGCTAATACCTTTCCTTTACGCAACCAGTCCCCGTACCCGATCTCCAAGACCAGTTAGGGTTCCTAGTGACCAAAATACTAGGTGGCGACTCCCATTCCATTTTTCACCAACAAAAGACAATATTTTCTTGTCTCCCCATATTTGTCAAATAGATATAGATAGGTTTACATTTTAGATTTAAAGTGGGAATCATATTATTTCGCCGCGACGCCGCACATGTGCGACAGAATGGCGACTCCACTGGGGACCTTGTAGACTAAGTTTTGTTTTTATCTGATTTGTTTTTGTTTTTGTGTGTTTATTATGGAATATATTGATGAGACTATTTTTGAAAGGCGATATGGGAGAATTGCACAACTAATGAGGTTACCCGTACAAGCAGCAACAATCAAAGCCCTACTAAATTTTTGGGATCCTAGTTATCGGAGTTTTACCTTTGGGTACATTGATATGACACTGAATTTGGAGGAATATGAAAGGATTCTAGATTTTTCAAACAACAACCACAAGATCTACCTAAGGCGAAGATTTGAAGACACAGCTTCGGAGGTAGTCAGTTTATTAGGCTTGGGAAAGATCAGCCAATGTAGAGTCGCCGAGGGGGGTTTCAAATGGAAGGTCATTGAAGCCCGAATGAAGAAAAATGCTGAAGAAGGCAAGTTGGGAGAGGAACGATACAGGTTGGTGGCCTTCGCCATTTTTGGACTAGTATTGTTCCCTTCCGAAATCGGAGTCATCAGTTTGGAAGCAGCAAGTGTCTTCATAGAATACGAGCGTGACCGGATCAATCCCTCGTCAGCCATTTTGGGAGAAACCATGTTATCACTCAACCACTGCAGAATGCATGGAAAAGGAGCCATGAGATGTTGCATCCCTATGTTGTATTTATGGATTATCAGTCATATCGAAACACCAAGGGACATTTTTAACAACTTTTGGTGGTTTGACCTGCGACCGTTAAAGGTTACCATGGATGAGACTTGGAAGAATTGGGATGAGAAAGCATGGATAGATAAATATGCAGCATTGCCAAGGAGCAACTTCAAATGGAAAGCACCATGGATGAACAACGCCATCTGCACAATGAGCTGTGGAAGCAAGATATGGGTTCCTTTGATTGGTGTAACCGGGTACATCAGTTACGCCCCCGCCCTTGTAACAAGGTAGTTGGGTGGAATGCAGTATGCACCAAGAACTCTAGGTTTAGCTGATTTCATCAGTTTATTCAAGCGCCAACTGTTCCTCGAAGAGATAGAGCTTATCCGACAAGATTGGGAAAGACCCCTAATGGTAAAAAGGGAAGAAGGGAGCAATTTTGAAACATCATTCAGCCAGAATTATGCAGTTTGGAGGAATGAAGCGCTTTCTAAAGTGAGGGATTTCTCAACACAAGAACATCCAGAATCAGCGATGGAGCAGCCAAAAAGGAAAAGAACTGATAATGAGGAAGAGTTAAGAAAGCAGCTAGAACGATGTATAATTGATCTCAGCAAAAGTAAAGGGCAGCAACAAATATTAGAAAGTTAGTTAGAGGAAGAAAATACGATGAGGGTTTACTTGAATCAGCGGTTGGAAAAATAGGATAAGCAGTTAACGTCTTTAAAGGAATGGTAGAAAAGGGTCGAGGTAGCTGAAGAAATAGCAAAAGGGGTCTAGGCTGAGTTAAAGAATCGAATGACCGAATATGATGAGCTGGTTAAGAAGAATGGGCTTACAGAAAAAGAGTTGGCAAAGGTTAAGAGATCAACAAAAGGCAAAATGAATGTTGACAAAGAGATGATGGATTCCTTGAAGAAGGGAAAGAGCATTCTTTTAAGAAAAGTAGAAGTTGAAAAGGAGAAGAATCGGCTAGCCCAGCTTGACATAGAAGAGGAAAGAAGGATTGGAGCTCAATATATGGTGCAATTTGAGGAAGAGAGAAGCGCAAGAAAAGCCGCTGAGTCTGATATGAGAGATTACTAGAAGAGAGCTGAATCTTCGAAAGGAAGGATGATGGCTTTACAATCTGAGATCGAGATACGAGAAGGAGAGTTGAGGGAGTTGAGAAGCAATTACTTCGAGATGGAAGAAGAACTAAGTAAGGCTAAGCAAGAACGTCAAGAATGTCAAGACTACATGGACAGCTTTGCAGTTCAAATTAACTCCAAAATAGCCGAGCTAGATATAGAAAAGGAAGAACTGCAGAGGGTAAGGGATAAGTTAGCACGGTCGGAGGATATGGTTCGAGTGTTGGAAAGAAGTAATGAATCCTTAGGGGCCAGCAACAAAGTGATAATTACGGATAACACCGTGTTCCATGATAAGATAAGGCATATGACAAAGCAGGTCGAGCAAGCAGCCCGCTATGCGGAAAGGTTGCAACAACAAGCCACCCAAGTTGGAAATAACGCTTCAAAGTATCGAGAATACATGGGGGTCATCACCTCTTTTATTGGGGACTTAGCTAATAGAGGAAATGCCTTTTAAGGCCATGACCTATCATTTTGTATGAGAAGGTGATGTATAAAGCCCTTTTCTGTTATCATTTTGTATGAGCGACTTCTATTTATAAGAAGGCCATGACCTATCTTTCTTTCTAATGTGTTTTGGTAAGCTACTATGATAAGAACTTGGCAAACCCTCCTTTACAGTAATCAGGTCGACTCAGAAATCTTGCCTAAAGGATTACAAAAGTCATGAATCAGCTCTAAAAAAAAATTTACATCATGTGCACCACATTTTCATCACGCATTTTGTTTTTAATTTATCATACGCATTCCAGATCGTGAAACATAGGTCCCACATCCAAAGTCCATCACACCCGGTCCAGATCGAGGATGGAGAACGAAGAAAGAGCTCATTTAGAGTCACATTATCAGACCGAGTTGGCATTTGTAAAAAATGAAGTTTCTCGGCTAACCGACCTACTCGAGCAACTTTTAAGAACTAAGAATGGAGAGGGAACATCAGCACAACAACCTGAAGGAGCGCCAACAGCTCACATCCCTCAAGCATCTCAAAACCAGGGGGCAAACTCGGCCAATGAACAACATTTTGTGCCTATCACCCCTATCCAGCCAACCTCTGCTCCAATCATTATTGACTTAATAGCAAAGGGAACCCCGGATAATAGGTCTACCAGTTTGATAGACCAGGACAAACTGTTTGCTTTAGAAGAAAGATTAAGGGCAGTTGAGGGTAATGACTGGTTTGACCCTATACGAGCAGCCGAAGTATGTCTGGTACCAAACATTGTGGTGCCAAAGGATTTTAGGATACCAGATTTCATTAAGTACACCGGTTTGGAATGCCCAAACACTCACCTTCGATCCTACTGCAACAAAATGGCAGAAGTAATCCGTGATGATAAATTACTTATCTATTTCTTTCAAGATAGCCTCACAGAGTCTGCATTGAGCTGGTACATGAGGTTAGACAGTGTTAGAATTAGGAGCTGGAGAGACTTGGTGGAGGCTTTCCTTAAGCAGTACAAGTTTAACATGGAAATCGCTCCTGATTGAACAAGTCTAATGTCAATGGAGAAAAGGAGCCAAGAGTCGGTAAGGGCCTATGCGCAAAGGTGGAGGGATGAGGCAATGCATGTCCAACCCCCTTTGATAGAAACGGAGATGGTGACCTTGTTTGCCCATACCTTCAAAGCACCATATTATGAGCACCTAATGGGTAGCTTATCTCAGCATTTCTACGATGCGGTACGCATAGCTGAAAGAATAGAGCAAGGGATTAAAGCTGGATGTATAGCTGAGCCATTGGAGACAAAGGGTTTTATTGGAAGAAAAATAGAAAGTCACGTTAACAACTTCGAAGGCGGGTCCAATGGCAAGATAGTGGATTCATATAACCCACAAATACCTACCTCTCATGTTGCCCACATAAACTTTAACAAACCTTTTTCCCCTAATCGAGCAAATAACCAACCAAACAACCAAAACAACCACCACAGACCAAACACAAGATACATTTCAGAACAACTACCACCATTACCCATGCCTTTGAAGGACATGTATGCCAAACTATTGAGCATTGGACAAATAGCTCCTATCCCCACATTACCACTACAACCACCATTCCCCATCTGGTACAAGCCTGAGTTGACTTGCGAGTACCATGCTGGTATCCTCGGGCATGGTCTTGAAACGTGCTACGCTTTAAAGAAAAAGTTGTTGGAGCTCATCAAGATAGGATGGATGTCATTTGAAGACACACCCAACATCAATTCAAAACCATTGCCTAGTCATGACACAAGTGGATAAAGGGTTGGAAAACCTTGGTAAAAAATTATCAATAATGAAGAAGGTGAGATTGAAGGAGATGACAAGGAAACACAAGTGGGGAAGGAAGATGAAGCTCTGCCACGGTTGACTTTCCACACACTAGAAAAAGTCTCCGCCAAGACCTTTGTGCGCAAGTTGGCTCAGGGTGAGAAGTTTCAGAACGGGGTGACCCAAGAAGCTCCCGTAGTGTTTCAAAATGTAAACCAACTTTATTTGCCTTAGCATGCTTTTGTCATTGCTTTTATTTGCTTTTATTTTCTTTAGTTGACAATCAAGGCTCATGATGTCAGCTAGATTTTGTGTTTGTCTTTGAGCCCACCTTTTCTTTAAATAAATGATGAGATTATGCAATTTTTAAACAAGGTTGAGAGGTTACAAAGAAAATATCATAAATCGGTCAAAGATGAAATTTAAGAAAAGCTACCCTTGAAGTACAACCTTACCTCTGGATAGCATAATGAATTGATAAAACACCTGTAAATTTCTTTCAAGATAAAAATAGAGTTTATGAATCCTAACAATGTGCATTTTGAAATGAGAAAAAGGATCATTATCCTTTCACTCTCTAAAGAGTTTATCGTTGGTGGTCCTGTTTGAGCCAGAATGAATTTCTTCTTTATCAAAAACTCGGACTAGGATCACACCCCACACTGGGGGCAATAAAAGATATTTCATGAAAAGTTTTATGTTTTTTTAAAAACGTTTTGAGAGCCCGTAGATTTGAAAAAGATATGTTAAAGCATTTGATAAAAGCATGACAAAGAAGGCAATGACAAGTCATACATTTTGGAAAAAAAGGCTACTTGTAAAAAGTCAAAGACTTCTTCTCAAAGATATGATAGGTAAAAAGGAGGCAGCGCGAGAAATGAATCCAGCATACGACTTCAAAAGCACGCTCATGTCAACAGGGAGCTTCATGAAATAGAAGAAGATGATGGGACCTATGTTTCAAAACCAGGTAAGAATGCATGCATGACATCTAATCATAAATCATTGCATGAATGTTTTTTGAATCGATACAGGAGAAATCCTTAATGTAATCCAACAAAATTGTGGACGAAGAAAGAATCACTGAGTTGATGATAGCAAAGAATCACGGTTTTGATTCTGGAATAATGAGAAGAACCTTAAAAATAAATAAATAAATAAATTTCATCATGAAGAACGACATCGATATCAGCTTCGGTAAAAGGGAATCGCCAGATGGGATTCCAGGTTGACCGATTTACAAAATAGATTTTTTGATTGGTTAAAGGAGATCGCCAGAAGGGATCTCGTATTTCGATATTTATCAAAGGAGGTTGCCAGAAGGGACCTCATATTTCAGCTTTGGTTAAAAGGAATCGCCAGATGGGATTCCAAGTTGATTGAGATCGCCAGAAGGGATCTCGTATTTCGATATTGGTCAGAGGAGGTTGCTAGAAGGGACCTTATATTTCAGTTTTGGTTAAAAGGAATCGCCAGATGGGATTCCAAGTTGATTGAGATCGCCAGAAGGGATCTCGTATTTCGATATTGGTCAAAGGAGGTCGCCAGAAGGGACCTTATATTTCAGCTTTGGTTAAAAGGAATCGCCAGATGGGATTCCAAGTTGATTGAGATCGCCAGAAGGGATCTCGTATTTCGATATTGGTCAAAGGGGGTCGCCAGAAGGGACCTTATATTTCAGCTTTGGTTAAAAAGAATCGCCAGATGGGATTCCAAGTTGATTGAGATCGCCAGAAGGGATCTCGTATTTCGATATTGGTCAAAGGAGGTCGCCAGAAGGGACCTTATATTTCAGCTTTGGTTAAAAGGAATCGCCATATGGGATTCCAAGTTGATTGAGATCGCCAGAAGGGATCTCGTATTTCGATATTGGTCAAAGGAGGTCGCCAGAAGGGACCTCATATTTCAGCTTTGGTTAAAAGGAATCGCCAGATGGGATTCCAAGTTGATTGAGATCGCCAGAAGGGATCTCGTATTTCGATATTGGTCAAAGGAGGTCGCCAGAAGGGACCTCATATTTCAGCTTTGGTTAAAAGGAATCGCCAGATGGGATTCCAAGTTGATTGAGATCGCCAGAAGGGATCTCGTATTTCGATATTGGTCAAAGGAGGTCACCAGAAGGGACCTTATATTTCAGCTTTGGTTAAAAGGAATCGCCAGATGGGATTCCAAGTTGATTGAGATCGCCAGAAGGGATCTCGCATTTTGATATTGGTCAAAGGAGGTCGCCAGAAGGGACCTCATATTTCAGCTTTGGTTAAAAGGAATCGCCATATGGGATTCCAAGATTTTTTGATAAAGAAGATTGCCAGAAGGGATCTCGTATTTTGAGATTCGTCAAAGGAGGTCGCCAGAAGGGACCTCATATTTCAACTTTGGTTAAAAGGAATCGCCAGATGGGATTCCAAGATTTTTTGTTAAAGGGGATCGCCAGAAGGGATCTCGCATTTTGATATTGGTCAAAGGAGGTCGCCAGAAGGGACCTCATATTTCAGCTTTGGTTAAAAGGAATCGCCAAATGGGATTCCAAGTTTTGGTTAAAGGGAATCGCCAGATGGGATTCCAAGTTAATTGAGTTATAATTATAGGTTGTTGGTTAAAGGTGATCGCCAGAAGAGATCTCGTATTTCGATATTGAGGAGGTCGCCAGAAGGGACCTCATATTTCATTTTGGTTGAAGGGAATCGCCAGATGGGATTCCAAGTTGAGCAAGCTACAATTACAGTTTTTTTGGTTTTAGTTAAAGGAGGTCGCCATAAGGGATCTCAGGTTAACCCAACCGCAACATAGATATTAGCTCTGGCTAAAGGAAATCGCCAGATGGGATTTCAGGTGGGTCAAGCTACATATATAAAAAAAATTTGGTTAAAAGAGATCGCCAGAAGGGATCTCAGATGGAATTCCAAGTTAGTCTAATCAAAGTTAGAAGTCAGAAGATCGCCAGATTGGGATCTCAAGATGACTAAGTTTTGGAAGTTTAGTTTTGTTTATCTTTATAAAACTTACTACGCAAAACCCCTGCTCCGTAAGTATTATAAAGAGGGGGCATCTGTTGTAACCCATTTTTGGGTCCCCACACAAAAATAAAAATAAATATATAAATATATAGCTGGAAGAAATTAGAAAAATAATAGGAGGTTGGAGCGCTCAGAAAGGGATCAGAAAAATTGATTAAGGAGGTTAAAAAATACAAGGATTGAAATTTTTACAGTATATACTTGAATGATGAGAGCCTTGTGGGAAAACAAAATTTAATTTGAAGAGAAAAGTCCAAAATTGGATGTTTATGGACTTAATTGGATTTTGTTGAAGGTTTAATTGAATTTATAGGGGGTTTGATTGTAAGAAAAATTGATTTTTAAGTCAATTTGAGCTTCAATTGGAAGAAATTAAAGTTCTGGGGTCAAATTATAATTTTTGAGAGTTGATTTGGTTAAATCAGGGGCTTAATTGCATAAATATTGAAGTTTAATGGCCAATTAGGGACTTAATTAAGAAAATCCGAAACCAAGGACCAAATTGGAACAGGCGCGTAAATATTGGGGCTGTAATTAACAAAATCAGGGGCCAAATTAAAGAAATTAAAAGTTTATTGATCAATTGAGGGTCAAATTGCATAAATCAGAGGCCAAGGATCAAAGTGAAAAACGCGGCCAACTATAGGGGCGGATACCGAAATTTGCAGGGATGCAATTGAATTAATGCTTAAAATCCAGATTACATTGTAAGGACTTCAAAGAACAAAGGATAAATTAAGGACTGATTTGGAAAACATTTGCTGGCGCCACATTTAAATGAAACGGCGCGTTTTGTATAAAACGACGCCGTTTCATGTTAAAAAAAAAAAGAGGCAGAACAGTGTCGTTTTGAGCGACACTGTTCTTCTTTCTCCTTCCCCCGGACATGCAGCAGGGGAAGGAAGACAATTTTCTTCCTCTTTCTTCATTAATTTCTGCGAGCCGCGTGCCCTGCAGAAGTCTCGAAACCCCAAGCCTTGATGATGAGAAACCAGGGGCAACACGCCTTGCCAGCGGCGCCCACTGGCCAACTGACCAGCGCTGCCCTGCCCCATGCGCGACAATAATGAGCCCCACTCCTTTGGCTCTATAAATAGAGGCTCAACGCCAACACAAGGAGGAGGAGAGAAAACAGGGAACGGAGAGAAGAGAAAGAAGGGGACAAAAAAAGGAAAACGCGGAGAGAAAACGAAAACAGAGCAGGAAAAAGAAGAGGGAAGAAACGGAGAGAAATAGAAAACGAACCGAGGAGAGAGAACGAACTGAAAAAGAGAACCACTGATAAACCCAAATGGAGAGGAAGGAAAAGCTTGAAACGGGGTAGGGAACTTGAAAACAAACCGGGAGGATAAAGGGGAAACCACTAAAAAAACAAAAGAATAGGGAAGAAAACGCGAGAGAAGGGAAGAGGAAGAATCTCTCTCTCCGCCGCTTGAAACAGCAGCGTCGCTGCTTGGAGTCGCCGTTCGTGAGCCACGACACCGCCACCGGCCTCCACCACAGCACCACCAGCGAAGTAGTCAGACCAGCAACACCGCCTCCTCCGCGCCAGGTACACCCTCCTCCCCCTCTTTGCTTTTGCTTTCGGTGGCCGTTTTCCCTCCTGCATGCAGAACGAATATTGTTCTGCATGCAGGAGGGTGGGGGGCAAATAATTCCCCCCGCCAGTTTTGTTTTTGTTGGGCCAGTCTGATTCTGGCCCATCGGTGATATTCCTTTTCTTCTCTGGGCCAGGTTGGTGCTGGCCCAGCCAGTTTATTTTCTAGGCCAGGCTGATTCTGGCCCATCCATGCCTTCTGGGCCGGGTCTGGCCCAGAAAAAAAATAAGAGATTTTCTGGGCCGAGATCGGCCCAACCATTTTGGGCTGAGTCCGACCCAGTTAGTTGGGTCGGCCTAGCCCGGCCTACCTAATATTATATATTATTTATTATAATGTTTTTTATATTATTTATATATAGATATATAAAAAAAATTAAAAAATTCTGAAAAATCCTTAAAAAATTTGCTGATTTTCCTGCATATTTTTATCAAAATTGTTTAATACTGGTTTGTATTTTTATACCGTAAAGATACAAATCCAGTATTAAAATACCTGGTTTTCGTCAAGACATCAAAAATATAAAAATATAAAAAAGTGTTTTGTTTTCATGCATACGGCCTAGTCTCTCCAAAATTAAAAAAAAAATCATCACATCATATTTTCATACAACAAAGAAAATTTCAAAAAAATATATGTATTAGTATGCACTTTGGCTGTAACAACAAGTTTGTTAGAGCCACGAGAACTAGGCCAATATTTCAAAAATTCTAAAAAAATCGTTTTGTCTTCTTTTAGTATCTGGATTACAAATTTATACGTAAAACATATTCCTGATATTAAAAATATATCTTTCATATAGACGTTAGAACGGTTAGGGTTTTACCCGATAAGATAAGGACCTCCTTATTGAGAAGGACTTTTCTTGAACCATAGACGGACCAACAACTAGAAATACAATAACACTTTAGCTTTTTATCAGACAATCAAACAATGCAGCTTACCTTAGGTAAGGCATATTTGGGGTGCTAATACCTTTCCTTTACGCAACCAGTCCCCGTACCCGATCTCCAAGACCAGTTAGGGTTCCTAGTGACCAAAATACTAGGTGGCGACTCCCATTCCATTTTTCACCAACAAAAGACAATATTTTCTTGTCTCCCCATATTTGTCAAATAGATATAGATAGGTTTACATTTTAGATTTAAAGTGGGAATCATATTATTTCGTCGCGACGCCGCACATGTGCGACAAAGATAAGAACATAAATGAGAAAGAAGTTAACTAGGTAAAGAAAAGGAAATAAAAGGCATAAACTAGATATTAATGAAAGCAAAACTTAAACATTACAAAAATACAAAGAGAGAAAGTAAGAGCATGATCTTGATCTGAACACCAAGATGCCTAAATACATGGCAAATGCCTCCTTTTATAGTCCAAAATTCAGAACTATTGATTTGTTGACAAATTGATGAATGGGTGGCCATATCTTGACTTGGTGACAATTCTTATCTTCTTGTCTGCCAAAAACATCATTGATAACGTCATACTTTGAACAGACTTCAATCATGAAAGTTCTAGGAAATTGTCTCATCTTTCCAGGGTAAAACTTTGAGCTTATTTGGACTACTAGAACTCGAGATATGGGCTGAACAGTGTCTGGACTGCAGGATATATTCGGACTTCTTCATTATTGCTACAATTTGGACTTGAATACGGCCTTGTTAAATCTTGGGCTCCTCATGAAAGTTGTAGGCCTATGTCTTATCTTTCCATCCATATAAAGTAGACCTAAATCCAAGATCTACAGCTCCAGATATGACCCGATTACCGAACAATGTTCCAGTTTGAACTGCACCAACATCTCTTTTCTAAGTTTGACCATCTCTTTGTCCTTTCAATTTCAGTACTTCAACTCATCAATCAATTCTTTCATTTATGTAATAGGCCTGCATTTAAGATGAACATTTACCATAAATTAAAGGTATCTTATATTATTAGATATGTTATTATAAAACATGTTTTAGTTAAGGAGTTATTGATACTTCAAGTGCAAAATGATGATATAAAACCTTGATAAAAATGCACTTTTAAGTACTAATGAGCCCCTTCTATACAATACTTGTTGTTACTCATTTTTAGGTCCCACAAAAAAGGAGAAAATACAAAAAAAGACAAAAAAATTTATATTCGGAAGAAAACAAAAAAAAATAATAGCAGTGAGAAGAGGATGCCAAAGCGCCCAGAAAATTGCCAAAAATTGGTTGAGGAAGTTCAAAAGTAAAAAAATTAAAATTTGATGGTATATGTTTTACCGATGAAGGCCCTATTGATAAAGAAAATTCAATTTGAGAAAGAAAAGTCCAAAATCATATGTTTAAGGACTCAATTAAATTTTATTGAACGTTTAATTGAATTTATGGAGGGTATGATTGCAAGGAAACATTGTTTTTTAAGTCATTTTAGGCTTTAATAGGAAGATATTAAAGTTTAGGGGTCAATATAATTTTAAGAGTTGATTTGGTCAAATCAAGGGTTTAATTGCATAAATATTGAAGTTTGATGGCCAATTAGGGACTTGATTGAATAAATTCATAACCAAAGACCAAATTGGAAAAGGTGCGTAAATAGAGGAACTGAAATTGACCGAATCAGGGGCTAAATTGAATAAATTTAAAGTTTAATTATCAATTGAGGGTCAAATTGCATTAATCTGAAATCAAGGACCAAAGGGAAAAAGATTCTGAAATCTAGGGCTTGAATTGAAGTTCTCCAAGGGTAAAATTGAACAAAATTAATAGTTTGAAGCCAACTAGGGATGTAGATAGAAATAAATCACAAATCAAAAGACTAAATCACAATTGGCCAAAACGGCGTTATTGGAAGATGACTATTCATCTTCTTCTTCAGCAAGGCTAGTTGAGTGGCCACCTTCTCGAGGGATTTAAAGCTTTGTTTCTCAACCAAATTTGACGAAACGTACATGGAAACGATCCCCTGACACCTGAATACATGCTAGTGTAATCCATTCGGGTTGATCGAGGCTTGAGAAGCGGTGGCACCGCCCCAAAGTGGCCATCTCGACCAACCATTTTCCTGCACAAAACTGACAATTCATCATTGCTACTTTGAACCAACGGTTGGGATGTTTTCGGGTTGAACCAAGGGCCAAGATTTGGCACCACCGGAGAAAAAGTATCCCTCTTCCATCTTCTCTAAATATATTTGATTTTCATAGTCTAAAGGGGGAGGAGATTGGGTCCAAATTCAACAAAAAAACATCCTTTTCCCACGACCTTTTCTTCTCTACCACCTTTTTTTCTTTCTTTCTCTCTCCAGCGAGACCTTCAGCCACCACCAATCTCATCACCAGCAGCACCGCCACAGCCAGAGAACAATAGGAGAAGAGATAACAGGAGAAAGGCAGAAGGAAAATATAGAGAAAGAGGAAGAACAACTAGAAGCGTCCTCCACAAACCATCTCCAGTCTTGCTCTTCGCCCACCGTCAACAACTACACTGCCACCGCAAGTCAGCTTCTTCTACTTTTATTTTCCTCTTTTCCTCCTCTGCATGCAACCTTCACTGTTCTGCAACTGAAAAGTACAGAGTGAATTAATTCACTCTCCATTGTTCACGTGAACAGTGGAGAGTTCTCCACTGTTCACTAGGCTGAGTTTGGCTAAGTCCAAAAAATTTTAAAAAAACAAAAAAAATCTTTTAAAAACTTTTGTGATTTTCCCGCGTATTTCTCAATCAAATTTGCTTAATATTGGTTCGTAATTTTATGCCATAAAGATATAACTCCGGTATTAAAATACTCGGTTTTCATCGAAACATTGCAAAAAATTATGAAACAAAAAGAAATGTCTTGTTTTCATGCATACGGCCAAGTCTCTCAAAGATTAAAAAAAATCATATCATATTTTCATACAAAAAAATTCAAAAAAATATATGGTCACCATGCATTTTGGCTTTAATAACCAATTTATTAAAGTCATGAGAACTAGGCCAATATTTCAAAAATACCCAAAAAATATTTTGTTTTCTTTTACTATTTGGGATTATGAATTTATACGTAAAGCGTATTTTTGATATTAAAAAGGTAGTTCTTTTTTATTGATGTTAGAATGGTTAGGTTTTACCCAATAAGATAAGGATCTCCTTACTAAGGAGGATTTTTCTTAAACCTTAGATGGACCAACAACTAGAAAATACGACCATACCTTAGCTTTTATCAGACAATCAAACAATGCAGCTTACCTTAGGTATGACGTATTTAAGGTGCTAATACCTTCTCTTTATGCAACCAGTCTCTGTGCCCAATCTCTGAGACCAGTTATGGTTTCTAGTAACCAAAATACTAGGTGGCAACTCTCATTCCTCCATTCCAATGATAAAATCTAAGAAACCCTTGTCTCACCCATTTTCCAGATACAATCCAAGAGTGGACGCATCGCTACGACGCCGCACACGTTAAACAATACTTGCAGAGTAAAGACTTTTCAAGTGCTTTGCCTACCAAGTTTGTAAAGACAAATAAACCGTTATTCCAAAATTAATCTTCTCAAAACTTTTAGTTCGGTTGATCTAAAACACTGTCTTTGTAGTAATCCTCTTCAACCAGAACTACAATTGGAAGGTGTTGGCGAAGAACATCAGCATTTATATCTCTATCAGTGGAGGCTAGACATGTATTGCCTTATCTCACTATTGTTTTGCATCACAAACATTTTGTTTCCCTTCTCCATGGTCATTAGGCTGGTTTTGTCAAGAGTAATTTTCATATTGAATTTATACTGCTTCAAGAAGGCGTCTGTCAGGTCTTTTCATTTATTGATCTTGGTATTGTCTAGTCTCATGTACCAGCTCAAGACAGATCTAGTAAGACTACCTTGGAAAAAATATATCAACATCTTATTGTTATGGATCATTTCAGCCATCTTATTGTAGTATGACTAGAAATGGGTGTTTATGCATTCTAGCCCGCTATACTTGACAAAGTCTAGCACTCTAAACTCCTTCGACACCTCAATGTTTGGAACCAAACAAACTTCAGTTGTTAAAACAAGTTTAGTCAAATTATTTCATTTAAATGCTCTCAATCTCTCTTTTATAGCAAGTGATTTATCATGGTATATAGGACTAGTAGACCTATCATTCAAAGGTCTTTATGTTGTTAGTTTCATGTTGATCCGAGCTTGAGTTGGATAGATGGGGGTAAAAAGGATAAAATGTTGCCCAGTTACCGAGTTTGCCCCTAAGTTATGAGATATGTGAGAGACGTAAATTGACGGTGTTTTCATAGGAGGTTGTGCATACGTTCCCTTTCCATTCTTGAAACTCAGGAATGGTAGGCAGGTTGTTGGTCTGGGTTACTTTTATTTTAGCTGTCATGGCTGGACTATGAAGGGTTATGGGTATAGTTGTGATAAGCTCGGAGAGGAGAGTTTGGAAGTAAGGTTGGTGGCTCCTGTGTGTTTATAGAGAAGATAATCTGGTGAGGATGATGGAGGTGGAGGCATGTATTGAGAGAGAGATCATGGGGAAAGTTAGAAAAAATATTGAGAGCTGTGGTTTAGCAAAAGGAGGGAGGTTGTTGGGTGGCGACTAGGTTTAGAAAACTATATCTAGGGTTTTTTTATGTTCTTTTTTTATTATTATAGGTAGAGAATTTTTTCTCCTCCCCTAATTGCTTGGTCCAACATTTGTATTTTGATTTTTTTTTAAAAAGAGCAATATCAATGTCGACTCAATAAAAACAATCAAAGATTTTGAAAATGATATGTTAAAAGTTGAATGCGTTGCAAAGACATTTGAAATTTGAATCCTTTTAAGATGAAACGGTCGACCAATTCATATTGGTCAAGCCAATTAGTCAACCAATTCACCTTGTATGGACAAACGGTCAACCAATTCAACTTAAAATCTAGTTTTAGCAGTTTTAAGCCAAATGAGTTTCGAACCAACTAAATGCATATCAATCCTATGATGCATGCAATTTGAAGTGTATGAATTCATTTTAATTTGTGTTATCATGTTAGATATAAAAGATTTACATAATTTGCACTAAAATGAATAATTAATAACTAAGTCTTCACTTGTTTTGCATCTTGAACTTGTTGATTAATTTCTTCATTTAAATCTTCATACTTGTTGATGATCTTCATATAAACTTGTTTAAACTTATTGTTAACAAAGCATGTTATTAGTCCAATTTTATTTAATTGTTATCATCTAAATACATAAAATATTAATATATAACCTAAAGGTCAATAGTATCAATATGAGAATTCTTAAAGCCGGTTATAAGAAGAGATTGGCTTAACTTATGGTACTAAGTTCTTGGCACTTGTTTAACTTATGGTACTAAGTTCTTGGCACTTGTTTAAGGCCATAAATGGCTTTACGAAGCCTGTAAATGTATATTGGATGATTAGAATCAATGAAGGCTAGTGGTTTAGCTATATAAACCTCTTCTAATAATCAAAATAAAGGCATTGTTGACACCTAATTGTTAAAGAGATTAACCACAACTAACATCAATCCTAAGAACGAGCCTCGCAATAATAGGTTTAACAATTAGACTAAATGTTTTATAATAGTCAATATTGGATCGTTGATGAAATATTTGGCTATAAGGTAAGTCAAATATTAACCCTAATTGGTCAATAGAGATCTAATTCTTAAAGAGATTAACCACAACTAACATCAATCCTAAGAACGAGCCTCATAATAGTGGTTTTAACAATTGGACTGAATGTTTTATAATAGTCAATATTAGATCGTTGATGAAAATATTTGGCTATAAGGTAAGTCAAATATTAACCCTAATTGGTTAATAGAGATTTTATGATACGTGACTGGTTTCATGAAAGGAAATATACTATGACCCCTTAAGTGTCCTACATGAGGCAAGCTGCATTGCTGATTTTATCTTAAATTGCTAAGAGTTTGTTTTTTTTTATTGGTCTTCCTATAATATTCTTGACTCTGGTATCAGTGAATATTCACCTATGAATATTCGCAACTCTGACGTTAGTAAATATTGTGTAACCCAAAAAGTATGATATTCCTGACTCTTGCGTCAGAGAATAAAATCCGCAAAATTTGGATTAAAAGAAAAGAAAAATATTTTTTTATTTTTAAATTGTTTTAGAAAAAAAAAAAGAAAGAAAGGGAGACATGTATCACACATAACATTCACATTCACGGTAAAAATCCACAAATCAAATATATAGCAAAGCCAACAAAAGAAAATGCGAGAGACCCATAAATAAATTCACAAGATCGCTGAATTTTTATGGAATTTTCTGATATCTAAAAGGGCTTGTTTTGCCAATCACACTCTTAGCCCAAAAAAAATTAAGCCGGTTGGGTTTGAGGCCCAGGCCCAGAATAACTTCAACGTTTTTTTGGTTGATCCAACCCAGCCATACGGGCTGGACTGGATCCAACAGGCTCAGCCTGGTCATTGTTCCTGGCATGCGGTAATTACTCCCGCATGCTTTGCACAGTGCACAGGTAATTAAAAACGGAAGGGGAGGGAACGAAAAACTTACCTGATCCGCAGGCTCTGCTGGAGGCGAAGACTGGGAATAACACTGACTTTGGACGACGCCCCTCTACTCCCGCTTCTTCTTTTTTTGCTTGCTCCTTCTGTCGTCTTTCTCTGGTTCTTTCTGGGTTCCCTTCTTCTCTACCTCTCTCCTGTTCCCTCGGTCACTCTGTTTTCTCCCTGGCTCCCCCCCCCCCCGGGTTTCGGTCGCTTATCGCTGTTGTGAAAGGAGAATGAAGCTGTTGGCCACGAAATATACTACTCTAGCTTTGAGAGAGCAGTCAGTGTTGTTGCAGAATGTTGAGCTAGAGGGATAGGCTGGAATGCTACAAGAGCTGAAATGTTGCTGACGGTCGACGGTGCTGCTGATGGTCGGCAGTTGTTATGCAGGGCAGTGTAGATCCTATGTTGGATGTTGAATTAGTTCTAGGTGGAATGACAGCCATCACTTGGCCATGTGATAAATCTGATAGTGGCTTAAGTAAGGGCGTGGGGATGGGCGATTGCCACAGGGTGTTGTGCGGGGAATATAAAGTCACTGGAGGACATATATTGGACTTGGTAGATGAACGCCAGCCAGTGTTTCCAAGAGGGTTTAGAAGTCAATTATTGTTTTTTTGTGATTGCCAATTTGTGTTGGTCCTGTTTGTTGGGTTGATAGTGGTTGGAAAATGAGCAGCTTCCTTTGTTTTTCCTTGAAAAGAAGCTTCAAATAATGTTATAAGTTTCTCATAAAGCTCATTAAATAAGATCAGTTTATCACATGCTTGAACGACATGAACCAATTCTTTGTAAGCATCTCGCAGTCCATCTAGAATTTTGTCTGTGAGATCTTTCTCATCCATTGGTGCACCAAGTATAGCAAGTTCAATGCACAAGCTTTAATTGATTAAATGAAGTCAATACTATTCAGAGTACTTTTGGTATCATGTTTGAGAAGGGTTTTGACTTGTATGATGTGTCCACGAGATGGTTTAGCATAAGTATTGGTCAATATGGTCCATACTTTGTGTGCTGTTTTGGCTCTGCCTCTATGTAAATGAGAAGAAATCCATTAATGAATGTTGGAGAGTAGTTGAGTTTCTTGGAAAAGTTGTTGTGATTGTGGGATTGGTCTGAATAATCATTGTGGCTATGGATGAAAAAAAAAAAAAAGTTCTCCACAAAGAAAAAAGTTGAGGACAACATCAAAGAATAATTTGCCATCAATGTCTATATATTATTATATTATTCTGAACAACTCTTTCAAACCACTGATCTCTTCTTCAGAAAGCCTCTATGATATGACCTAAACATAGCGTAAACACACATAGATATAGTGTGTTTGGTATTGTGGTAGCGGTTGCGGTTGTGGTTTGAAAAAAGTTGTTTTATAAAAAGTACTTTTAGTTGAGGTTGGTTTGAAAAAATAGATGTTTGGTTAAAACTGTGGTTGAAATTGAGGTTGAAGAAAAAGTAGTTTAATGTGTTTGGTTAAAAAATGCTTTTCAAATTGAGATTATAAAATAATTAAAAAAGACATATATTAATATTGATGATTTTTAATTGAAATATTAACGATTTAATTACTGCTATTACATCATGAAATAAACAATACTTTATATAAAGTATTTTTATTGTCAGATTAAACTATGTTCAATTTCATCATGTATGAAATCTATTCAATAAGGACTACAGTTTCCATGGTTTCTTGAGCGTGCAACAACATAAGGTAAAATATCATCAGGAATAAAATTGGGATTGCGATCAAATTCTGCAAATGTTAGGCCATCATACGATCTCCTGCAAATGTAATTATTTAGTGCCATTGAATCATGTGAAACATTAGTTTTTCAAATAAAACACAATATTGAGAAAAAATTTTAGATTTTTTTTATTTTACTGGGTCACATCCGATTCAATGCATTTAGGTTTGGGTCGGACCGGTTCGATGCATTTAGGTTCGGGTCCGGCCCATTAACAATGGAGTTGATCTCCACTGTTCACGTAGCTGAACAGTGGAGACATGGAGAAGTGCAGAAGAAGAAGAAGAAGAAAGAGAAGGAGAAGGAGAAGGAGAAGGAGAAGGAGAAGGGGAAGGGGCGGCGGCCCTTGGCGGTGGTGAGGGAGCCGCGCTCCACTGTTCTGCAACGTGAACAGTGGAGACTCCACTGTTCACATTGCAGAACAGTGGAGACATGGTGCAGAAGAAGGAGGAGGAGGAGGAGGAGGAGGGGAAGGAGAAGGAGAAGGGGCGGCGGCCCTAGGCGGTAGTGAAGGAGCTGCGCTCCACTGTTCTTCAACGTGAACAGTGGAGTCTCCACTGTTCACGTTGCAGAACAGTGGAGACATGGTGCAAAAGAAGAAGAAGAAGAAGGAGAAGGAGAAGGAGAAGGAGAAGGAGGAGAACGGGAAGGGGAAGGGGAAAGGCTGGTTATTTCTCTGCTGCAAGGCGCGCCATTGTTACTATGTTGTAACACAGTTGCAACAAAACCAGCTCCAAGCTGCTTCGATCGTTGCTGCGTTGCAAACGCAATAAAAGGCGGGGCCCATGAACAGTAAATCCCATTTTTTTGATAACCAAACATGCAGGAGCTGCGTTTCAAGCGAAACGCAACCGCTGCAGCGTAAACAAACGCTCTCATAAACACATATGCATGCAAGTGTCTGTATAAGTTTGTTCCAGGAAAACCAAGCACTATTATTAGTTCATCTATATCAAAATTAATTAGGTTATCAAACAAATGAAAAAAAATAAAAATTAATTCATAAAATTAAATATCCAGGTTTCATCTCTTTATATCATCTCTTTATACAAATTTAGCCGAAAGTTGACGGATTGTACCTATTTCAAAATTCCAAATATCCGATATGATTTCCTTTGTCTCTGTTATGTTTTGAATATTTATGGATTTAAAGTCTTTTTTTTCTTCTTATTTAGCCTAGTTAGTTAGGGAAGACTATTTAAATTAGTTTTGTTGGTCTATAATCACATTTATTATCGATCAATAAAGTTTCATGCTTTCTAGGTATTTTCTACAAATTTATTTTATTTGTTA
>Ga0325402_1000989_pt1 | contig 22063 bp, 14 predicted proteins | sample PopdelMetagenome_22_FD_207212 | JGI IMG/M metagenome (GOLD analysis project Ga0325402, IMG submission 207212) | Populus deltoides microbial communities from Bellville, Georgia, United States - Xylem-PdKOR-R3 | ecosystem: Host-associated > Plants > Phyllosphere > Stem > Wood/Secondary xylem...
GACTTGACTGAACATGGAATTTGAAGAAGAAGTCGACAATTAATTGAACAAGTGACTAGATAGGAGCATGATCGACCAAGGAAAAACAATCCTATGTTAGGATAGGACAAATGAAGAATATAGGGAACAGCGCGCGATCTTTTCCTGAAACTAAGATAAAAAAAAAAAAAAAAAAAATCAAATGAGCAAAAGGATACACATTCATCTTCGTGGATCGTAAACAAAACAAACACTTTCCTACATAGTTTATACTAGTTTGTGCTCCCGATATACGATTTTAAATTATTTTTTAACGCAAAAAAACTATTATCATTACGTAAAATTTTTGAATATTATAAAATTAATCAATTGAGAAATAGAAGGATTATGTATGCTGAATATATAAATTAATAAATCATAAAATAAAATAAAAATTATTTGTGTTAATTAAAGATAAATGTGGAAGTTTCTAGGGGTAGAAAGAAAAGCAGCGTTGACATTGATTATGACCACCACAATAACCGATCTTGATCCCAACAAATTCCATTTAATAAGAGAAGTTTCTTTAGGTGTTTTTCCACCTTCAAACTACCTAAAAACCTAGATCTAATATAGAAAAGAGTTTTGGTTTTGGGTTATAATATGGTTTTTTAAGGTTATTTATGATTTTATTAAGGTGTCATGTCGTGACATTGGGTTAAGACAATGTTTATGGTGTTTTCTAGATGTTTTGGGTAAAAAATAAGATAAAAATTGGGTTTCTAAACAAAAAAAATCAGTTATTTCTATTTTTCTGATCACCATAATAGCTGAAATTTTGGAAAAACATTTGACAAGTTGTCTGAGTTTATTTTCTTTCAAAACAAATTGCAGCATACGACAGGTTATCCAACCCATCACTATTTTTTTTACATAACGGCTCATGCTCGCGGTCCCTTTCTAAATGGGCTAGGTGTGCTAGCCTGACTTGTCAAGCCCAAAAACACTTAACTTTTTTTTTAATTTGCTTTTTTTAACATGATTTTTTTAAAATAATTTTTTAATTTATATTCAAATTAATACCCCTTCTCTCTAATTTTTTAGTTAGCCTTTTTAAAATAGTTGTTGGTTTTTAATTATTTTGTATGTATTTAAATTTTAAAGAGATTATTCTAATTCATCTATATTGTTTTTTTATGTTTTATATAAATAAAATTTATTTTTAAAAATAAAAAATATTTATTTTTAGATAATATTTCTAATATATGCAACCTTATATAATATTATTTCCCCTTCAATTTTATTCAATTAATTTCATGTATGTATTTATTTCTATTATCATTTTATTAAATAAAAAAATAATTTTAAGAAACAAAATTATTTAACACAATAAGGTATATGAACCATGTTGTGAGGTCAAATATCTTAATTTACATATATTTTTTTAATTTTTTCAGTTTTGTTTTTAGTTTTCACTAATGATTTTTTTTTTAATTTATTAATGCAAATGCTATTCTTAATTTATTTAGTTAAATGTATGTATATGTAATTTTGTTTTTAAAAAAAATCCAATCACATGCAAAACATGGTCAAATAGCTAATGCCATAGAAAACATGTGTAAACCATTGCAAAATCCAACATCATGACCAACGATGCTCCATCTCAAAATGCAGCTATATTATTATTACAGTAACGAATGCCCCACGAATTCGGACATAAAACCCAACCAAACAAGCAAGAACAAACACAAAGCAACAGGCTGCAAGGCAGAGAAGGTATGGCCCCATGGTTGTTGAATCCTCAGCAATGTGAATTTCCGATTTCAAAATACGATTTGATATTCAAGTTTCAGTTTTCTTTTTAATACTCACAAATAAAGGCTAGAAATGTAGATCAAATCCATTGTTAAGATTTATACTTTTTACTTGTGAGTAATTGAGTGTAGTTCGATCTCTACTGGATACAACTTCAAGTTAATTCCAAGAACATGGTTGCAGAAATGAGTAAAAGGGGTGGAACGTAAAGGATTTCGATTTTTTTATCAGCTCAAGTTTGCAAGGGATGGCAAGGAGAATCAGAAGCTCAACAAATATTGACAAGAAAGAGGACAAAAATTTTATTTCTTAAATAAAATACTTCACCATTTGAACTTCTTTCTGCTTGTAACCACATTTCTCGTAAAATGCTTTGTTCTCAAGACTGCAATCAAGAATCACCTTATAACACCCCATTGAATGAGCATGATCTGTAAGAAACTCAATAATTTTCTTTCCTAATTGCATCCCTCGGGCAGCAGAATCAACCACAACATCTTCGATATGTCCAACTTTACCACAATTCCTCAAGAACTTCTTTTCAATAAAAACACTCCCAGTTGCAATAATCTTCCCAGAACGATCATCTTCGATCACACAAATAAGATGGTCATCACCATATGAGTTGATCTCTTGAAAACGCTCTTCAAACTCCTTATCCGAAACAGAATCACAAATGGTTAATTGTTGCAATAGCTCTATGAAACCTTTGCTTTTATCTAATATCTCTAGTTTCCGGACTCCAAACTTGTGCTCAGCATCCATTGAGCTGTGTTGCAACTCTAGTTCAATGATGAAAACATTAGACCAGCTGAAACTACAGAGCATGAGAAAATCAAAACTCCCAGATTATACAGACTAATTAGAGATGAAAAAGAAACAAAGTCCTGTTTCTTTATTTAGACCCTATCTTTTAAGTTTCTAAATTCCAAAAATTTATAGAAAACTTAGTATCCTCTTTCATATGACTAGAATATCATGACTTTCTAATCAAATGCATAGCATAACCTAGCACCCCGAACTACAGCACTAAGAAAAAATGCCATAACTACAACATTTAGCTTATAATTGCTTGTTTGCAGAAGTTCAAGTTTATAAGATCTAGGCGATCATCATCCTTGAAGCTCAAGTGAAAGTCATCATAATAACAACATTGGAGAAATTCATAGCTTTAAGAAAAAAATTAAAAGAAAAACTCAGATTAGAATGATGCTATTTGATTATACTTTGGAGGATGATATTTTTCACAAACAAGATAATAACATCACAAAAAAAACAAAAAAAACCCTAAGACAGCTATTATGGTATTTTACTTCTCCGCGAGTGGAATGCAACATCAATTCAACTGTCCCAAAAGTTACACTTTCTGACAAGTGCTTCCACAAATCAGTCTTTCAATTAGCTTCCCTTCCTGTTTAAGCACTGCATATAAAAACTATTTCCTTTTAGCCCTAATTCTTATAGAAGAAAGAACATCAACTTTTTTACGGTCATTACCTTGAATTCCCAAAAAGAAACCTTACTTGTTACTTCCAGTCAACAGCTAATAAACAAGCAATGGTGACCTAAGATTCTGGTTCCCTGGTAAGACTTGGTATCTACGTAATGCAATTCCATTCTACTTTTTTGGGTTAAATTCGTGTTGAATGAAATCTTCAATCTCTGAATTACACTTACATTATTAAACAAATTTGATACCATCAAGACTCTTTCTTTCTAAAAAAAGACACCTACCTACTCACCCACGAGATTAAACATGATGCAAGCTAAATATACCAGCAAAGAAAAGGAGATCAGAGAAATAATAAAAAGGCGGAAAAATCAAAGGATCTGTTGAAAATTGGCTTACAGTTGAAGCTTGTGTTGGCGCAGTCCAGGTGTTTGATGCAAATGGTTGTGAGAGAGAGTTGCAACTTGCAGATATAGTAAAAAGTTTACCGTATTTAACATTTAGGCTGGGCTGGGCTGGGAGGATCAGGATTCCTTGATTTCAAAGTCAGGCCTGCTTATCCAAACCTCTTTTTTTTATTACTAAATACTTTTATATATTGAGTTGTTAATTATTATTTTTTTCATTAATTTCTATATGATTGTGAACAACTAGGTATGATTTTAATAAAAATAATTTCTAGTAATTTTATAAAATAAAAAAATTAATTTTTAAGTCATAAGAAATAAGTATTTAAGTGATTACAAACTTTGATGTAAATTTGAGGGTCCTGTGAAGTTAGCGTGGCAAGTAAGCATGGAGTCATTTTATATTTCATGAATTCTGATTTATTATTATTATTATTAATGTTGGTATTCGGACCAGTTTGTGTATAACTCGACTAATTCTACGGGCCCTGAAATTAACGATCATGTAAACCTCCAATGATTTTAAGATTTGTAAAACTCGAACTAGTAACCTTTAAAAAATAAATTTAAGGTCTGATCAATTAAATTATACATTTAAGAAATGATCCTGATTTTAGCTTAAAGAAGTGATGCACCAAAATTAAGAGATTAAAACAGTTATAATGTTCATAAAAGGATGGATTTAACATTGATCCACATGTGTCAAAAGGGATTTTAGGTATTCCAGGTTTTAGGTGAGGAGCAAGAAAAAAAAATACATGCTCGCATCATCTAGTAATTTTTCACATCATTGCAATTTAACGTCGTTTTTTCCAAATTACTAGTTTGATTGACTTTGTTTTTGCCTTTAAAAGCACGTTTTTGCTTTGAATTATTTTTTTATAATTTTCAATTGTTTTAATATATTAATGTTAAAAATAAATTTTATAAAATATAAAAATAAAAAATATTATTTTAATATATTTTAAAGTGAAAAGTACTTAAAAAAACAATCAGCACCACAATCTCAAACATTCCTCTATTTTAGAACACGCCACATTTCCCAAATAATTAAACTTTGTTTTGCCTAAAATTATTTTTTATATATTTTTAAATTATTTTAATTTACTAATATCAAAAATAATTTTTTAAAAATTAAAAAATATATTATTTTAATACATTTTAAACTTAAAAACAGCCAAAAGATTTATCCGGCCGAGCAGATCCACCAGGCACCAGCTGCAATCGGGGCATTATTCCATAAACATTCCTCATCGTATCAGAATAATGTCTTCCCTCTTGAACCTTTCCACCATGCACGCATGCACTCAGTACCCAGTAATTTGGCATGGGGCTTTCAAGACAATCGGAAGCGTATAATAATCAGGGGTGATGCCAGCATGGGACATGGATACATAGATTTGTAGTGCTTTATTAGAGAGTGATTGTGGGAGCATAAGGTGAGGACGCTAGTTTAGGAGTATCTAGTCTAGTATAACATCTTAATGATGTTGTTCCAATGGAATGGGACACTATAAAAGTCAAGAAAGCGGGTGTGAATAACATGGGCATAACTTTGGTTCAATTCTCGTATGCGCTGCAGTTTGATAATAGGGTTGCAATGGTTTTATCCGGGTCTTGGCTTGAATGTTGTGCTGGTGGTGATTTTGTTGGGAGCTGAGAGTCAAAATGTGTGGTACTTGGAGCAAAACTGTAATGGAGGTGTTTGCATGCTTGAGGTTTCCGAAGCCCGAGTAGGCGACGGTACTGGAACAAGTTGCCGCACATGTCGAGGGACTAAAAATATGCTCTGTTTTTCTTATATCTACAAAACTCCAGTTCAACAAAGATATTTTGGACTGATTGTGAGAGGTATTTAACAAAGAGTTATGGGGACAACCAAAATTTCATTTCAATTTGAACAGTCCAATTACAATGACTAACAAGAGCTTCAACCGAACTCCAACACAATTGTGTGGGTTGGAAAGATCTGTATAGGCTGCTTCACGTCAAACCATGAGGTTCACCAAACAGTGTTCTACTCAAGAGTTATTCAGGCATTCTATCTGAACTTGACTTCTATAACCTAAAAGGCAAAGACAGCATTACCGTTGGGAATATGCAAGATCATCTGCTACTATGGGAGGAACAAATCTGCAACCTTGAAGAGTCTGCTCAAATATATGACCAACTTTGAGCAACTTAGCCTGCATTTACAGTAACATGAACAAGAAATCAATAACTTTCTTGCTTGCTCAACATTTGAAATAAAACCAACCATTCACGACAAAAGATAGCAAAGGTTTGATGTAGCTCTCCTTAAACAAGCATTTGCCATTTCTCTACGTGCTTCATAGCAAAATGCCATGACCATCTCACACATTCATCAAGCTAAACTAGTCTATAATCATATGTTTTTCTGGTGAGTGATGACTAGGGTCGTAAGGGTTACAGAAAAAAGGCCTGACCAATGCACAACATGAACAAATGGTGTTTCAAGCATGCTTCAAGGAAAGGATTAGTGAAAGCAAAGCACAAATGATTGAATAGTAGCACTAACATGAACCAATTAGGGAGAGCAATTTCAGTATGACCTAACAGATACCCAACCCAATCCAGTTGGAAAAAACCCAGATTTCACCTAACCGGAGGGGCACAGGACAGAGCAGGTTTTTGCAGCCCTAACCCACATCTAAATAATATTTATTTCGTATATATTGTTATTTTATTAGTTTATTGCTTAACTTTTTACATTATAACTATATATAAAAACCAAGGAGAATGAAGGTCTCAAAGCATGCTTGACAACATGGCACGACAATTAAATTAACGTTAATAAAACCACCATCATCATAAAATGAGAGACTAAGTTATCTCTTATATTTCATCTAACCATGAATAACATGATATATTTTCTATCTTTCATTGTTTTTTCCAATAATAAATTACTCAATCTTCTTCATATCAACTATTTACAACCCAAATCCAACATGGATTAGATTGAAACCTGACCAGAATCAGACCTGCTTTAGTGCTAGGGATGGGCAGGCAAAAACCTGGCTCAACTGAAGCTGATCCTACTTCCAAAACCAAAGGTACAACTACCTAAGAAAAAATACAGATGTAACTATCCCAAATTTGGTCCTCGCCTAGAGCTAAAACCTCCTTGGAATCCGTTCCCCCCCTAATTGCTCCTTATTCTTGTATCTTCCTATACTAAATAACCATCCATTTCTCTTAGTTAAGTTTTTCAGAGGAAAAAAAGGTGAACTTCGTATCTCTATGCCATAATAGAATTTGTAAAAAATACAAGTTTTCAATACCTCATCAAATGCTGCACCAATCATTTGAAGACCAACAGGAAGTCCTACAGGCCCCCCTTCAACAAATCCACATGGCAAAACCAATGCAGGTAGCCCTGCCAAGTTAACATTGACCTGCAAGCGAGGATATAGTTGCTTAATGTGAGAAACAAACATAAGAGTAATCTTGGCTGCAGGAAATAAATGGTATGACTGTAACCAATGAAAGAAAAAATTCTGGAGCAAAAGAAAAAAACAGATGAATTCAGAAGGCAGGATATGTCATAACAATTCTAAGGCTTCAAACTATTTTAACCAAAATAAACCACAACTCAAATTTTCAGAAATCTATAAAGCACAGTTTCTTGGAAAAGTAATGAATCTGTGTTGGATGATGAGGATTTCAACTTTTGTCTTATAACAGCACTATTAGTCTATTATTTACCTCCTTTTGTGTTTACATGGTAAAACAGATGGTAGAGAAACATAAGACTTGCCGTATAAACACTGTCCAACATTTTTTTACTTCACTGCAGTTTATTTCTCAAAACAATAATATCACTCTCATAGTGAAGATGCATTTCTGGCGAACAAACAAGAGAAAAGTAGCTAAATCAACTTGTAGAAATTTTTCCAACATCTGCATGGTTCGCTTATAGCAAAGCAAACAAGAATAAAGCTACGAAATATTGGTCCAAGACATTCTACAAGTCCATCACGGTCCTCTACCCTTTGAAGTGATTGGTGAACATTCTGTAGCCACATGAAATTATTCCAATAATAATTACTTTAGGGGCTGAATTTCAACTAATACAGTATTTATACCATATTTGCAATTCTGGAATTATATACTAAACAAGGTCCAATTTGTAACTATAGAGTATGGACAATTGGAGAAACCATATTATTTGAGGCGCCATATTCAACAAAGGACTGAAATGCTATACGCAAAAGGAGCCAAAGGTTCAGGAGGATAAGGCAGGATCTATGACTACTACTTGGAACCGTGAGAAGTAATGTGAAATGTGGCATGATACGTTTGAAATAGGGCTCCTTAAGGCCAATCAAAGCTGGCCCTAACCATTTCTGGAGAAATTTGTGAGTGTAACCATGTGGCACTCTGGACATGTGGCACATGCATAGCCATTGGTGTATTTGACACCTGGTAACAGCCATGTTGTCACACCTCTTGCCTATAAATATCCCTTGTTTATGTCATTTGAGGGATTGCTGAACATTTTTGGGCTTCATAGCTTCTCTCTCTAAGTTCTCTCTCTAAGAACATCTCTGGTAATTGCTTCGAGAGCACTCTTTTCTTCTCTCTCTAAGTTCCACACTGTCTCTCTCTAGATTGTTTATTATATATAGCTAAACATTTCCTTTAAAAGAATATCCAGATCAAGAACATCTCTGGTAATTGCTTCGAGAGCACTCTTTTCCTAACTACTGAAACTATCCTTGGAGTACTGATAATCACCTCCCATAAACTCACTTATGCTGGGATTGCATGTTCCTCCCAAGGCCTCTATCAATTGCATTTCCTACTTACGGTGTTATTTACATACAAAACGTCCTTGCTATCCATTCATCTGCTAAGGAGCTGCTTCACAGTTTCCTACCCATGTTCACTTCAAAACAATACCCAAATTCCACATATAACCATATATCTTCTGATGCCATTTTAGTGCACTTAAAGGTCAAGTACCAACCCAAATCTATTTAATCTTTATCATTCTCTCAAACAACAAAAGTATACCAATTTTTAACTCTAGAACTGCAGCCTGCACAAACCATGCCTTTCAATTTTTAACCTAAGGCATTATCTCCCTCCATCTCTCCCTCTCTCCCCCACCATTTCAAAACAGGAAAGAGGGACAGGGGAATGACATGAACAGGCAAGTTAAACATAAAGCAGCAGAGAAATTCTCACAGTCATAATGTCGCCTGCATACATTGCCAAAGGATCGTTTTTCTTTTCACCTGTAAATATTGACAGCAATTATGTCATTACCTATTAAATTGAATCATATCAAAGCAAAGGTATGGATAACATGTCCGCCAAAGCCAAAAAGTTGTGGGTACCATACCAATTTTATATGCAGCAGACGGCGCCACAGGAGAAATTAGGATGTCATTATCATCTAATGCATCCTTGAAGCTTTTCCGAATTAAGGTCCTCACCTAAAACACTATTATAATCATGAATTTCTTCTTGAAGACCTAAAGTTCTTAAAATAACTGGGTTTAATAGGAATTTTTTATGTCAGAATTCAGATTCTCTAAAAATCATGAAACTGTAACCATTAAGAACAAGAATTTAAGTATCCATCTTCAAACAGTAAAGTTTAGATACTCTAATTAAATGAAATATTTACCTGTTGGGCACGCTTGTAGTATGCGTCATAATAACCAGCTGAGAGCGCATATGTTCCCATCAAGATTCTCATTTGGACCTGAAAGTATGCAATAAATACTACTTCAAGGGTCTTGTCTGTGCATGGCTAATCTGTACTTTCAGTTGAAGTGATAATAGCCATAAGCAGTCTATTATAATGGGAGCTGGTGATAATACCTTGCAACATCTCAAATAATATTTGACTATACCATTTTATTTTCCAAGGAAAAAAGAACAGAACAACTTCTTTACAATGACTGCCAGGATGATACATACCTCAGGACCAAATCCTTTTGCTCGGGAATCATTATAAAGAGCATTTAACTCTTCAGCAAAAACTTGGTTCCCATACCTACATGCCAATGTAGAAGAATGATTGCTTGTCTATATATCTAGACAATATAGATATGCAAGAAGAGGCAAAAACTGGACACCAACAAAAACAATTTTTTCTATTTTTTTTTAAATTTTTATGGGGTGCTTAATATTATAAGCAGCTAAAAACAGCACCTCAGTGCAAAAGTTTGAAATAAACCAAGATAACTAGTCTATAGCCCACTGTGGTCTTATTTTATACTACATTGTACAGGCAGAGAAATGGAATATGACTCAAACATATGAAACAAACTCCACAATGCGAAATCTGTAAACACTCACTTATAGCTCTATACGCCTTAACTTAATTTAAAATGTTTACCATGTCATCTTCTGTCTAAACTGGAAGTGCTGAATTACATAGAACCATACAACATATATAGTTCTGTTGAAAGCAACAAAAATATCGAATGAGAACTAATTGTCAGAGAATTACCTGACACCATCATAACGTGATAAGTTGGAAGATGATTCTGATGAAGCAAGAATATAATAGGCTGGTAAACCAAGGGAGAAAGATGGCAATGAGACCTGTAAATCAATTCGCCAAATAGGAAACAAAAAGTATCAGCCAAATCTGTTAACCAAAAAACACATGTCTGCTGAGTAAAGGTTATAAGTTAGACCTCCGTCACAGTACATCCTAGTTCTTCAAGATGTGAAGCGGCACCACTAATTGCAGATTTTACTCCATTGTCCACACCATCTTCAAGAGTTTCACGGATAAGACCAACCTTCAACCCCTTCAATGGTTTCGATTCCACTAGATTTATAGAAGTGAATTGCGACGAAAAATCAGGAACCTCCTGAAAAGTGAAACTATTATGGTAAGGAACAGTCTTTTTCTTTTTTGAAACAAAGAATAAAGAAGAATACAAGAAGAAGAATAACACATCCTCCAAAAAGAGAATACAAGAAAGAAAATAAAACTAAACAGGGCTTTGAAACCCTATAGAATGATAAACCAGAAAATATAGGAAATCAATCCAAAATGCTTAATTGGGGTCCTTCCTAATTGTTGAAGACTTGCTGCTCTAGCTGGATTGTATGGGTTTCAGAAATATGATGTTTTTCTAAATTCAATTGCTTCAGGATAGCTACTAACATTACCTATTTTTTATTTTTTTTTAGCTGAGTTATTATCATTCCAGGAGAATAGAAGAGCTTATTTTACATTAAATCAGACCATAAAGGAAGATATGAAAAAGATCACCTCGCAGCATCCACACCACCCACTCTTTGATTGGTGGAGTGTGACTATTCTGACCACAAAATCAAACTATTTTATCGCAGATCCAAACTGAAAGATATGCATATTCAAATTCAACGGAAAAGCTCTGAGCAGAAACACAACAACACCATGGCCATTGCAATCCAGGAGAACTCAATTTCATGTTGGTTCTTTTAGCAACAAGTACAGAATGCATGTTGCATTGATCAACATGCTTGCTTATACGAGTGATGGTGACACTTTCAGCTACAGGTAACTACATTAACTCTAACAGTCCCCTCAATGACCAGAAAAGTCCACGTTTCCCTTATTGCATGAAAATTTCAGTTGCTTCCTCTTAAGCAAGCATCAGAATCTGAAGTTTTGTCAGCTAGTAAATTTATGAGACAAACTCACAGTTTCTCAAAGCAAGAAATCAAAGAGAATTGATTGACCTTAGTGGATAAAATAGAAGAATTCTTACTCGGTTACTACTAGTGGCATCAAATCTATCATGACCAGAAATTACGTGAAGGAGGATGCCAGTATCAGCAACTGAAGTACCAAAGCATCCGATAACATCAAGTGATGATGCATACGCCATGAGCCCAAATCTGGAGACACGCCCATATGTTGGCTTCAATCCAACAACGCCACAAAATGATGCTGGTTGCCTTACACTTCCACCAGTATCACTACCAAGTGACACCATACATTGCCGAGCAGAAACAGCTGCAGCCGATCCGCCTGACGATCCACCAGGCACCCGAGACAAGTCCCATGGATTAGCAGTCACCTGTTAGAAAATGAACAGCAGAAACTGCCAATGCCTGTCAAGTGTTTGTTTGTTTGTTTGATTGTTCCCATGAGTCAAAAATTAAGAAGAAAGAAGAAGACCTGGAAAGAAGAAGCTTCAGTGGTACTTCCCATGCCAAACTCATCCAAATTAGTCTTTCCAATCAAAATCCCATCTTTTTCCTTCACTCTCCTAACCGCTGTTGCGTCGAACGGAGCCTTGTAGTTCTCCAGGATGCGGGAGCCACCTGTTGAAGGCATGTCAGCAGTACAGATATTGTCCTTGACCCCAACAAGGACCCCAGCAAGGGGGCCGACATCCTCTCCTTTTTCAATCTTGCGGTCGATTAGCTGGGCATCTCTTAAAAGGGTGTCGGAGATGTGGAGGAAGGAGTGGAGGTGGGGCTCGGTGAGGGAGAGGCGGGAAATGTAGGACTCGGCTAGTTGGGTGGCAGTGGTTTGGCGAGAGAGGAGGGCGCGGCGGATGGTGAGGATTTGAGATGAAGGCGGGGAGGATTGGTCCTGTGAAGCTGAAGCAGACGCAACGGTGAAGAAAGAGCGGAGGGGTTTAAGGTGAAGAGGGATTCGAGAAAGGGAGCGAGGGGGCTGCTGCAGTGTGGATAGCATTTCTTTCTTCGATTTCCCGTGAGGGAGAATGATCGGGTCTAATTTAATCTAATCTATGGATGAAAATCATGAAATGGTAGGAAATCTGCCTTGTAACTTCTGTTTTGTGGCATGAGATGAGATGACCTGAGCTGAGACGAAAAGGCTTATCCAGTTTCGCAATAGTGTGTGACGAGAGAAAGGATAATGGGCATGGCCTATACCACCTTTTTTTTTCTTTTTATATAGTTGAGACCTCGCTTCTCGTGTCGTTGCCAAATCAAGTCATGATGCCCATTGAAATCATAGTTGTGGACATTACCAAAAAGGAGTTCAAATGACAGTAGATGGGCCAAGAGAATAAATTTGATCTATAAAAAAAAATACAAATGAATAATACAACCATTTCATCTTGACATATGATTATACAACTATTGGTACAAGTATGGCAGTTTCTAGGGCCTTTGTCACCTCAAGTCTTCTGTCAGCATGTTAATCAACTTCAAAATTGAGGTCACTTCTGCAAGAGCTGCCACCTTAAAGAGCCGCCACATGCCAAATAAAAGCCCGGGATCAAGCTCTTGTATTCGTTATTCATCGAAAGCACGAGCAGGCCATCCTCCCCTTGGGGCCAGCAGCTCTAAGCTGCACAATTTGCGTTGTGTTCCCTTCTGCCTAAGTGTCTCCAATGTTAAAAGACCTACAAGCTGTCTTCTAATTCATCTGGTACATGCAGCTTCTCAATGGCAGCCTGTCAAATATTAAGAAATAAGATGTCAACAGAATGTAACTCCACCCTAACGAAGAAAAAACAAGGGAGGTAAAGTCCATAAATTCAGTTGAAGATTCAAGTTATGGTTTTGACTGAGACCATGAAAAAAAGCTAGATTCCACCGTTCAGGTGAATTAGGCATTGAGTCCAGTTAAAATCAATCTGTGGAAAAAAAAAAGCGTTTCCTCTCTGTAGTTCAAGCTCTGACCAATGCTATGAATTGTTGAGTATACAAGGTAAATTTCAGAATCCATTTTTCTCAGCAAATAAATTTGCTTTCACATTTAATTCCCAATGTTAGAAAGCAAGAGATTGCGAAATAAACCAATCACCTTTATTGTAGCCACATCGGTTGCTGATGGTTTCAAATCCAAAGCAAGACCAAAGTGAAGCATTGCCTTCTCATGCATGTTACGCCTCTTATAAATTTTACCCATCAAAGCATAAACACTGCTTTCACGAGGAGCATACTCTTTCAGCTCCTCTAGGACTTCTAAAGCTTCATCAAAGCTTTCCAAGCTCACAAGTATATTAGCCTTTTGATACATGGGAAGAGGGTTCTTCTTATCAGCTAAAATTGCCCTCTCCATCATCTCCAGAGCTTCCTCATTTCTCTGTTTTTTTATAAAAAAAAATAATCAAAGAGGGGGGAAATGAGAAGAAAGTCATAGGAACATTATCAATTTTGGAATCCAAAATTTAACAATCAATTTGCATATGGTGCAACCTTTAAGGCATGTAAAGCAGTCCCAAGATAAGACATTATCACCGAAGAACACGGATTTATTTGGAAAGCCATTCGGAAGTGATGCTCAGAAAACTCGTTTTTCTCTTGCCGAAGATAGACCATCCCAAGCCCATGCCAGGAATTGTAATGTCTAGCATCTATCCTTAGGGCACTCTGGTAACTCTTAATTCCATTCTCAAAATCCTCCAAGGCAACATATCTGCAGGTAACAAAGTAATTGCAAGAAAATTATATGAAACCTGAATCCAACATTTAATATGGAATTCTATCATTTGAAAATACAACTACGTCAGTTATCAAGAGAAAAGAAAAAAAAAAGGAACCAAGGGACCTACTCATGACCGCACAACGTGTGTGCATATGCAAATCTTGAATCAAGCTGTACAGCTCGCTGAAAATTTTTCAAGGCAGTTTCATGGTCTTTCTGCAGACTATAGCAATTTCCAATAGCACACCTGCATGCCCATTTAACCTGAATGAGTGACAAATGAGGATGATGATGATGATGATGATAAGAACAGGTAATGATGAATACAGCTGCAGAAAAGTAAATTAAGCACACTTGATGTTTTAACAAGCTGAAATCACCCAGCCTTGTGCTATGCCCAAACTTATTTCAAGCACATTCAAAGAAGGATCATAATGTCTCTATAACATACAACATCACCTGTCAACCATCCTAAAAGCAACCACTGAAATGAGCAGATCACCTAGTTAGGCAAAGATGACATGAAATTGTGAATGAATACAAAAGGACCCTTCCCTCATAAACATCCACAATGCTATAAACAGCTATCCAGATTTCAAGAAATTAGCTTCATTATGGAACAATTTTACTAATTATTCAACAAAGCATTCCTGCATCTGAGGGTATACGCTTTACTCTTTGAGGCCCACAAGGATGAGAGAAAAACAAAGGCCAAAAAATAATGAGCAGCATAGACAACTTTACTGCTGCTTTTGTGAAGAAAAATATGTATAACAGCTCAGAGGAGAAATTTAAGGTGATACCCACCATGTAACAAGTGAAAGCTAGATTGTGAACAGGTAAATGAAAAACAAAAGGCAATGAAAGCACTATATGTTAAAAGGTATAAGAGCACTACCAAGATTGAGGAGCTAAACGATCAGTTGATATCAGTTCTTGAGCCAGGTAACTTAACTTCATGTCTTCCTTCAAATGCTGCAACAAATGCAAGAATAAAACTTCATCTAAAGTAAGAAATAGATATACCAGAAATGCATGAGTGCAAGCATCAAGCATTACAATTGGAATAAAATGAATAGTTTCTAGGAATAAAACCCTATATTATCCTGACTTCCAAAGGCAGAGACCAGAAGTCAAGTATCCTTTACATTTTAGGAGTATGGACTATAAGCTAAGCAGAATAAACCAGAAGCATGGAATGTGTTACCAGAACCTCCTATATGGATAGACTCACATAAAGAACCGTAGAATATACATCCAATCCTTCTAAACTGTAAGGTGATGCTCGCCGGGCAAGACTGAAGGCTCTATCAGCTTCCAAATAATCCACTAATTCAACATATGTTTTTCCAACCTGCATTCAAAATACAAGCATGTCCAGTAATGCATAGCATGCAGATGGTATAAAATCAGAGCAAACAGTCATTTTGAGAGAAGCACACATGAGAAAGCAAAAAAAAAAAAAAGCATGGGATCCACAATGGATACATTCCAGTTCTAAACAAACCACATCTAACGGGAGGGAAAAATAAAGTGGAATCTCTTTAAATACACAGTTAATAAAATTGACTGCTTCTAACTTTAAGCCAGTATTAAAAAAAAATTATCACTGATATCATCAAAAACTGATGATGGCAGAGTTTCAAAAGGTAAGTTTTAAACAGTTCCAGAATGCATACAATTAGATTACAAACATGAAAACTCAAGAAGGAAATTTTTATGAAAATTTTATTTCCATGACAGTTTTTACATTTCAACTCAAAATAGCACACACTCAGTTCTGAAATTTCAATAACTATCAATAATTAATTAAGTAAATATGCAATGGTATCTAATATATTCATCATCAATCTCATCACTAGTTTTCTGTGTATCTATCTGTGAGACAAGTGCATCCTAAGCAGCAAGAAAAGAAATCAAGAAAACAAGGTGTTTCATATTCAACTACCGATTTTTACCTGGCAAAGCACCCAGCCTGTATTATAATGCTTGTGTGGTAGTTTCATGTAGACATCCAGTGCATCCTGTACTACCAAGAAACTAGACGGTGAAAAACACTCCTGAAAATATTAGTAACTTTGATCTTTTAGCAGACACCAGTTAATACCTGACATCTGTACAGGCAAGAAAGTCTATAACCTTCCCCAAGAGTTCTCAGGAGGCCTAATATTTCTAAAGCACCACTTAAGATACATGAAGGACTTGCGATAACCCCACCAACAGGCATGGTTGCTACTTCTGTTTCAAGAGATCTAGAATCCCCGGGGAGTGATTGACTACAATTTGATGATGTATTATTTGCACGTGAATCATCAAAAGCCTCATTCCGTATCCCTTAATAAGATTAAAATCAAAATTTTCAAGCAACTGGTTAGATAGTCAATAAGCAGACAGAAGACCAAAAGAAATCGTACTGCAAAACAATAAAAAATAGCGACAAAAAGAAGATAACTTGATATTTCAACTTAAGTCCACCGCACTAACACAAGCAACATTTCAGCCAACTCCAATGTTAATACGGATGTACATGTCTACAAATTAGTCAAACAAAGGAAGAACAATCACCTTCATCATAATTTTCATTGACCCATGACTGTCCCTTGCGAACTGTCACTGAACGTATTGCCATGGAACTAAACTTGGAACCCCCAAGATATTTAGGAGAGTTGTTAGTTCCATTCCCTGCAACCAGTGTAGAACTAGTATTTTGGTTGGATCCTGCTTCTGCAGCAAGCCTTGTACTTCGCCGAGGGCCAGAATCAGAAAATAACCTCCCAGAAATCTGAAAAGAAATGAGGGGCGTTGATGTTTTGGAAACTACTGAACGATTCATTAAGCAAAGAAAAGATGGACAGAGCAATAGCAGGTTTGACCAAGGCATGTTGACAAAGTCACACAAGATATAAAAACCTTAATAAGAGTTAATGTCAATATAACATGCCCAAACAACTAGCAAAGGAAAGGAAGCCTTCAATACACAGATGAAAATCAATCATGCATGCCCCATGGTGTAATCAAGATGAAAATACTTGAAGATGTGTCAACAAGGTTAATTAACAAACTTAAATTCCATAAAACAATTAAGTTAGTGAAAAGGAAGGTTAAAAAATCCCCCACAAGAAATGCTTACAGGATAAACTAAGTCTGGACCATGAAGACAAGGGACAACGGAAAATCACGGCACAGATAAACTGAATTGGATAAAGCACAGGGAAAAACAGAAACAAAAGATCTCAAAGGTGCTATATTCAGCTCCAAATATAGAAATTTGCATTATGAAATGTCTCCTCATACAAGGAAAACAAACCCACAGATCTTCCTTATTTCAAGTGCAGTATAATAAGCGCTTCACAACTGAGACCTGAAATACTAGATCTTTTCTTTTAAAACAAAAGGCATAGAGTTTCAAAGTTTAGCTTGAAAGAGATATTGGAGACACAAAATTAAGAAAAGAAAGGCTGTATTAGAGCTCTTAACCTTCCGCAATTTCCCTTCATCAACAAACTTTCTTCGAGGGGCCTGCATATTAGAATTCAAAGTTGACCTTGCACTGTTATCAAAACCAGGCATGCTAGGATTGGAACCATTTGGCTGCATGTTTCTACACAGTGGTGGAGGGGCAACACTCGACAACTGCAAAATATAGTCTCATGAGCAAAAAAATACAAAACAACGAAACATGCTATGGAAAAGAACACCAAATTTAAGTAAACAATGTTTGGAAGTAAACTATATCCTAACCTTACTGTGAGTGCAATATTTCATATTGTATTTAGAAAAAAAATAATTGGTAAAAGCAGTGTAACTTAAAAATAAAAAATAAAAGAAAGAAAGAAATACTAGTAGTGTTGGTTTTTAGAGTTATAAACTACTATAATTAATTACATTCTATCCGTGTAATATATTCTATAGTTCATATGGGAAGAGATAATAATAGCATATTTGCAGGGTCACCAGGATGAGTAACAAAGAATACAGCAGAAAGAAGTCAGATGAAGCAGAAAGAAGTCAGATGAAGCAGAAAGGTGTGAGATGAAGTTACATGTGAACATGAAATGAAAGAATAGGTGCATGTTTCTATACATAGACATAAGAGCAAATCGAAGTATTTTGACCAGCATAGTAAAGAAAGAGCAAGAACTGACAGGAATAAGATAAAAGTTGGTGAGCAGAGAACTTTGCTTTGCGAGAAAACGTTATTTCGAGATAAAGATCAAAAGTCTAGGGAACAAAATTTAACAAAGAAATTGAAGGAATAGGATGAAAAAATGCACAACTGCAGTTCAAGTCACAGAATAAACCATGCTTGGTAAGCAGAAAAATGAGGATAAAATTCAAAGATTGAATATTTGAGGAGATAAAACAAAAATGACCCTTCAATAGGAAAAATTAGCAAGACATGGTACTAAGATTGAACCTAAGACCTACCCCACCCTTACCATCTGTGTAACAACCCAAGAGCAATAAAGAAGAACAAGCTACGTGTCATTCTCAGAAACTCTACAAAACAAATGTTGGAACAGAGGACAGATTAATTAAAGAATCAATTCTGCTTCACAAGCCCTAAACACAAAAGGCTAGCTTCCAATTAGGTGGAGAAAACATGAATCCATAGAGAGAAAACACAGAATTCAAAATATGACAGACCCTCAAATTGGTAAGGCAAATGAAGAATCAGCAAGATAGACATTCCTAAAATTAAACAGTAACAATAATTGAGCATATCTTTGAGTGCATAAAACAAAGAGGAGTAGATAAGACCATGTAAGTCGAATCAATAAAGAAAATCACATATTGTAACCCAGAAATCTGATTGACAATAGGTAGAAAGTTTGCCCCAAACAAAACAAAAATACAAATCAGAAGTTAGTCATTATTTCAAAAAAAATAAAATAGATTCACTAGTGTTAGAGTTTGAGGTATCGAGCTAGACTTTCTGTATACTCGTACCTAGGCATAATTTATGTCATCATACCTGTGTGGCCATTGGTGAAGGAGTGCTATAAAATGACAGGTTTGGAAGGCCACCATTTGAAGGCTGGCTAGCAGATCCTCCTAACGTAGTGGCTCCATGATAATTTCCAGGAATATCTCTTAGGTTATTCCCTTGTGGGTGTTTTGACTGCCTTGGACTTCCATCTTCCAAGCCAAAGTTTCGAGCAGAAACTAAATTACGATCCTCATTGGATATGCTCAAGTTCTGGGATGCTGATGCATGATTCATGTGCTGCTTTTGAATACAAAGAGCAGCTGCTTCATCAAAAACAGCAGCTGCTTCTTCAGCAGCACCTAAAACATTGATAAAAAAAGGCCAGCATACCATCAGGGAAAACATTAATGCTCAAGTAGATGACCATCTTTTGATTTGAACCAGAGGCTGGTGGGCCAGAATTGCCAATGACACAGATTTGCACAGATGTTCAATGGCCATACCTAATATACAAAGCTCCTCGTAGGCAGCCCAGAATAAAGGATCTATAGATAAAGCTTGCTTAAAGTGATGGATGGCACTTTTCCTTCTATCAGTATACCTGAATCCAAATAAACTTAAAAGAATAAGAAATTGATATATTAAACCAGGATGTAAACAGAGAAGCAAATAAATATCGCCAAACAAAATTTAATAATTATGCAGGTTCAGAAATTCAAATATGGAACTAAAAGCAGGATACTTGTTTATAGTAAGGTGCTATAAACAACTAAGGAGAAAGCTTTTAGAATATGAAGAAGCTTTGCATGATACATGTGCAGTTCTACAGCCTTTTGAAAGGGAAATTAATATTATAAAATCATTTCATAAAAACTTTATGATTCGAATCACTGGCTTTATAAAATTTTATGAAATTAAGAATTTCAGATTTTCAAAGAATCGATGGAAAAATTAAATAGAGGTCATCATTCTCTCTTCAGTTAGCATTTTGCAGAGAACACAGACAGTAGAAAGAATCTAGAAAGTAAAAAAATAGTTTTATATCAATTATTCTTCCTTTCTTGCTATTTTACAGTAATAAATGAGAATATAGGCTTGTACTTGAAACAAAAGTATAAGGATCTTTTCATAAACTATTCTCTTAATTCTAACAAGGAAAACAGCCAAAGTTTGTCTGTAACTTGCATTTTACACATAACTAAAGCAAATGAAAACAAAGTTCTTGTGATAGTTAATCATTAAATATTTGGGAAAGAGGTACGCAACCTGTAGATAAGCCCAAGAAGGTAATGCCCAGGTGCACCATTTGGAACCTGATAGGGGAGAAACAACATTAGCAAATCATCAATGCCAAGAAATGTGAGTCAAAAAGTACACAACTACACCCAGCATTCAACAATGATGAATTTTAGGACTTCAATCTCATATCTACTATGGCAGAAAATGCTGATAAAAACAGTCTGTTTCATGGATGAAAGGTACTATAGAAAAGGCAAACAATTTTTAGTTAAGAGTTTCAATAGGCACCTCTAAACCAGGCTCATTAGTAGGACATAATGCAGCTTCAGCTTCATTTAGAAGATCCATTTGAAAGCATGATATCGCAAACAAGTAGCGGGATTGAGCCATTTGTGTTCCTACAGATAATAACGAAAAGAAAAAAGCTGAAAGATACATGAATACACAAAGCTTTTAATGGATCAATGGGAGAGGGGAAAAATCCACGACAAGAAAGAAAACAATGACTAAATAAATTAAGATCATCCTAAGTTAACAACTATCTGAAAGCTGAAAACAAGAAGAAGCATACTACCTTTTAGAATATGATACGCAGAGTATGCTTGATTATTTTGCAGATAACATCCTGCTAACAATTGCAAATTTGTCTGCATAAACAAATGCAATTATTTTGAAGTCAGGTAAAATTTAGTACAACAAAAAGAAAAATAAATAAACATATAACATTTGTATCAAAATAGATTATGAAGACAGAGGAACTGTTAAGGGATGAGTGAGAAAGCATATCCTCAAATTTTGAGGAAACATTGTCAAAATGAACATGCAACTAGTTAAGATATTTCGTAAACAAAGACTCCAGGTTTCATCTAGCTATCTTCGTAGTATGATTCTATAGCAGCACTGAAGCAAGCAGTGAGTAAACAAATCCAATAAAAATCCTCTTTCGATTAGCCCAAAATTCCATAACTGACAGGTATCAAAACCTTAGCCATTTTTTAGATAAATTCTACAAATTTAGTTATTTTAAAATGTCAAATTCACATAACACATCAGAATTTCGGACGTTTTTGTCCCAGAGTTTCCCAGAAAAATAATATGAAAAACTAAAGCCACGTGGAGCTCCAATCAGTCCCGAATCGCCATAAAATTATCAAAAAGAAAAATAACCGATCTTGCCAGTAAATAGTAAGACCCCTAACTGTTCTTGAGAAACCAATAAAAATTACAGACACTGTGTTTGCAACCTGTAAAAGATTATCCCTTCAATTTTCTTGCGATTTCTCAGACCAAACAAAATGGGTCGAAGTTGAAAAAAAAATCGGCGCTTTTTGGGATACCTCGGAAGGGAACTCGGCGCAGAGCCGTTCGCACATGAATGTGGCGTTTCGATGCATGAAATGGCGAAGACTGTGGTTTACACAGTCTACTAGTATCGCTTCCATCTCTTCTTCTTCTTCGATTGAAAGAGAGAAAAAACGAGAAAATAAAAAAGAGGGGTTTTCTGGTTTTTGGGGGTTTCTTGAGGTTCAAAATGGGATGGCACGTGTTAGCTTTCGTTTCAAATAATGCCTCACGTACGAGAGATTGTCCATATAATTCATAGTTGATTCTCTCTGTCTGGGTTAGTCGTCTATTTTGTCACCCTTCTTTTGATATTTCTTAATGTGATCCCTATTCTTTTTTTTTTTTTTTTGTGTTCATCCTCCAACCCTATAATGTTATTAACTTTCATTGTTTTTTTTTTACTTTGATTTTGTTTGGTGTGGATTTTATAATTTTATTTAAGTTATTTTTTAATTCTTGACTCATAAAAAACCATAAATGTATATGATTGAAAATAACTTTTTGACTTAAATCAAATATTTATAATAAAT
>Ga0325402_1000991_pt1 | contig 22050 bp, 22 predicted proteins | sample PopdelMetagenome_22_FD_207212 | JGI IMG/M metagenome (GOLD analysis project Ga0325402, IMG submission 207212) | Populus deltoides microbial communities from Bellville, Georgia, United States - Xylem-PdKOR-R3 | ecosystem: Host-associated > Plants > Phyllosphere > Stem > Wood/Secondary xylem...
AAATAAAATATTATAAAGTGAGTATATGATTTATATATAAGTAATTAATTTAATTTAATCAAAAAATATTTTTTCTTAAAAAAACTAAATCTAAGAAAGATGATAGATCGAAAACATGATATATATATAAAACATGATATATATAAAAAATATGAATCTTAATTTTTGGAAAAAATATACAAAAATAATAAATAATAATAAAAAAATAAAGATAAGAATTGAAATAATATATTATAAATTTGCAAAATTTTCGAGTTGAAAATTTTAAATCAAATATAAAATTTATTTTGTATTTTAATTTTTTTATATAATTGATTTTTTTAATTTTATTTTTTAATATTTAAATGACTGAAAATTAGACTCTATGATATTTTTAGATGGAGTGTTGTTGGCTTATTAATAAGAATTACGGGTTTGAAAGGTTAATATATTTTTTATATAAAAAAAATTATAATTTTTTTTATTTTTTTATCAGATTATTTTAATTCTATAATCTAAATCATGAGTTTATTATTATATTTTGAGTTGACTCAACTTTAATTTTTATTTTATTCTACTTTAATATCTAAATATTATTTAAAAAAAAAATATTCTGTACTCACTCTGAAGAGCGTGTTACAAGGCTAGTTAAGTTTTATAATTCTAGCAATCAAGTCAAAGATCTAATATGTGATAATGATTAGTTATCTTGTTTGTTTTTGTATTTTAAAAATGTTGTTAAAAAAAATTATTTTTTTTTATTTTAAATTAATATTTTTTAATATTTTTAAATTTTTTTAATTTACAGATTTAAATGTAAAAAACCCGTGTGTAATATGCGCGCGCACGAATTACGCTTCCCATACTCCCAGTCCCCCTTTTCCCCCTCACATCAGAAGCCATGAAAGAAAGAGGCAAAGTCGTGGATATGTGCAACAATGATCTGCTTGATCAAGATTACAATACCTCATCAGATCTTCCAACACCCATCGTCATCTCTGGTTTGTATATGTGTTTATTATTTGAATAACCGTTTGGTCGATCTAATCTGTTTAGATTGTGGAGAACAAATGCTCTCTTCTTGCTCTTGTTCATGCATCTCTTCCAGTCGTAATTTGTGTGTTGTTAAAGCAGACAGTGTTGGTTGCATTTCCTTCTTCAATAGAAAATGAAAAGCAAAAAAAGATCAAGTTTCAAAGTTTGGAATAATATTTCCAAGCCCAAAAGTTTTAGTAAAGATTAGAAAGGAGATGACCTTAATTTCTTGCTCAAAAGGAGCGGTGGTAATTGTGTTGAGATTCAGGAAATATGAGTTTTGGTGGTTTAATAGGTTTTTAGTCATAAAAGAGATACCTTTCGGATACCTATGAATACCATAAACTCGATTGGGTCGGGTTTGTTTTATACCTAATCGGGTCAGGTAAAAATCTGAGGTTCGGATTTGGATATAGATATTACAAAACCCGGATACCCATTAACATCTCTTTCTTTCATTGTTTGGCTTTTCAATGTAATGTAAATGTGTTTGGTATTCCGATATAAAATGATTTTTAAAAATATTTTTTATTTATAAATATATTAAAATATTTTATTTATAAATATTTTATTTTATTTTTAACATTGAATTAAAATCATAAAAGCATTAAAAATATATTAATTTAATATATTTTTAAAATACACTACAAAATAAAAGTTATTGCACTCGTAATCATTCATGTATAAAGCTGTCCAATCCTCATGCTTGAAAATGTGTTTAAATCTGTGTTTTTTTTTAAATGGTTTTGTTGTTGTTTAAAGTTATTTTTTATATTTATATTTTTTAATGTGTTAATATTAAAAATAATTTTTTAAAAATAAAAAATATATTATTTTAATATATTTACAAATAAAAAAAATACTTTTAAAAATAAAAATAACTACACTAACAAGCAACTTACAACTTAGTAAAACAAGTGAGTGGCCATGGATATTTCCTTATTTTAGTTCTAAAAAAAACATTAAAGTTTTAAGAAAAAAAAAGAAGAAGGAAATGCAAACGAGCGTCGGTTGGCACGTATGGAAGGTCCACATCACACGTGGAAATGGATTTCACTCTGGTTGGCTGAGATAAATGCTTCTTTTAACTCCAAGCTCCTCTTCACAAAGACTAAACACACACACACTCTTCTCTTCTTTCTCTCTCTACAAAACAACAAAAAAGAAAAGAAAAAAAATTCTCTCTACAACACAATCACACAAATCTCCCTGGAGAGAGAAAGAGAGAATTTTTTTTATTATTTAATTTTTGGGTTTTATATATCTTTGTTTTGTTTTGTTTGCTTATAGTCTCACTTTACAGCTCATGCTCTACATTCTTCTTCTTATTCACCAGATCAAATCTAAGGGGTGTGTGTTCTTGTGTTTTTGCCACTTCAATTCCGTTAAGCTTCGTTAAATATTTAGTGGGTTCTTGTGTTTTTTTTTTTTTTCATTTCAACTTAGGGCTCTTAGCAAAGTTTTCATTTTTAGTGTTTTGCAGCTGTGTAAAACGGTAAATTATAATGCTTTTTTTGGCCAAATTCTATAAATAAGATTGGTGCATAACAGTGTGTTGTTCTTAAGATCTTTCTCTCGTTCAAACGCAATTGCTTTCAGGTTGTTTCGGCTGGATGGACGACACTCAACTTTGGTCATAGATTGGCTTGTTCAGCTTAAAGTTTCATGTCTGGTAAAGTTTGCAATTTTCAGTTTAACTTTTTTTTTTATGGATTCATTGCTTAAATCGTCGTTTCTTGGTGTGTGCTGTTGTCCATAAGAATGTGGTGATTTTTTAAATTGTTTTTTTTTTTTCATTTTCTTGGGAATGTTTTTGCTTGTTGCTTGAATATGATGAAGTTCTAAATTTCACTGATCTTTTTATAGCCCAGAAAGTCAAAAAAGGTTTATTTCCTTATAATTGTGTTGTTAAAATACCAGCGCTGCTAGCAAAGAGAGAGAAGATGAAGTGGATGTGGATTTTAGCTTCTATGCTGTTGAAGTTGTTGAAACTCTGTCAATGAACTGGAAATTAACTCTTTAAAATGTTGTATCCGTGTTTCTAGCACATTCATGTGTGCTAAAGATATTTGTGGTTGAGACTAACGAGTTTAGGTTGAAATTTGGAAAATTTTATTCTCTATGCAGTTTGCTCCTTTTTTAAGGCATTTTTCTCTCTCGCAGTTTTAATTGTTGCTCTCTCTTTTTTACAGGCAATCATTTCTTGTATCTGTGGCTGCTATATGGCTTAATCAACAAGATAACCACATGTTACAGGCAAAGCATTCCGGAGCTTGTTCTATCAGATGAATTATAGCTGCTATATTATGCTTGACCAGTTCTCTCATGGCCATCTGTCCAATGAGATTTCAAAGGCCTTGGCTTCTTTACATTCTACACCTATATATTCTTGTAAACGAAAACGGAGCTATCACTCCTGATGGTATGGTGGTATCTGAGTTCTTGCATGTATGTTATTTCAACATTATCATAAGCTATGTCAAAGTAGTGAAACTGGTACAAAGAAATCTATGGTCCAATGCATAGCTTCAAGGTAAATACTTGATTATTATATGGCTGAAATGTCATATATTTTGCGAGTTATGATCTGTCTAACTCACACGGGAATTTCATTAATCTGAACATAATCTTGGCATGCCTTTGCTTTCATCTCAAAACTTTTTTTTTGAAATGAGAAATCCAGCCTGATTAAGAATCTAACTGATGATTGTAAGCCCCTACCAGATGAGCCACCAAGTTCTGTTGGTGGTATGAAGTAGGTGTTTCTTTCCAACATGAATGCTTGTGCACACAAACTGCTTATACTCAAGAATCATTTTGCCTTTATTTTGTTTGTTAGTGACTATAGGAGATGCATGCTTAAGTCCAATCATGACACATTGGAATTTTGAAATTCATTTTTTTGTTTTTGTAGGTGAAGCACTATTGAGCTTCAGGAGTGCAATTGTCAGCTCAGATGGTATTCTTCCTTTGTGGAGGCCAGAGGATACTGACCCATGTAATTGGAGAGGTGTGACATGTGATCAGAAAACCAAGAGAGTAATATATTTGTGAGTTCACAAATTATTTTCAAATTTCAAACTCATATTTTCTCTTTTCCTCCCATGAACTGTTTGTTCCCTGTAAATAAGCATGGAGCCATGGACATTCAAAGTAACCCACATATTTCTTCTCTTGATTTTGATTTGGGCCTAACACACACACATGTATTTCAATTAAATTGTATTTGTTAGCTCACAATGCAATATGAGGTGAGGTGTCATGCAGCATTTTGTTGATCGTTTTTTTATCTTCCAGGAATCTGAAGAACCACAAATTAAGTGGACCTATATCACCTGACCTTGGGAAGTTAGAGCACTTGAGAGTTCTGTACGTGTTTCCAGGACTTTCCTATTTTTATTGAAAATTGTCAGGTGTTTACTGTATTTCAGGCATGCTGCTACTTTCATGTTTTTTTTTTAATATGAATGATTTGTTACAGAGCTCTATACAACAACAACTTCTATGGAACAATTCCTTCAGAGTTGGGAAATTGCACAGAGTTGCAGGGAATGTAGGTGCCGCTATATCTAGTAACAAAAATTTTCTTGTCATTACTCAACATTGTGGTGTATTTTTATCCTATCGAATAATTCTGTTGCCTTTCTGTTGGTTAAATTGAAACTATGACCAGAGTGCATAAGTAGCGACCACTTATTTATATTTTACTTTGTATCATTTAGCATAGAATTCTGGCGCAATATACTAGTGATGGATAAAATAGATACAGTAATTTTACTGAAAAGTATTTTCTCTCCCAAAGTAAAAGCTTTGATGTAGTGTATTTGCTTTTGAATTTTGTGAGAATCAGTCCTTTTCTCCTATCCAAGCTATATCAACACGGTCAACCAGGAAACCCATCTGCTTGTCAATTATTCTTGTAATACTCATTTGTAAACGACTGGTGTCAAAATTTTTCACTGATCAAGTGTGCTTAGTCTCATCTATGTAAGAATTAAGACTTCCTTTTCCGATGATGATTGAAAATTGCTCATTCTGAATGAAGTAAAGCATTCTGATTTCACTCAGTGGTTTGGGAATTATATTTAACTGTCACCAACCTTATACTTTTCCTGTGAAGACAAATTACAAATACATGCAAAATTAATTTCCAATGGCCCTGAATAGTAACACTAGCTCTGACTTTAGAGGATTGCCTCTTGGGAAGAAACATTATGCCAGGAATCCAAATGAGAGCTTCTGAAACCAACTAAGAGACATTTTATTTTTAACCCTTGACACAGGGTACAAGATCTACCTCTCAACCTAAAAAGTTAGCTTCTCTTACGAGTTTGGAATTATAAATGTTAGAGAGATTAGTCAGCATATCGCCTTTCATTTGAGCTTACAATTCAGGGCATCTCACGGTGAAGCGTTTCTTTCAGCATTGTTAACTACTTGTTTTCTAAGTTGCTGATGTAGCTTAGTTGTTGGTTGTTTTTCCTGTAAATTGATGCTACTGCATGTTGCCTATATTTGTAGTTCTATTTCATTTTCACCTACTAAAAAATCAAACGATTGGTAGAAATTATGGCTTATGTGATTTGAACAGCATTTGCTCCCTCTTTTATATATATATATATATATATATATATATATATAATCTATGACATATTGTCATTCAACTTAATTCAAATTAGGGTTAGAGTTGCCGCCGTAGGATATATTTTTGACACTTGTACTGGTATCCTATCCTCACTCGTGTTTCTAACTGGAAGCTTGTTATTAATGTTCTCTCTCTTCAGATTCTTGCAGGGCAACTACTTAAGTGGACCAATTCCAAGTGAATTGGGAAACCTAACTGTGCTTCAAAATCTGTGAGTTATTTTCTTGTGATAAATTTCAGTGCTATACATGTTATTTTGTTTTTAACATAAACAAATATGCACAATCATTTTATATGAGCACTGAAACTCCTGTCATTTATGCATACCATCAAAGGTTGTATAAAGTGTCCTCTGGAAATGCGATTTTATTAGCATATTTTGATATCTTCCCATATGATTCATAAGTTATCAAGAGCTGAATAAATTTGAAATCAGTCATGAGTTTTTTTTATTATTTAAAATCACTTCTTGATTCCTGTATATGAAAAGAGCAGATTGCTATGAATCATGGGAGTGCTGATATGGAAAAGGACCAAATATGAGTTGATAGGGTGAACTTTTCATTGCCTTAAGCCAGATTAACTCTCCTGGGAATCAGTATTCAGAGACTAGCACTCTATGACCTTTGTGGTCTATATTCCTGCTCAGTACCACTTGAGTCTTAATTTTTCCCCAATTTAAATTTAGTGATAAATTGTAAACCTTTTGCATAAACAATTCAGATGTTATTCACTTGGGCTTGAGCTAGTTTCTTAAGGGATATGATTGGGTTGCTTTAGGTTCTTAATGTGCCGTGTCTAGTGTAGAAATGTTCACATGTCCAGCAATTGCCCTCTTGCTACTGCTGGTTAGATGATCCATGGTTCAAAAAATTACTTTTGTTCGTGTCTTTTCAGAAATAACAGAATCTTTGCCACACCTTGGGGGTAATAAATGGAAGTAGTGACAAAAATAAACACTGCAGCCTCAGCTTAATTTTGAGCTGTTGTATACAATACAAGATCTTTAAAGAATATTGACAGGCACTTGTGTGCTATGAATGAAAAACGCAAGTTTTAGATGCAATCATCGTGCTGGACAGATGAAACTAATTGGATATTTTGTCAACTACTTCCACAGAGATATCTCAAGTAACTCTCTCAGTGGGTCAATCCCTTCATCGCTTGGGAAGTTAAATAAACTCATCACTTTGTGAGTAGCCACATTTGCTTCAAATTTAGTTTATTCTTATAGAATGATGTTACAATAATTCAGCAGTTGAAATTGGTACATTTGAATCCGATACTTACTATGATCACCGTTTTAAATTTTGAAGCAATGTGTCAAACAATTTTCTCATCGGACCGATACCATCTGATGGTATGCTCATCAACTTTGCAGATAACTCGTAAGTCTAAATTTCCCTTATGTGTCATAGTTAATTGATTTTGCATCAGTTCAACGTGATCTAGTAAGTTAGATGTGCCTTGATAATTTAGCTAAAAGCAAATTCTGCTATTTTATTACTAATTTCCGCCTTTAGACACCAAAGAAGATTCTAAACTAATGAACTGAAATATATATCTTGTAGGTTCACCGGAAATCGTGATTTGTGTGGAAAACAGATCAATAGAACTTGCAGAGATGATAGTGGCGGGTCGGGAACTGATGGGCAGCCTCCTTCAGGTAACTTGCTCACATATTGTATTGATTCTCTTATATTTCATCTTACCAGGTATAATGTTGTACGTGCTGAATGTAATTCAGTATCAGGAATTAGGATGATGAAATATTTACTATTGATGTGCTCACAGTATAACTCATTGAAAACTTCACCTTTCTCTTGACTAGAATCTGACCCCTGGGAGTTGTTGAAGTCACTATGGAAACTGAATTGAATTGTTAAGAGACAACCTATAATTTTCTGACAACATTTTGATCATTTTCTGTTCTCTTATGCTTTATGGTTGTGGCTTAATAATCATTATTTCTTCACTTGCAGGCCAAAATCAAGGAGGAAAGAAAAAATACTCTGGCAGACTTCTTATCAGCACGTCAGCAACCATTGGTGCACTACTTCTAGTGGCACTTATGTGTTTTTGGGGTTGCTTTCTATATAAGAAATTCGGTAAAAATGAGAGTAATAGAATTGCAATGGATGTTAGTGGAGGTAATGTTCTTAACTATTACTTGAATTATCTGTCCAAACTAATTTTGTAATTGGAGAACTGTCTCGTAACTTCTTAAACTCTAGCACCTAATGTTATATTTCTTGATGATCCAGGTGCATCCATTGTAATGTTTCATGGGGACTTGCCATACTCTTCAAAAGACATCATAAAAAAATTAGAGACTTTGACTGAGGAACATGTTATAGGCTCTGGTGGTTTTGGAACTGTGTACAAGCTGGAAATGGATGATGGCAGTATATTTGCCTTGAAGAGAATTGTAAAGATGGATGATGGTTTTGATCGATTCTTTGAGAGAGAGCTTGAAATTCTTGGAAGCATAAAACACCGCTACCTGGTTAATTTACGTGGTTATTGCAATTCCCCTACATCAAAATTGTTGATTTATGATTTCCTATCTGGTGGCAGCCTTGATGAAGCACTCCATGGTAAGTTTTATGTTTTCCTTTTCTTCTAGTTTATCTGTTACAAAGGCCTCAAACTTTTTACTGTGAACACTTCTTGACAAGACAGTGCAGTGCCATCTACTTTCTGTTTCTTGTTTCTAGGTTGATGATTTTTGGACAATGATTTCTTTTTGGAAAATGAAAATCCTACTCATTGACATAAGCAATGACAGAGAAGCTTCAAGTGTTAGATCTAAAGACATCTATAATGAAGTTTTGATTTTTATAACCTTTGTTATAAATTTGCAATTTTCTTGGTGGACTTCTTTTTTCTTTTCTTTTTGAGTGTTTCATTTAAGGCCTAGCATTCTATCTATTAAGTTTCACGTGTAAGGATTAAACAAGGAACCATAATATGTTTTTTTATGGATTTTACAGAAAGATCTGAGCAACTGGATTGGGATGCTCGCCTGACTGTTATTATGGGGGCAGCTAAAGGACTGGCTTACTTGCATCACGATTGTTCCCCTAGGATCATCCATCGTGACATAAAGTCAAGCAACATTTTGCTTGATGGCAACTTGGAGGCTCGAGTTACTGATTTTGGACTTGCCAAATTGTTAGGGGATGGAGAATCACATATTACAACAATTGTTGCTGGAACATTTGGTTATCTAGCTCCCGGTAAGCAATGTGCATGTGTGATACTGCTTTGACCAAACTGGTTGGAATGAACATTTTTGAAATACGTTTCGCTCACAATCACACTTGCAGGCAGAAGTTTTTCCATTTAACTTGTAAATTGAGTTTTGTAATGGCTTTACCTGTTTCTTTCCTGCTCTATTGTCCGAGGATATGTTTTTTGCTCTGAGGGAAATCATAAATAAAAAGAGAGTATTTACACGTAGTCCAATAACTAGGATACCTGTTTGATATATCTTTGACAGCGCTTGTTACCTGTAATGTAGTTGAAAACATCTTTCACGTAAGATGTTTAGCATCCAAACTAGATGTTAATCTCTTTAGGTCATGATCTGATGAGATCTGATGGTTCTTTTGCTGCTTGATCTCTGTACGTGTTCTATCGTAGATTATTTTCACAGTATCATTCCATTATCTTGTATCATGAGCCTTTTTGACACCATTGGCAGAATACATGCAAAGTGGCAGGGCAACTGAAAAGACTGATGTTTATAGTTTTGGGGTCCTGGTGCTTGAAGTACTAAGCGGAAAGCGGCCAACAGATGCGTCATTCATCGAGAAGGGCCTGAACATTGTTGGTTGGGTATGTTTCTTTCTTGATGAAATTTTGGTTTCAGTTAGGCTAGTTTCTTTTTTTCTGCCTCTTGACAGTAATAGGTTTTCTTTTTCTCTATGTTATGATATGAATTAAGAGTGGCGTGGCTTTCGCAATGAATAAATATATGAGAATAGAAAATGTTAACTGCCTCCTATGTGATCTCTTTCTATGATGGACTGGTCTATAGTTTATATCCATGTCTTGTGATGGTTGCCCCATGGCGTAGTTCCTTGGTTTAATTTTTAAAAGGAAGATTTGTGGTTCTGTCATGGCTAATGATGGTATACAAGTTGGTCTTCTGACTATTTTTTTGTTTTGCAGCTAAATTTCTTGATCACAGAGAATAGACCACGAGAAATTGTCGATCCAAACTGCGAGGGGGTGCAGGTAGAAAGCCTTGATGCCCTGCTTTCGGTTGCCATCCAATGTGTTTCTTCAAGCCCAGAGGATAGACCCACCATGCACAGGGTGGTTCAAGTACTTGAATCTGAGGTCATGACCCCATGCCCAAGTGACTTTTACGATTCCAATTCTGATTGAAAACCCATGCTGTGACAGTGAAGACATGTTTTGAGTCCGCATCTATTAGTGCAGCTTCTGGAAAATTAAAGAAGCAATGCACAAGCAGGAAAGGGTGGCTTGGAATCTGCAGCAGTTTTTTGTCTTCATTTTGTTTGTCCATTCTTTCTGCAGATTTATCACAATTAGAGGATACACGATTTCATCTGGTTCTCTCGGCAGCACTCATCAACTGGAATTTTCGTGTCATTTTGCGTGGGTGTGCCAAACACTTGTGTCTCAACGAGAATGGAGTTTCCACTTGTGGTACGGGCCAGTTATTCATCAGAAGTTCTATTTTTGGGCTCTCTCCTATTCCTTCTCTTGTTGTAGTCCCCTTCTTGCATTTGTTCTCCCAAATTTAAGTGTATATGAAATTTGTATAAATTGAGAACATCTAGCTTCGCAAAAGGATTCTTTTGTTCTCCATTTTTGTATAATATATTTAATTGCAATAATCAGTTCCTTGAGTGAATTCAGCATTTCGCAATGTCCACCATTCAAGGCATCAGTCTTTTTTTTTTTTTTTACCATGGAATGCATTCAATCTTCCTTCAATTCTTCGATCGGCAATTTGGCATTGAGTGGTGCCATTATTACTGCCTTAATGCACGGCTAAAATTAGAGAGGCTTGCCTGGCGGATGCATTAAAAACAGTCATGAGCAAGAACCGGAAGAAAGAGACAATGGTGAAGCAGAAATGCTGACTATGAAAAAATCGTATTCGCAACTCGGAAAGAAAAACGATGCTAGTCTATATTGTCTCTTTTTGTTAGACTTTATTTATAACCACGGGGTGAATCTACAATAGCACAGTTGTAGTTTCCTTCTTATTTCCTGCCAGCTTAACATAAATATAATACAATGATGAATTTTACAAAGCATGTTTGTCATATCATTTTTGTCTTGTGAAACTTTGTAACGAGATTTTTTTCTGGAGATAACTAGACAAATACTGAGCTAATTTATCTTGCCGTTGGAATTTTGGTTTTGCACGGTGTGATGCAGTTCTTTATTGGATAATCGGCAGTGAATGCTCTATTCTCTTGCTAGTGTAAACCAAGCACTAATTTCTGTAGGGATGGCGCACCGATTTTCCAGCTGCTTCCCCGAGTGCTTTTCAGTTCCAGTTCTATGGAACATGAAAGGAGGATGGCAGTGACACTGCCAAGGTGATCGTGAATTCAATTTTTGTTACATACAGAAAGTGAAGTATTTTTTTTATGCAACTGCAAGAAATTAACTTCTTACAGTGGAAAAACCCTACCAGTCTGTCAGTGGTTGCTGTGCCGACCAAGGGGAGCAACCTGCAGCTCCAATCAGCAATGTTATAGAATGAATTCAAGCAAGAGATGCAAATCATTTTTTTCCCCTTTATCAGTTCAGCTTCAGACAAATCCTATTCAAATTTTAGGTCTTGTCCTAACCATTAATTCTAATTCAGTCCATCCCTGCAGAAGAAAAGGCAGAAATGCAAAATTTCGTTGATTATAGAAAACCAAGTGGAAAAACCAATGCCAGACCTTGGTACAGACTGCTCGAATATCTGCAACTGTTTGATAATCTTCTAAACAAATTGTACAAGAATTTAATTATTAAATAGGGTTAATTATATGATCTGTGGTTTAAAACCACGTGTTAGCAGTTTAAAGCTGTTTCTGTTCTATCAAATAAATGTACAGTGTCTTCAAAGAGATGTACTTGGTTTATGCTACCTTTGGATGCTGCTTTAATCTAAAAGTATGAATTGTTGACGAGATATAATGCTGTATTCTGTGGATAAAACCAGGATCAGGAATCTGCATAGTACGGATAAGCAACTTATAGTCTGACAAAGTTGCATCAGGCAATGGCTCCAAGAACTCACACTTAGTCAAGATTTCTGGTGGGGGTACTCCAGCAATAAGATTCGTGTCCAGTTTTGGCTTACCCTTGGTGAGCTCTTTTGGGACTTCAATAACAGAGTTTTCGATGGCAGAGGGAGTTGCACACGGGATTACCTCCTGCTTAAAAGGCAGTGCTCTAGCAGCTTGTAAGCAGAACTCTATCCATTGATGGATTAGAGGAGATGGTCCTCTGATTCGCCCCCCGATCTGGTTTGTTTCAAGTTTAGTAGCAGCTGGGATTGCCTGCAAAATGAATAAAAACTTCTGAATAAAGCATGTACAACAACTGCCATTGTTCAGAGTTGGTAAAGGGTCAATCACCATGGCCTATCTTAACCATCAATTGCATCAGCAGGGCATGACAGGATCATAAATTATATAGCCATAGTTAAATTTGAAAATGACATTTCAATTTAAATCCAAGAAACATTGAAAAGTGAATATCTAATACACAATGGGATGAATCGGAAAATACCCATAGATCAGCCCATAAGCTAGTTCCAGACTTGGGGACTACAACTGCAACATTAGACATGCGTTTCGCAATGGGAAGAACATCACTACTCCACCCAACAGCAACCCATGCATCTCCCACGCTAAATGTTTTCAGATAGTACATACTGTCGAATAGTCGAACCTATATAGAGCCAATAAATGTGAAAATTAGGAGTATTACTTTTCAGGCAGCAACATTTCTTACATAAAAAATTCAGGGTCCTACAGAAAAACCTTAACTATAAGGTACATTAAGCCAAGTCAGCCCCTCATTTTGACAACTTAGTTCATATTTTAATTATTTCTTCATTTAAAACCTATTTGATTATTTGTATAAATTGCTCATTATGCAGCTTTTACCTAATTCTTGCAGTCAGATGTTATTACAAGGTTGGGTTACTAAATTAATGGAAAAAACAAATGAATAAAAGAGAGAACTGCAGATCATACCCTACAAATCCAAATTACCAAGGTCCACTACCTAGCATGCTACAATTCTGGTTAACCTATTCAGAAAATCACACTTTACTGCATCCACAGAGATATCAGAGATCAAAATAAAAATGAACATTTTCGTTAACAGAAGCAGCCACAACAAAACTAGGACATAGTTCAACCACATTGAAGAATCTAAGAGCTACTTTTCCCTTGTTCAACAGGAGTTTCCATAGAATCATACATACAAAACTCTTTGAGTTGTCCTATCAGTTAAGAATCCCCTGCAAATTCCATTTTTATTTGAATGAGGGAAGCATGAGATGCAGTAATCAACTCTTAGCTACCTGTTTCCCAAGCAATGCCAGATTCTGCTGGACAGCATTCTTCCCACCAGGAACTTGCAAATCAATATTCTTTGTATTGTACGATGCCCCCATATACTTTAAAACTGAACCAACAACTTCTCTAGGAGAATCAACCATTGAAATCCTCCCTGCAAGCTCAGGCCGCCACAGATCTGCCCAATCCTGCAACAATGGCTATATTAATAGAATGTGCTATACATGGTCAAACTCTCAATGAACTAGCTAAATAAAACTATAGGAGCTTAAATTTTAAAATAGAGCAACAGCCAGGAGATGACATAATGCCAAATTTCCCCATCCAAATTGTCATCCACCTCTCGTATTGGAATGTCCAGGGATCCCTGCCCATTATTACTTCCATACATAAAAATTTGTAAAATTTACAACATTATCTTCATTTACAATAGAGAAAAAGGGAATGAAAATAAGAATAGTTTAAAGGAATCTAATGGCACCTAAGGAAAATCTAGCCCAAAAACTACTCTTCATGTTTAAGAAGCTCATGCCACATTTTGATGCTTAGGCCTTGCCCCATGAAGAAGGAAAAATGTCAGGCAGAATACCTCTATAGGAGCCAATTTATGCTCTTGAAATTTACTTTTCTTGTAGGCGATAACCATGCTGCCCCATCGATATGGAGCAGCCCATATTTCACCTTCGGGATCTATTTCTCCCTCATGGTTCCTGCGCAGGTATACCTGAGACATGATTAGTGGAATATCTAGCATATTAACAATAATTAAGCTATCTTAAAATTTCAAGTGCAAGCTACACCAACATTGCAACTTAGGGTAATAGCATTTCTAGACGTAGATAAAGTGCAGTGGCGTTGAATATTGAAAAAAAAAAAAAACAAAACTAAAGTAAAATATAACTAGTGCAGGCCATTCCATCCAGTGAACAACTTTCATTAAATTAGCTTCTTCTTTTTTAACCTCTTGTTCTGCATTTTTCCCAGAGATGACTTAACTGAATTGGATTTCTTTTGTTTTAATACAGCCACCCATTGCTGTAAGCCAGTTAGAGAATTATATCAATAAAAAAAAAATTAGTGGAAGTCCACTATCATTAGTGTAACTCAACTATCATGATGCCTAAAGGATTTACGAACTATAAAAAATCTCTTCAAACAAGAAAAACAAATTATAATAGTAAGAACACAGACTGATCGCATTCTTACCTTCCACTTGTCACTTAAGCCTTTAAACCAATCTTGCTCTTCTACCCCTCTCACAGGCTCAATTATAGCATTTTTAATTGCAAAACTGAGCCAAGAATCACCAACACTAACAATATCAGAAGCCACAGTTGACACGGGACCGATATTATGTTTGTTGAAGGACGCAGATATGTCAGAAAAAATGTTTTCCAGGCTTCCAAGGTACTTCACACGAAACCTCAATCTTCTTCCTTGAGACTGAATAAAATCCTACAAGATTTTAACCACCCAATCACAAGTCCACATAAGTTCAAAAAGTAATAGTACTATGAATAGCAACCACTGCATGTTTTCTGCTAAACAAAAACCCATTTACTTCTTCTAGCCTTTATCGGGAAAAAGCATGCACCAAAATCATTCTTAAAACTAGCATATTAATGCAATAAAGTCTTGAACTTTCTCTATGCATATTAAGTTATTAAACTACCCAGAAGTGTAAACAGCAAAAGAAATTCAATTGCTATATAAATTTGGGAACCTTGATCCATGAAGGAGGTACAGAGCCACGCAAAGCAACAATTCTAAGAGGAACAGACAACGCGAAAGTTTTCAACTTCCAATTCTCAAATTCAGCAGCATTCAATTCCTTATCTTCATTCACTTGCACATTATCAACATTTCTCTCTACACCACCACCATCATCTGTGTATTCATCATCATCATCAAAAAGAGCAGCAATTGATTTATTAAGAAAAGAAACAAAACAAGTCCTGAAAACTTAGTTACTGTAAAAACTAAAATCCACCACCTTGATCTACTGTACTTTCCTCCTGTGCTGCTACGATGGTGTTAGCAGGGAGTGAAGGAGAGGAAGCTGCAAGGCAGGCCTGGACATTGAGGCCGAAGAAGAGAACGGCGGAGGTGGCTGCGATTTGAAGCCATGTGAAAGGATGTTGGCTGGATGTTGTTGGTCTCGCCGGGGAACGGAATGAGATGGTCCGGTGGCCGGCGAATCTGAGGATTGGGGGCTTTGCGGGGAACTGGAGGAGAAATTTTGGGGATTTAGGCTTAGGGTTAGGATATAGAAATTGAGGATGGGGGTGTCGTGAGAGATTCGCAGTGCAGAAGAACGACATGCGTGCAAGAGAGTGAGCGGAAGAGTGACCGTTGGTGAGGTGAGGGACGACTCAAATACGATGAGGTAAGATGTGACTCGCCACAATAATTCTATTATTGCAATACCTACCTTCAGTCACCTAAATTAAAATTAATTAGACTGCCACATTATTATTTATGATGTTTTTTTAAAGATCGTAATATCTCTATAACTGCAATTAATCATCATTATCGGGAAAAAAATAATCATTTATGACTTAATTAGTCCCTTCATCAATTTATTTTTATTTTCTTAACAAAGAAAACGAGGAAAGAGTTCTTAACCGTGTAGCTACTGCAAATTCTAACAGTCTAGGTATTTTTAAGGTGAAGAACTTGCGATTACTTGCTTGAATTTAGAAGATAGCTTAACCCAAGCGGGCGCGTTTTATTATCCAACAAAATTTACTACAGATGAACAGGTACACATTCAGTACAAGCTGCTCACTGGCCTTATTTCCGTGAACACAAAAATAAATAAAACCATGCCAGAAGGAACGGCTTTCAATAACTCGCTGACCGAGGTAGCCCGCTCCTGCATAGATTTGGACTATAATATAAACAGGACATATACATCTTCTGTACACGAACAATTTCGATCAAGAAGTTAAGCTTTCTTCCATTATCTTGCTTGCAGGTGAGTTTTCATGCTTTTCTATGTAGGCAGAAGGAAACCATCCAGCCTTGCCTTTGCATTCTCCTTCTGACCAACCTGTTGGAGCCACCTTGATATTATCAACAAAAAGTAAAGAAAGGGGATGTTAGAGAGGAAAAAGTTGATGCTCATTCTGAAACATGTATTTGCATTCAAGATGCATCTCCCGGAGTAAATCAATGAAGACAGAGACAATGATGAGAACTAAGGATATTCAACAATCAATAGATATTGGTATGCAAATGAATTCCCATCGTGTGTTTGTGATGATGCTCGACAAAAGAGAAGAAGAGTTTCTGGGTTTCTAATGGAGAAAACTGCCAACTGCAAGCACCAAGATCTATCCTCGTAAAAGCCTTGGCGCAAAATCATTTTACAGGCAGAGCTCTAATGTAAACTAACATAAGATAAAACCATAACTAGGCAGAGCTCTAATGAAAAGAAATAGAATATACTTCAAACTACCATGTGTTGCTGATCAGAACAGGAAAAAGAAAAAAAAAAACCCTACAAACATTTTTATTTTTTTGGATTCGAGGAAACCTCACCTCCCCGGAAAGCGCACTTTGTGGGTCCAGGTGAGGGAGTAAAACCCCGGCTGTCCCAGGCTCTTACAAGAGGTGCACGCCCTGACTCGAACTCGAGACCTGCTGTGCAGATCTCAAACCCTTTGCCATCACGCATGTTTACACATGGGATACTGGGACATGGACAAATTATCTTGAGGCATGGACGGGAATCTGAAATTTTCCCAGAGGCCAGAATAATGCACTAGTAAAAACATTTTAGCCACTACTTTATTTTGCAGACTTTTTTTCTTTTGTAGAGAGAGACTTTTCTTTTTGCAACTATTCTATGCTTTCAATTTCCAAGTTTTGGCTTAAATGATAGCGTGACATATAACAGTCTTTGGGTCATCAAAGGCATGATCAGTGGAGAAAGTACCTGCCGGACCACAACAAAATCATCAACAGATAGACTCAACTCCCCTTCAGCTTGAGCATCAAATGGGTGTATGACCTGAAAATTGAAGAATAAAAAGAAATTAAGACCACCAAGGACAAGAAAACAGTGAATCTTAAAAAAGAGAACATCTCTTCGCAGTTCGCACTGACAGAAAATTCCATGACAGCACATAAGTTACATACGGCCGGCTCCTTATGTAATTAGTGTGGTTACGGTTATAGACAAATGAATCAGTGAGATGACAAAATACTTTCAAGGGTAAATCAGTGAGAGAGAGTTAAACTAATAGTTTTATTTCAAGTACAAGGCACAGAAGGGTGCAGCATCCACGTTAGCAAATGAAATGGTAAAGTAATCATGCAGATGACAATTACAGGGGATGAAGTAATTGCAATAGTTTCATGAGAAAAAACAGGAATCGAACATCATGAGATGTGTAGGCACATTCCCATTTTCGAGTTATGAGCTGTGCAAGCAGAGAAAAGATGGGAGAAAAGAACATCAAAGAGTGTTCTACAATATTTATTATTTTTCTGCGCTGTGTGGCCAGGTTTGAAAGAAGAGATGGAATATTCGAAGTGATGAAACGTCTTACTTTTGCTATGAAAAGCCCGTCCTCTTGATTATTCTTGTCCATGTGATTCTTAGATCCATTTGAAGTATTATTCTCATGTACAGACGGGACAATCATCTCTCTCTGTGTCGTTTCCGATTGCGGTGAAGACTCGTTTAATTGCTCCTCGAGAATCATCTAAATCAATAATAAACTTTTTGAAATTGCAGCAGCCATAATCTATCTCAGACATAAAATTAGGATTATAGCAAGGCAATGTTTGAGCACCTGATAAGTGAAGAAAGCTAGCAGGGAGTGATAAAGAGAAATATGATTTTCAAAAGACAATAAATGATAAACATGCCAGGTCCAGAGTTCCAGAGAACAAACCTCAGCATGTAGCTTATCCAAAATAGTAAGAACATGTTGATGATAACATCTCTCAGCATCTATCTGAAAATTGATTTTGTTTCAGATCAATAAACAGAAAACACAAATAACCCTTACCTAAACCAAATTTGAACAAGCAGCACAAATCTTGAATACGGTAAACCACTCTTTACATTCGTGAAAATACGCAAGATATTTATAAGACAAACGAGAGGAGATCACTATCAGGACGAGAAAAATTCTGAAACGGTAAATGGAAGGATTCAATGCTAGCCACAAAGACAGATATGCAGAAGCAACTGCCAAATTGAATTCCCTGACAAGGAAGATGAACCATAAGAAAAACTTTTCCCAAACAGGTAAAGAGTAGATGAGGCAACAACAGATGTTTAGATGGTCAAAGTTGTCAACGACAATACATCATGATCTGAGAAGCAGAAAGATCAGCATAAGCAGAGAAAGTCACGCACACACACGCACTAACACATAAGGGAGAAAGAAGAATAGCATGCAATACCATACTAAACAGCCGCTGAACAGTAATCTGTTGCTGTTGATTTTCAACTGAAGACATGGCAGCAGTTGCTTCTCTCCCAAGTGACATCACGGTAGATTTAAGCTCAGCCAACCTTGCCTCTGCCGCTCGAAGCTTCGTGCAACTCTCAGCAGATATTTCAGAATCCCTGGTTTTTGACCGACACCTCAATACTTCAGCTGCCTGACAAGAATATACCACCATGACTCTACCACAATTCCCAAAACCATTACACCCATGAGACACGAAACTTTACCTGGACTTCAACCGCTTGACGGAGTTTGTCATGATGGTGAGTCAAGCGGCGAGCATCCTCCAAAGGAGCTCCTGTTATTAAAGCCCGAAGTGGCTTAGAAACCTAAATATTGAAAACCCGCAACTCGATTAGGAACATAAAAAGAGATATATGGCAAAACCCAAGTTCTCTGAAATGACAGCTCATGCTAAAAATCCCAAGAAATCCATCGTTCATTTTTGGCACTACACATGCTAGGGCTTAAAAAATAATAACAACAATACAACACTAATGTCACTTCTATTAGTACATTGTTCATGAACACATCATTTATATATCAATTTGCGTATTGTAAAAACATCTTTCTCGTGCTCTCATTTAACTTGATGATAGTAACAAGCAGATGGCCGCTTATCCAATGAAGAGTTACTAATTTTAGCAGGAACTACAATAACTATTAGCATTTGAACATGGCAGAAAAACTCAAAAGAAGTAATGATCTCCTAACATATACTTAAATGGAATGCATATACATAGGCATGGACGCATGCACGCCCCTCTATGTTATTTATGCATTCCTACACTCATCACCACCATTCAGTAAGTTTGCTTTGGAATTGTTACTATCTGTAAATAAAATTACCTGGTCATTAAGAACCCCAACCAAAGTTTCCTTCTCGTTTTCCATAAAATTATGCGAGGCACCGAACTGAAGAACAGCCCTTGCAACATAATTGTTCTCCTTCTGATTCTCAGCTCCGTATTTACAACACTCATCAGCCAACCTCCTCACTAAAAAAAACCCCAAAGCCGAAAATTTCACATATCAGCCTCGTAAAGAAAACAAACTATAACAAACAAAGTAGTCAAAAAGCAAAATCCACACTCACACATTTCCATTTGCTTTGAACTAACAGATACAAAACCTTCAACACCGCGAACAATATTCTTTTGAAAATGCTGTTAATTTAACATAAAAAAAATTCGCCTCTATAAAAAATGAAATGAAATGAAATGAAGCTTCATATAAAAAGAAAGAGAAGAAGAAGATCGTAGTCAGTAACTATACCTTAGCAGTTCTAGTGGAATTGTAGAGATTTTGAAGATGTCGATAGCATTGTAATTCAGCTTCATCAACGATAATTCCTTCATTGCTAAGATGTCCCAAATGCTTCAATACTGCCTGCCAAACAAAATAAATAAACAAAAAACAAAAATTCCGAATAATGAGTAAAAAAAAGAAGAAAAAAGAAACAGTTGACAAGAGAGAAGTTGGAATTACTTGCTGTTGCTTTGCAACTTGCTCTCTAAGCCTGGTAGCTTGCTTTTTGAAGGCTTCCATGTAAATGAAAACCTCTTTCTACTCTATTAAGTACTCACTCTACAGTTACTATGTGTGCAGTTAAAACAGTTACAAGATCAAAGTTTGTGAGGGGGAAAATTAATTAGGTCGCCTCAGGCTGCTAAAATACATAAAAAATGGAGGAGGCGATTAAGGAAGAAAGTAACTTAGATTTTTGGAAAGAGAATTTCTTATTTACTTGTTTGTGGTTAGCTTTCTTTGCAGGACAGAAGGGTAAAAGGGAAATGTGAAAGGAAAGAAGATCAGAGGGAGAAAAAATGGAAAGTGGAAACTGGCTGTCGGATAAGAATGAGAGTTTTGACTGGAGTCCAGATGCACGTGCTGGCCGCTGTGCTGATCGGGTCGGTCTTCGGGTTATGCAAGTGCTCACCCATAAGTTTATTGTGATCTCATTAGTTTGTCATATGTTTCGAATCAATCCCTGAATTCTTTCTTTCATAGAAAAGGTTTTGTTTTGTCGGACAAAATGGTGGAGGATTGATCATCTTACCATGCATGGTTGTTGCACCTTTCTCATTTCTTGCTATCAAAGACATCCTGGCATCCCACTTTCTCGCACTGTTAAACTCCAAAAGCTCTCTATGCACCCTTTCAACTTTCCTGCTGGTCTTTGGACTGAGAAACGCTTGTTTAAGTCCTTTTGTAGAATTCAAAACCAATTTCTCTTGCAGCAATCACAAATGTTGCTTCACTTCGTATGAAATCTTCCCTGTTTCTTCATCCACATCAGGTATGGCAGTAGTGTGACAGATTGCCAGCATGTGGAAAAAAATTTATGATGTGAGCTTGGGGTTCACGGACTTGGTTCCCATCCATAATCCTTCATCTTTAAAATCAAAGTCTTTAATGTGCGGTCTTATAGCTTGTAGTAGAAGAATCCTTGCTCTGGTCCCAACCATTCACACTTTCACTTTCTCTCATAGCCATTCCCCGCTCAGCCTCTAATTGATGGGACAAAGTCTTCTCCCTAGCCTTACCAGCCTTTGATTTGTGTATGTTTTTCATTGGAACTCTCTCCATTAAGCGGTGCTGACTAAAAAAAGAAAAACAACAGATTATTGAGTTGCTGCTGTAGAGCTCATGAAAGAAGAATTTGTTACCGCTGAACTTGTATATTTGCTTAAATATAACTCATCTAACTCATCTTTCTTGTTCATCATGTGTGATTATTATTGTACCACACCATCTCTTATGCAAATTGTCATCTTGCACCAAGTCTTTCTTGGCTTTTTCTATCATTCTTTTAATGCAAGACGACAATTCTCTTGTTGGACTCTATTAGCTTGCACTTTTTTTTTCTTTGAATTCCACTTGTCCATCTACTATCTTATCTACACACATGTTTTAATTTCTCAAACGCTCCACTAATTCAAATTAGCTTTGATACCATATTAGAAATAACCAAGGAAGAAGGTGGAAAGGGAAGCATGGTGAAAATAAATATCTTTCATGTAATACATATTACTCTCCTACAAGAGGAAATGATATGGGACTTGAACTATAATGTAATACTTGACACATATTTTTATACTAGTCTTAGATAATTCAATATATTTAAAAGAATAAATACAAAGGAGAACTAAAAGAATATTTTCACTTTAAAAGTAATTCCAACACTAATTACTGTAGGGAATTCCGACCGGTGATGTTCTGATATTTGCTCATAGGAGGTAAAGCACACTGACACAATATTTAACGTGGTTCGGCAAACTGCCTACATCCACGGGAGAAGCCATTGCATTATATAGGGAGAGAACAAGATTTACAACAATAGAGGAGGAGG
>Ga0325402_1000995_pt1 | contig 21978 bp, 13 predicted proteins | sample PopdelMetagenome_22_FD_207212 | JGI IMG/M metagenome (GOLD analysis project Ga0325402, IMG submission 207212) | Populus deltoides microbial communities from Bellville, Georgia, United States - Xylem-PdKOR-R3 | ecosystem: Host-associated > Plants > Phyllosphere > Stem > Wood/Secondary xylem...
TCTGGTTTGTAAAAGAAAGAAGAAACTGAAGAGATATTGGGGAGCATTCGATCATGTTATAGTTAAATTTATGTCGAGGAAGAAGGAAGAATTGAGCAAAGAAAAAAAAGTTATGGAAGAACAAGGAAAGATTGTTCCAACTTTCAAAACCATGGCAGCTAGAATCTGCTCCCCCGTCTATATTGACATGGTCATATCTATTCTTGCGACTACCGGTCAAAGTCCTTCGTTCCAAACCTGTACATAAATCCTTACAGTCAAGTTGATTTCTCTCTTTGAAACTCCTGTGACTGCCGGGTTGATCACAAGAGCTATCATTTTATAAGTGTTACAGGTGATGTAGTAGGGATGATTCCTAATTACATTACCGAACTAGAATGTTCAAAATCTTCCATGAGAATCCCACTGGTCAACCAAGAAGATACCAGCTGGAATAATGTGCTGCATTGCCAGATTCAAGCACTTGGTGGGCTGATACAGAAAGCAGCCAACAGCTTCCTAGAAGTAACAATATCGATATCTGGAAATATGCTGGTTTTTCGGCGAACCATAAAGGAACTGAGGTAGTACGAAAGTGCCAACCTCATATGGTTAAGAATGATCAAAGTTCTGAGTCATCGGGAAACAGTAATTTGGCTAACAGGGCAGTTAAAACTCAGGAAGAGCAACACTGAAATACATAAGATAACACAACTGATAGCTTCTTCCCAAGTATATCCCATTATGCTTCCACTTTTAGCACGAGGGAAAATGCATGGTTGAGTGCAAACGATTCTTGTTCTTTGCCCAGAGGAAAATAGAAGTCATCCAGTCCATAGGGTCGAAAGCCATCCGGATTACGTAAATTTCAGTATCGTCCTATGGGGGATCTGGATGTTGACATGGAACCTTCTTATGGAACAAATCTTTCGGCGAATTCACAGTCCATTCCTCGGCAGGTCTGCCAAGGGTTAAAAGGTCTTGACCTGCATGAGGAGACACATGAAAATTATGGGAGGCAGTGTTGAAAACAGATACTTGGAGACAGAAATGGAAGATATTCGTCTGAGGTAACTTCCGACCTTCATTCGCACAACATATCGAAATGACACTATGCTAAACTTTGTGATAAGAATAATTGATAGAGCTTGAAAAGCTTCAACTGTTTTAGTGAATACTTTTGACGAGTTGGGGCATGATGCTTTGCTTGGTCTCTCATCTAGGTTTCCTCCAATTTACTCTGCTGGTCCTCTTAATTTGCTTCATGATCGAAGTCAGAATGATTATCTATCATTAATTGGATCCAGTCTATGGAAAGAAGAGACTGAATGCCTGCAATGGCTTGATACCAAGGAATCTGATTCTGTTGTTTACGAGAATTTTGGCAGCATCACTGTCATGGCACCACAGCAACTTGCGGAGTTTGCATGGAGATTGTCGATAATGAGGCCTGATCTTGTCAGGGGCGATTCTGTGATTTTGCTTCATGAATTCCTCTAAGCAACTAGAGAAAGACACATGATGGCAAGCTGGTGTCCACAAGAGAAAGTCCTGAAGCATCATCAATAGGAGGGGTTTTAAGCCACATGGGGTGGAATTCCACACTTGAATGCATGTCCAATGGAGTGCCAATGCTATGCTGGCCATTTTTCTCCGAGCAACAAACTGTAAGTTTGCTTGCACTAAATGGGGTAGTGGCATGGAAACTGAGAGTGATGCAAATAGAGAAGAAGCTTGTAATAGAGTTAATGGATAAAAAGAAAAGGGAACCAAACCTTTTGTCGAAATCCAATTTTAGGTGTCTTCTAAAATTTTCTTTCAAAAAAAAAAACAAAAACAAAATTCAATCAAAAAATGAAAAGCAATAAAAAAAATAAAAAATAAAAATGAAAAAAGACTGGCAGCTTAGCTGAATCGGGCTGGGAAGAGTTTTAAACACATGGAGGAACCAAACTGAGATTTTGAATAAAATTAGGAGCCCAATTATAACCCGAAGAACCTAAAATTAAAAGACAATGCAAATTCAAGGTTAAATTAAATGATTATGGATAAATTTGTATAAAAATTAAGTTTGAGAACTTAATTAAACTTTTAGTAGGCTAATTTGATTTAATCATGGGGCCAATTAGAAGTTTAATTAAGTTTAAGAATTAACTTGGATCAAGATAAAAGAATCAATTAAGTGTAAGGACTTAATTAGACTTTTAATGAGTCAAATTAATTTTATTAGGAACTTAATTGAGAAAAAAATAAGTTTGAAAGCCTAATTTAAGCTTAATTGAGAAGATTCGAATTTTAGAAGACCAACTTTATTTTTTCCTAGCTAAATTGGGTGAAATTATAGGCAAAATTACAAGCAAATCAAAGTTAGGAGGTCAAATTGAAAAAAATTCAAGATCGAGGATCTTTTTGTAAAAGGCATGTAAATTAGAGAACCCAATTCGGTTGAAAACAGGGATGAAATTGAAGAAATTAGAAGTTGAAAGGTCAATTGAGGATAAAATTGAAATTATCCAAGATCAAGGACCCAGTTAAAAAACACATTTAATTTAAGGGGTGTTTTTGAAACTAGTGTTTTTGAAACTATGCAAGGATGAAATTGAATTGATTCTTAAAATCAAAATTTAATTATGAATCTAAGTGAACAAATTGAAAGATTGAGATCTAAAATTGAAAGATGAGATTTAAACTTAAAGTACCAAAACAACATTGTTTCATATAAATGAAAAGGCGTGTTTTGTATAAAATGATGTTGTTTTATTAATTAAAAAATAAAAAAAGAAGAAGAAACGAAGCCATTTTACAGTGTATTGTACACCATCTTCTTCCTATACACTAGTTTTGCAGACAGGAGGGATGGTTTTTCTCTCGTGTTTAAACCATTTTTAAGAACCTCTCTCTCCTCCATATGCCCTGTATGCGACATTAAACACACCTTTGTTATAGTGTGTCATTGTACTCGAACCTAAGCAAAAAATTTATCACTTAGTAGCCCTGAACCTGCTGCAAAGTAACCCAAAAAAGCACTATCAAGCCAGCTTTTACTACTTTGTTTGGACATGCGAAAGGTGGAGATTGAAGGAACAAAGATCAATGGCTAGAAGAAAATGGTCCTGAATGTCCCTTACCATTTATAAAGACCAACCTCATGGCAACGATGATAAGAGACTAAAAAAAAAGAGAGAGAAAAAGAAATAGAAAAACAGCAAAACCTAGCCTAAAAACATCCCTTTTTGCCTATAAAAATTGCAAAAAAAAAAAAAAAAAAAAGGGAGAAGAGAACCTGTCAATGCCACAAAACCACCACCCTCCTGTATGGCCAGAAACCCATAAGCCCTACAACCTATAAACCTCTCATTTCTTCCTTCCAAACACCCTATAACACATTGTCACCTCTTTTCTTTTCAACCTTTCACTACCAACTTCCACCACTTTTTCTTTCTTTCCAACAACTTCCACCAAGAACCTCCATTATTGCATCCACCATCGTTGCTTCCTTTTTTACCCTCTATAAATATCAACCTCATGGCAGCTATGATGGAAGACTGAAAAAAAGAAAAAGGAAAAAACAATAACAAAAAGAGATCCATACACCAACCCCATCACTCAATCTAAAACATCCACCCTCATGCTCTAAACTAACAAAAATCAAAGCCAAATTCTCCCTTTACCCAACATTATTGAAAATCCCCTTGTTACAATCCAGAAACCTAGTCAAAACATCATTCTTCAATCATAATTCCCAATTATTTTCCTTTCCTTCCTTTCTTCTTCATGCCAATAGCCATCGTGAGCAACCATGAGCTCCTCTATGTCCAGACCTTCATCAACAACTCCACCATGTGCCATAAGCATAACCACCATACTATGAAGGCAGCGCCACCAGCCAACAACATCCCTATTTAGCCAAGGTAACTTTTCATCTCTCTTTCTTATAATTCTCTGCTAGAACAAACATGCAGAATGTGAAATAATTCACATTTTACAGAGGCTAACAACATGGTCACTAGGCTGGGTTGGTAACCAGGTTGTGTGGTTTGGACTTAAACCTAACCCGTATAACTGGTTTAAGTCCAGCCCACTTCTAAAAAAAACCTTTAGGCCATTCGTCGGCCTAAAAAATCAGGTTAGTTTGTGTCTGAGCCTAACCCATACACGTGGGCTTTGACATCATACCCTTAGGCCCAACCCATGTCGTTGAGCCAAGCCCAATCCAGACCTTAAAGGCATGTTTGGCACTCCTTATTTTTATTAGGGAAAATAGTACATAGTTCGGGTCTTTAAAGCTTGTTTGTAAAACATGGCCTTAAGATATTTTTAATAAAGATATTTTTAATAAATCTAATTTTAGGTTGAGGATGCATTTAGTAAACACGCCTTATAACGTTTTCCATTATCTTTAGGTTACCCTTTTTTAGTGTCTAGCCAAATAGAGCTTTAAACATTTTAAAAAATATTCTGAAATAAAATTCAAGATCATTTTGAAGTTATTTATGGGTCCCTCACTTGCTATTCCAACAATTTTGCTTAATATTAAGTTGTGAATTTACACTATAAGATACACATATAATATTAAAAACATCTGGTTTTTTCTCTGAAATTTCAAAAAAATCCAAAATATTCCCTTATCCCAAAAAGACAAAAATATGTTTTTCTTCAAGAATTTCACTTAATATTAGGTGTAGACTTATACTATAAGATACAAACCTGATATTAAAAACACCTTATTTTTCTCTGAAATCTTGGAAAATCCAAAACAATCCAAAAAATTTCACATTAAAAAAATATAAAATATGTTTTGTTTTCATGCATACGGTCAAATTCTAAAGGTTTTTTTTACATATTTTCTAAAACAAAAATACATTTTTATCATATTTTAAAAATATCAAAAGGAATATCATAATCGGTTTATGATTATCTATTAGGATTTTACAAAAAAAATTCAAAAATTAATTTGTTTAATTAATATTCAGGGTATGCATTTTACAATGTAATGCATACTCCCAGTCTTAAATTCAATGAATTGACAGCAATAAACATTATGAATTAGTTGTAGACTTTATTATTTGAGGGTATAAAATTACACTATAAAATATACCGTTGAATATTAAAGATACCAATTAGGAAATAAATGTGATGCTTAAATTTGGGCCTTAGAACATTTAAGATTTAACATAATAAGATAGAGACTTCCTCACAAAAGAAGATCTACCTTAAACCTTAGATAAGACTAATAAATAGATACACGACTTAGAATACCAATCAATCAATAATGCAACTTATCATAAGTAGGGTGCATTAGAGGCGACACATCTTTTCTTTGTATAACCAATCCTTTTACCCAAACTCTCAAAGACCATAGGTTTTTTAATGACCATGATACTAGGTGGCCACTTCAAAATCATAACTTTATGATTAAACTCAAAACCCTCTCAATCTAAGAGATAACTCTGTTATTCGACATCATGCACGCCACAACATGTCTTACAAAAGTTATATGTATCTTAAAAAAAAAGCCAATAAAAAACACATTTTAATACCTCATGGGTTGTTTTCTTCAAAATGTCCACCACAAGCATAAGAATGGAAAAAGTAAGAATAAATGAAACTCATTATTAGGCACACACCTTCTTATGATTTAACCTAGACAAAACTTCAACAAATAAGGCTCATCCTAAACATAATACTTTGTATTAGATTTGAGCTTATCTTTATGAGCTTTAGAGAACTTACCTAGCAATTCTTTGGCAACTAAAAAGTTAACTTAATTCAGATACCATAGATGAAATTCATATAAAGCAAACAACTTCTTGTAAGAAAAAAAAACATTCTTATAGGTACAACATCATGATCATTCTTGCATAACAACCTACTAAAGTGATCAGAAACATGGTTTTCAGCTCATTTTTAATCTTTGATTTAAAGATCAACTTCTTGCAAAGTAAGATATATCTTATAAATCCAGGCTTTGACTCATTTTTATGAAAAAAGTGTTTAAAAATTACATGATTAGAAAACACAATCACTTTAGTTTCAAGGAAGTATAATCTAAGCTTTTAAATGAAAAAATTACAGCAAAGAATTCTTTTTCCATTGTATGATAGTTGCACTAAGCCTCATCAAATATATGTGTTGCATAAGAGATAACATGTAAATTACAATCAATTTTTTGGCCTAACACAACTCCAATTATAAAGTCACTTGCGTCATATATTATCTTAAAAAAAGGTCCTCATTTGGTGGTTGTGCAATTAGTGCCAAAGTTAGTCTCTTTTTAAGCTCATTGAACGCATACTTGCAAGCATCATCAAACACGAGCTTCTTATCCTTAGCCAATAATTTGTATAGAGGTAATGTTATTTTTAAAAATTCTATTATAAATCTCTAATAGAAATCTATATGTTAAAGAAAAAAATAAACTTCTCACTCATTTGCGAAGTAAGGCAAGGATAAGATAATATCTTTCTTAAAGTTATCAACTTTCAAACCTCAAATAAAAATTATATATTCTAAAACTATCTCTTGTTCAACCATAAAATGTCACTTTTTATAATTCAAAACAAGGTTAGTTTTCATGCATCATTTCAAAATAATAGTCAAGTTCATAAGACATGTAGAAAAAAAATTACCATAAATAGTAAATTCATCCATAAAAACCTTTATGATTATTTTTACATAGTCTAAAATCATACTCATTATACATATTTGAAAAGTAGTAGGTGCATTGCATAGACCAAAAGACATTCTTCTATATATAAAAATACCAAAAGGGTAAGTAAAAATAATATTTTCTTTATCTTCAAGAGCAATAACAATCTGATTATAACTATTGTACACATCAAGAAAGTAATAGTAAGACTTACCTGCCAATATCTCAAGCATTTGGTCTATGTTCTTAGAAGTTCTAAAAGGTTTAGCCACAAGTTAAGATGTCTCTACCTAAACTTTTATTTCATCATTCAGGTTATCAATGTACTTTTTAGGTCTTCTCAATGACTTTCCACTTTGTAATGTGATAAACATGCATTCTCCTTACTAGGCATAACTTGTGAATGCAACTTTTTAGAACCTTATAATTCCAACTTACCAATAATACTAGAAAGTTGTCCTATGTATTTCCCTAAGTTGTTTTTTATATTTGACCTTTTTTTTTGCGCAAAAATTGCATCTTGTTTTGTTGCATTGACAAGGTATTAGAAGCAGGTGATTTCATCATATCCTCTATTGGCACACCACTATTAGATTTATTTGTTTAAGGTGGTGATGGTGGTCTAGGTTGATATTAGGTATGTCCTTGGTTAACACCTTGGTTTTATGATGCAAAAACACCTCTTTAATCCCCATATCTCAAGTTAGGATGATCCCTCCATCTAGGATTATAAGTATTAAAATAGGGATCATACTTGTGTTATGGTTATGGGATCATTCCCATAATATTAACTTGATTTGTAGAGTTATCTTGAAGAGGTGGGCAAGAATCAGTACCATGCCCTTACATCATATAAATTTTATAAGTCTTAACCTGTTGTGAATTACCTATCACTAAAGAACTCACCAAAGAGCTTAGAGCATCTAGTATTTGCTTAAAATTAGAAAAATCTACCTCATTAATATGTTTAATAGGTGTGTTTATTCCTATGTCAAATTATTGAGTATTAACAGTAATGTTGGAGATTAATTATTTAGAGAGCTTAGGTGTTTTATTAATTAAAGCTCTTTTATTAGCTATATTTTTCTTGCTCCTATCTTGAAGATTAAGTCTCTCATAAAATTATTAAATGAGAAGTTTCTCAAAAAAATGGTGTTAAGGGCAACTAAAATATAATTTCTTAAACCTCTTATAATATTCATGTAAAGATTCTTTATTCATTTGCCTATCCCATAAATGTTTTTTCTTATACTTCCAAACCCAGACACAAGAAAGTACTTTTCAAGGAAAAATATTTGCATCTCTTCCCATGAGGTGATGGATCCAGAGGGCAGATAATATAACCTATCTTTTATCAATTCCTTCAAACAAAAAGAAAAAGGCTCTTAACTTGGTTTTCTTCTTAGTAACCCTATCAAGTTTCATACTTAAGCAAACAACATGAAATTCTTTAAGATGCTTATAGGGTCATCATTTGAAAAGCCATGGAAAGAAGGAAGTAAATGAATAAGATCATATTTATTCTCAAAAGAAACATCAATTTATAGGAAATTAATGCAAAGTGGTTGTTGGTTGAAGTTTAGAGCATCGAGCTCCTTGAGAGTGTGAGGTTGTTAGATGGCCACGAGGGTATGTTCATTGATGGAATTTTTTAGTGATGCTTGTTCAAAAATAGGTGGTGTGAAGCCTTATTATTGATTCACATTCTCCTATAGTTCACTTGCCAAAGGATGCACACTTGGTGATACAGAAGTTATGTGTCATGACCCAGAAACATATTTAATTTTTATTCGGTGTAAATTTTTTAGGTAAAAAGATGCAATCAATAAAAACAAAACAAATAAATAATCTAATGTTTACATAACTTGTATAATTAAATAATTTTAAGAAAACGATAAAAACTTAGATTATAAACATCCTTTAATTGGGCATATAATAAAACCATATGCTAATATAATAAGAATATTATCCTCAATTACATCCCCAACAAAAAATAATTTAAACATTTAGATTTTTTATCACATAGATAATATAATAACTAAATATTGTTGCTTTCAATCACAGGAATTTTAAATCATACCCAATAATATATTTACTGCCTCATTACATGAAGTAATTATCATGGACACATAATCAATTTAAATATCATTTTGCCAATACGTATCTAATCTATTCTTTAGTATATTATTTTTCTGATATTCGGGAAAGAAAGAAAATCTTCCAATACATCCATTTAACAAGATATTATTTCCATTAACCAGGAATTAATCTTTCAACTCACTCATTCAACAAGACATTATTTCCATTAACCAGGAAATAATTTCTCATTCAACAGGGTATTATTTTCATTAACCAGAAAATAATCTTTCAGCTTGCCAATTTAACAGACAATATTTTCCTTCCTTTTATTTCAAAATTTTTACATAAATTATTATTTAAAAGGAATTCATTATAAAATGTTAAATGAACAAATAACTTATTACGAGATGTTTAACATCTACTTGATGTTTATGAGCGTGAAGTGATTCCCTATTGTTGATTTGGTCCTACGACCTCTTCTGTAACAACAAAAATCAACATGTCATTTATCATTTATAACCAAATGATAAAAATCTCATTTCATCTATTTTTTTTCATACATTTCACATTCTTTTCAACTTAAAGGTCCACATCTTTCTCATCGGTTTCATTTTGAACCGTTACGGCTTAATGCTAGATACACATTTCTTGACTTAATTATATCTGATGCCCTTCAATAGGTTTGATAGGAAAAAAAAATTATACCATGACTGAAAAATCTATAAAGAAAAAGGGTGACAAAGTTTTTGCAAAATTATTATTCATTCTTTCTATTAACATCTATAACTTATGATTTCCCACAATGTCCGAAAAATTTCATCAAATTCTCCAATTCTCTAATTTTTTCTGTTGGCCAAAACCAATAGTTAAGGGGATGAGGTTTTGTTTCTTATACTCTTCAATTAAACACTTACCCAATTATAATTCATACTTTCTAATATGGTTAATTCATAATTTGTATCATTTCAAATATTAACACCCTAAATTCCTAATTTCACATAGTCATGGCAATTTGATTTCTTCATCAAAACATATAATTATAACAATTAATCACTTTGAATATATTCTTTAACTTACATGGATAAGAATTCAAAAGATGGATGCAAGATATTCAAATTCTCTTCTCCTCTCCTTTTCCTTTAACCTTAGCTTTGAATCTCTTTCTTTAAAACAACTTCCAAACGCCAATTCACCTCCCTAAATTGTTTAACTAGTTTTAATCTATCTATTTACACTTCTTCTTCTTTTTTTTTTATGCACTTAGCAAAAACACAAGTGAAAAGGCACACAAATTCTCCCCCTCTCTTATGGTTTCTAGTTGTCTGCCAAGAGAAGAAAAAATGGGCATTTATATAGTCCAATCTTTTAAATTTTACATATTGACCCCTTTTTATATACTCTACTCATCACTTTATTACTTGTTACGATTCGTGCACTTGCGAAATTAGCCAACAAGTTTTTGGCGTCGTTGCTGGGGATTTTAGATAAAATTACTAATAATATCAATATAAATTAAATTTGATCTAATTTGATTGCCTTTTGCCTTCAGCTTTTTAGGTGAGTTGTCTAGTGCATGAGAAGCAATAAAAACCGGTCGTTGTTCCTGTATAATCCTGAGATTGAGAGAATGCAAGGGGATTAAGAAAGAAAACGTGAGAAACTCAAAACAGTTCAAACATCATGGCAGACAATGAAAATCCTGAGCAAGACACACGGGCATTGAGAGATTTTGCTCTCCCATAGGTGACAGGAATCCGTTCTATTATCAGGAAACCAAGGATTGAGGCCAATAATTTTGAGATCAAACCTCAATTCAGACCTCAATTCAGTTTTATTGGTTACCAAGTGATTATCCTAACGCCCATCTTGCTAGTTTCTTGGAAATCTGTGACACATTTAAGCATAATGGTGTTACTGATGATGCCATTCACCTCAGATTGTTTCCATTTTCTCTGTGAGATAGAGCGAAGAACTAGTTAAACTCTATGCCTGCAGACTCAGTTATCAGCTGGGAAGATTTAGCTCAGAAATTCCTTGCTAAATTTTTTCCACTAGCCAAGATAGTAAAAATACGCATTGAGATATCTAATTTCGCCCAGCTTGAAAGTGAACCATTGTATGAGGCATGGGAGAGATACAAGGATTTGCTCAAGCGATGCCCTCACCATGGATTGCCAAAATGGATATAGGTGCAGAATTTTTACAATGGATTGAATGCCTCCACAAGAACACTAATTAATACAGCTTCAGAAGGGGCTTTTATGAGTAAGTCACAGGATGATGCTTACAACTTATTGGAAGAAATGGCCATGAACAATTACTAGTGTCCAAATGAAAGAAGCACACAGAAGAAGACTATTGGGGCGCATGAAATTGATGCAATCACGGTATTAACAACTCAAGTTTAGTCACTGACGCAACAACTAAAAGCCACTCAACTGACAGCAAATGCCATCCATACAACGTGTGACTTCTACCATGGAAATCACACAAGTGAAGAGTGTCAAGTTAGGAACCCTTTCTCTCAAGCAGAACAGGCTCATTTTGTGTCAAACTACAATCGGCAGAACAACCCCTACAGTGTAACATATAATCCCAGCTAGAGAAATCATCCCAATTTCTCAAAACTGTAATGAAGAATCTAGCCATGCCATCTTCAAGTGAGCACATAAAAGAGAAATCAAGACTTGAAGAAGCTATAACACAATTAGCAAACAACACCAATAGATTCATGACTGAAACAAATACCAATCTACAGAACCAAGCAGCTTCAATTCAAAATTTGAAGGTTCAAGTTGGCCAGTTAGTCAAATGCTCACGGGTAGACAACAAGGAAATCTACCAAGTACAATTGAAATTAATCCTAAGAAGCAATGCAAGGCCATAACCTTAAGAAGTGGAGCAGACTGTTGGAAACAAGAGTGCAGGGAAAGAAGAGGAGGAGCAAATGGCTAAACCACTTCAAAATATAAAAAAATCTGATCCTCTGCCAGAACCAACGCAAGAAATAATACAAAGACTTCCATTTCCACATCGACTCAAAAGGAATAAACTTGATAAACAATTTTCTAAATTTCTTGATGTGTTTAAAAAATTACAGATTAATATTCCTTTTGCAGATGTTCTTGAACAAATGCCAAGCTATGTGAAATTTCTGAAGGACATCCTCTAAAAAAAAAGATAGAGGAATATGAGACTGTTGCTTTTACTAAGGAATGTAATGCCATTTTGCAGAAGAAATTGCCTCCTAAACTTAAGGATCTAGGGAGTTTTACTATACCATGTTCCATTGGAAACTCTATATTTGAAAAAGCTCTAAATGATTTAGGTGCAAGTATTAATCTCATGCCTTTATCTATTTTTAAGAAGTTTGGTTTAGGTGAAGCAAGGCCAACCACAGTAACACTGCAGCTAGCTAACAGGTCACTGAAGCATCCAAGAGGAATAATTGAAGATGTACTGGTGAAAGTTGGCAAGTTCATCTTTCCAGCAGACTTCATCATACTAGATATGAAGGAGGATAATAAGATTCCTATCTTGCTTGGCTGGCCTTTCTTAGCCACTAGAGGTGCGTTAATTGATGTGAAGAAAAGGGAGTTGCGGTTAAGGGTGAATGAAGAGGAGGTGATTTTCAATGTGTTTAAAGCCATTAAACAGCCAGATATGGGGGAGAGTTGCTTCAGTATTCAAGTGGTGGACACCTTAATTAATGACAAGGTCAAGCTTCCAACTGACCTGTTGGAAGCATGTTTGGTAAATAATGTACTAGAGGAGGATGCTGAGATAGCAGAATAGACATGTTGGATGGATTTTTTTGAACCTAACCGCAGAAGATACTTTGAAGATTTGAGATAAGCACCATCAAAAATAAAATCAACTAGTGAATATGCATCAGTTCTGGAATTGCAACCTCTGCCAGAGCACCTTCGGTATGCATATCTTAGAGAAGCTTCCACCTATCCTATGATAGTCTCTGCAAAGCTGTCCAAAACAGAGGAAGAAAAATTGTTGAGGGTGTTGAGAAAACATAAGGCAGCTCTCGGGTGGGTATTGACAGATATCAAAGGCATCAGTCCCTCCATTTGCATGCATAAAATTCTATTAGAGGATGAAGTCAAGCCAACAGTAGAACATTAGAGAAGGCTTAACCCGACCATGAAAGAGGTAGTCCGAAAAGAAGTTCTGAAATGGTTAGATGCTGATGTTATTTATCCAATCTCTGACAGCTCATGGGTGAGCCTAGTTCAAGTTGTGCCAAAGAAAGAAGGAATGACAGTGGTAAGGGGTGTAGATGATAAATTGATACCTACTAGAACGGTAACTGGATTGAGGATTTGCATAGATTACCGAAAGCTCAACAAGGCAACTTGCAAAGATCACTTCCCCCTACCATTCATTGATCAGATGCTGGACAGGTTAGCCGAGCATAAATACTATTGTTTCTTAAAAGGTTATTCAGGATACAACCAAATAGCCATCGCATCTGAGGACCAAGAGAAGACCATTTTCACTTGCCCTTATAGTACTTTTGCTTTCAGAAGAATGCCTTTTAGGTTGTGTAATGCACCAGCTACCTTTCAGAGGTGCATGATGGCTATCTTTTCAAATATGGTGGAGCAAATCATTGAGGTCTTCATAGATGACTTTTTTGTATTTGGAACTTCTTTCGATGACTGCCTGGCAAAGTTGGTGTTGGTTTCGGAGCGTTGTGAAAAGACAAACTTGATATTGAACTGGGAAAAATGTCACTTCATGGTAAAGGAAGGTATAGTGTTGGGGCACCGGATTTCAGAAAAAGGAATAGAAGTAGACAGATCTAAAATTGAGGCAATAGACAAGCTTCTGCCACCAACTACAGTAAAAGGAATGAGGAGTTTCCTTGGCCATGCGGGATTTTATAGGAGGTTCATCAAAGACTTCTCTAAAATATCCAAACCGTTATGCAATATGCTGCTAAAAGACACAAAGTTTTAGTGTGATGAGGAATGCAAGACAACTTTTATGCTGTTGAAAGAGAGATTAGTGACAGCTGCTATTGTAATTGCACCAGATTGGGAGAAACCATTTGAGCTGATGTGTGATGCAAGTGATTATGCAGTTGGAGCAGCGGAAAAATAATGTGTTTCACATCATATACTATGCCAGCAGAACACTCAACGATGCCCAGCTCAATTATACCACAACCGAGAAAGAGTTGTTTGTTATGGTCTATGCGTTTGATAAGTTTCGGCCTTACCTGATGGGAAACAAGGTGCTGGTGTATACTGATCATGCTGCAATTAGACACCTAGTGTCTAAGAAAGATGCCAAGCCTAGACTCATCCGTTGGATCTTGTTACTGCAAGAATTTGATGTTGAAATTAAAGATAAAAAGGGGACTGAGAACGTGGTGGTAGATCATCTTTCACAGCTGAAATTGACACAGCAGTTGGAGCCTAAATTCATGATTATAAATAAAAGCTTTCCTGATGAAAGAATCGTAGCAGTTCCACTAATAGTTTCATTCCCTGGTATGCAGATTATGTCAACTTTCTTGTAGGTAGGATCATCCCGCCAAATTTTTCTTACCAACAAAAGATGAAATTTCTTGCTAAAGCCAAACATTACTTCTGGGAGAAGCCGATACTCTATTGGCACTATGCAGATCAAGTCATTAGGAGGTGCGTTCCAGAAGAGGAAATGACAAATATACTGAAGCATTGCCACACACTTGAATATGGGGGACACTTTGGAGCGCAATGCACTGCAGCCAAAGTTCTGCAGTCTGGTTTTTATTGGCTCACTATGTTTAAAGATGCTCATGCCTTTCTTACTGCTTGTGATAGATGTTAGCATACTAGGAATATATCTCGACGAAATGAAATGCCACTGCAGAATATCCTAGAAGTTGAATTATTTGACGTTTGGGGCATCAATTTCATGAGACTTTTTCCTTCATCCTACAACAACAAATACATTCTCTTAGCAGTGGATTATGTATCAAAGTGGATATAGGCAATTGCAACGCCTATAAATGATGGTAAGGTGGTACTTAATTTTCTACAGAAGAACATCTTTACCTGATTTGGTACTCCTAGAACCATATCAGTGATGAAAGAACTCATATTTGTAACAAGCAGTTTGAAGCACTGTTATCTAAGTATGGAGTCAGACACAAAAGAGCGTTGGCTTATCATCTTCAAACAAATGGCCAAACAGAGGTATCAAATATAGAGGTGAAGCAGATCCTAGAAAAAACAGTATGTAATTCTCGGAAAGATTGGGCAACAAAGCTAGATGATGCATTATGGGCATATCGAACAACATTTAAAACACCATTGGGAATGTCTCTGTATCGATTAGGTTTTGGGAAATCATGTCCTCTTCTTGTTGAATTATACCATGAGGCATACCGGGCAATGAAACAACTGAACATAGATCTGCAGGTTGCAGGTGAGAAAAGAATCCTGCAACTTAATGAGATGAATGAATTTCACAATGAGTCCTATGAGAATGCCAAGATATACAAGGAAAGAACCAAGGCATGGCATGACAAACACATTGTACGTAAGGAGTTTGTCCCTGGTCAACAGGTATTACTCTTCAATTCACGGCTCCGCTTGTTTCCTAGTAAACTTAAATCACGGTGGTCAGGATCATTTATAGTTGCGAAGGTATTTCCTTATGAAGCAGTAGAGGTCACTCATGATGAAAAAGGAACATTCACAGTGAATGGGCAGCGTCTGAAGCATTATAGGACTGGAGAGTCAATTGGAAAAAGGGATTATATCCCTCTCACTTCATCTTAGCAAAATGAAAGGTCAAGCTAATGACTATAACTAAGCGCTGATTGGGAGACAACCCATCAAAAAAAAAACCTTATTCATTTCATTAAGTTGTGCAGGGATGGATCATACAAGCAAATAACCAGGAGCAACAGCAAACTCACACCCACATAGTCAAAAAGAAGTATTCATAAGCCTTTCTATTCTTTGTTTTTCCATTAAGGACAATATGGTATTTAAGTTTGGGGGAGACATTGTATGCTTTGACTATGAAAGACATTGCATACTAGGACTATGAAAACAGAGGGTGTAAAGTGATATGCATTTAAGACCAACTTTGACATTTTTAGGTGCTTCATTATGTATCTATGATATTCCTTGGCTGAGAGCAAATAATATCTTATAAAGTTGGATTAAGCATGATTATTTTCTTTGGGATTATTGAAGTACACTTTTCTAGAAAAGTCATGTGAATTGTGTAGTTATGCATAAAAGACAAGTGTGCAATTTCTTTCTTATTATTACCCTTTGAGCAAAATATTAAAACAAAGAGTGATAATAAGTATGAAAGTGAATGAATAAGTATATGATATGTATCTCTCCAATGGTTTGAGTTGCTTAGTAACTAGGAGTATTCATCACAAATGTTTACTTTTACTTCAAACGACAACTTAAAATATGAGTATGCAAATGCATTTTAAGTTTGTGACATGTTAAGTAACTGGGTGCATTCATCATAAATGTTTGTATTCGCGTCAAAAGACAAGTGATAAATTTAAAAAAAAAATCGCCTTTGTCAAAAGACAAGTGAAAGTGTGTTGTTACTCCCAAAGTTTGTATGAGTGAAAAAAGGTGATGGCAGAATGATTGTGTACAATTCAAAAATGCTAAACATATAAAACACATGAATGAGTTGGAAGTTTGTACAATGATCTCCACAAAGAGTAAGAATGCTTAGTTTTCCATTATCTAATATTGTCTATGAGCTAAGTCAAGAAATGAATGTTGCACGAGGAAGCCATTTAAATGTGAAAGCTAAACTTATCATAAGCATTTAGCCCTCTGCTTTCATGGTTTCCTTTTTGCTTGAGGACAAACAAACATTCAAGTTTGGGGGTATTTGATAAGGGAATTTTTAGCATGTATATTTTCCACTATTCATGCTTGATTTTGAAATATTTTAGATGTGTTGCACAAGATAATTAGAATTTTGGATCCCTTTTTGAACTATTGATCTCGTGGGAAATTGATGTGTTTTTAGATAATACTAGGTTACTGAGTAGGCAAAATCCGGCAGTAAAACCGAACATTGATTTATTGTGTGTTGCAAAGGAAGCTATACAACTCAGTTCCAGATGTTCCTCACCATTTTCAAATATCTAATATGAAGGTCTACAAAACATATGAAGGGCATATAAATCAGTTTTGCTGTGTCGAAGCCCAAAAAGCAAGTCGAAAAGCAGGGGTTGAATCAGACCCGAACTTCCTGCTCTCTAAATACTACCTCGGTTTATGGTCTTTATCTCAAGTCTTAGAAGTCCAAAAATTACAAGATTGGTGTTGTTGGAAAGAAGATTCAATTTTATACAATTTCTCCAGAAATAGAGATCTTTGAATTCACATGTTTCATGCCTCAAATCTGGCCCGCAATGTCTGGGTAGGAAGGAATTCAAATCAGAAAAAGAAACTATCTTCATTCCAGCAAGGGTAAAAGGGCCATAATATAAAAGAAAAAAAAATATCTGCAAGGGAGGTGTGCATACATAGAGAGACCCTAAAATAGACTAAAAGGGGAGAAGAAGAGGCGGCACAAAGAGGGATGAAAAACAGAGGCAAAAACAGAGAAGATTTGGAGGACACCTATCTATTCCATTGCCATTCTCTGCTTTTGAGTGATGTTCATCGTATCAAATTTTTTTCTTTTTAATTTAATTATGGAGTAGACTTTTATTATGGGATTTTTTATGTAACCTTACTATAAATATGTGAACAATTTCTTCGATTGAATTATTAAATTAAGTTGTTGAGTATTTCATTCTATGTGTAATGCTTGTGTATGTTTGGCCAACATCTGTATGATTTAGAATTCCATTTGACACTGAGAAGTGATAATTGTTTTAGCTATTATTTGAAATACCTTAAGAAATCTATAGGATAGAGATATTCTAAGAACTTTTGTAATCGTTAAAAGTTTTACGGTACTTAATAAATTTCGACAAGTTCAGAACTTTTATAGGGTATATGAAATTTGCTTGTCGAAATAATTCATTGATACTCGAGAGAGATTAATGTTTAAATTAGAAAAACCTGATTGTCAACATTAGGAGTAATTAATTCAATTGAGAAAGTTCACATAGGAATAGTTACAGTATTTCAGAAATCCTAGAACAAGTATAATTGAATTCATTAATATTTAATCAATTGATTGTTTGTTTTTAATCATTATTTTTTTTTTTCATAAACTATCTCATTAGATTCCTCAAAATATATCATAATTTAAAAGACTTTAGTAATTAGTAGTAATTTTTACAACTCCTCGGGGGACAATACTCTACTCATCACTTTATTACTTGTTACGATTCGTGCACTTGCAAAATTAGCCAACACTAATATTCAATTTAAATAATAAATAATTAAAATTAGAGTTTTGTTTACAAATTAAACTAACTAAAAACAACTTAGAAAGCTAAGAAAACAAAAGAAATCAATTCTGAAAAGTAAGAGGCAAAATCATCAGAATGTAAAACATAAAGAGAAAGGATTTTTAACTTCATTTGTAAGAAAGTATTATTCAATGATAATTAAACATCAATAATTGAATTTAGACATGTTTTCTAATATGATTTATGATCATGAATAAATCAACCATGAAAAAATGTTTTTCAACCTATTGTTGCTTTTTAGTTAACCTAGCATTCGTGCATCAATTAACTCTAATCACATCGTAACCTTTATTGAGAGCAAAAGACTTAATGATGTGATGTTGTTAAGATTATGATAGGTGAAATTGATTTATGTTAATCAAACATGCATAAGGGTTAATTTAATCAAGACTTATATTTTCCATGTAACAAACAATCAAACATGGGATCACAAATTATATACTTCTGCTATATAAGTTAATTAGTCATGCATCTAACATAAAGTAATCAACAAGCAATAGATTTAAAACAAAAAAATATATGATGTGTATCATATAGAATTTCAGTCACCAATCATCAAGTTTAATAATAGAAAAACATAAGATATTCATGTAGCACAATCAAATTTGAAATCATTTTAGGCGAAAATCCTCATGATAATTTAATATCCAAGATTATTAACCTCTTAAAATTTAAAACTAAACTTGCATAAAATTCATAAGTGTCGTAACTTTGAAAAATAAAAAACATGAAAAGATTAAAAAAAAAAATTATAATAACAAATCCCCCCCTCTCTTTTATTATATTTTGAACATGATCACCTCTTCTTTTTTTAAGGTAGGGTCAGTTATGGGTAATCGAGGAGGTGGAGAAGTTTTCCCGATTAATAATTAATTTCTAATTATATTACTTTTAAGTTCTTCTTATACTAATATAAGTTAATGACTTGTTCATTGACTTTGACCTTCTATTAGAGTCTTCCTAGTCATGTGAGACCCCTTTCATGTCATTAATGAGTTTCCATATCATCATCCCAATATAGAAAGATGGGTTGGACTCATGCTAGTTTGCTGGTAGATTTCAAATATGACTTCTCTCTCATCTAGATGAGTTACTGAGTCTCACATATATGAATGAAAAGCTTGAGATGTCTAATTTTTATCTCCACTAGAATTGTAGAAAGACCACTTATAGCTACATATATGGTCCAAAGAGTATATGAAGGTCAAGTCTAGTAGATTTGCAAATTTTAAATCAATGTTCTACCACATCTTCACCTGAGCTTCTATGCACCTTCATACATTTTATTTATGCTTTGACCAATTGTAATCCCGCTATGATTCCTTATTCTAGTTGGATTTCTAATGCAATTAGGATTTGCTTTTCTTAGCTTCAATGGCATGTCTTAATGTGCTATTATTAGTCAATTCCTTGTAATTATGCTAAATATGTTTTATTGAGCTCCCTTTTACACTTGTGTCTTTATAGAACTATTAAGCACAAAACAAGTTAAGTTATTGTAAGACATAAAACATGCATAAAAGACTAAAAGTAAGGTACTAAAAATATAGAATCATATAAGTGTATCAATCATTCATTATGCATCTAGACTCAAGTGTACTGAAAACTGTATAGTTTATATGAATAATTCAGTTTTTTTTCTTATTTTGGTCATCCAATTTTATTTCTTTCTAATCTTGTTTTTGAAGTTATATTAGCATGGTTTTATATGTCAAAACTTGTTTTCTCTTTGCATGCTTCACATATGCAAAATGTTAAGGAATATTTTGATGTTAAATTAAATATCAAAATTTTAAAATAGAATCTTAAGTTGTAGTCAAGAAAGAAATTCATAGAACAAATACCAAAATAAGTAAAAACATAGACCCCAATGTTGAAAAGGCATGGAAAACTTAATTCCAGTTCTTTAATTTTAAGTTTATGCATTGTTTGGTCCCTAGATATTTTAGAATTTTACACTTCAATCCCAAACTTTAGTTTTTTACACATTTCAGTCCCTGAATATTGAGAAAAGAGAGAGAGAAAGTACTCGGATGACCACAATATAACCACTTAAAAGTCTGATCTTGGTGTCAAATAGTTTGTCATTTTGATGGGAGTTTATTTAAGGTAGTGTTGCCCTTTAAACATGTTGAAACAAGTAGATTAAAGTCTATAAAGTTTGTGTTTATTTGTTTAATTTTATTTTTTTGAAATGATTAAAGAGTGTTTTGGGGGTTGTAAATATATTTATTGAGGTTCCTATGATGTTTTTAAAATATTTTCAAGTGAAAACAAGTTAAAAAATAGGTTTTTAAAATCTATAACCTGAACCTAATTTTTTAGTTGTCGAAGATGATTGGTGGTCGACAAGTCTTCTGCCACAATAGATTATGTGTTGTCCGTTAAAAAAACAAATAGAGTGAATGACACAAGTGTCGTCCACTCTTTTAAAAAATATTTCATGAACAAGTTTTTAATTTTTCATTATTTTTATTTATTTAAATTTTAATTGATACACTCTTTTTTATTTTTCAAATTGTTTGGTTTAGTTTTTTGAAATAATAATTAATATTTTAATTATTTTCTTAATTTTATAATACTTCAAAAAGATGATTATTGTAATTTGTATTTTAAAAAATATCTTATATTTATATAATGCATTTATAAAAATAAAAAATAAAGATTGCTTGTTGTTAGCAACCGAAATTAATATCTAAGATAAAATAAATAAAAATATATAAAATATTTACATGCGTGTTTATCTTTTATTTTTGCTAGAGGAATCAACTTTTTGTTTTAATAACTAATTAATTTTAACTATTCTTTTCAGTTTATGAGTCATATATATTTTAATTTAGTTTATTAAATATAAAATTTTGAAAAGAAGAAGAAAAGGAAGATAGAAAATAGTGAATAAAATATTTATAATGGGGAAGACTATCGGGGACGGGAACGTTCCACTCCACCTCATAATCTTGTCTTGTTATAAATTTTTCTTTGGCACTTTTTATGAATTATGAACTTCAGTCCTCCAAGTGCAGCCATCTTTTTATGAACTATGATCAATCGTGACGGCATCTCAATGAAAATTATTTCTTCCAGATGATAAAATTTCTAAGCAAATGCTTTGATTTTCTCCAAAAAAAAAAAAAAAAAGTCATTGTCGTTTTTAAATATTTAATGAGTGTCAATCTCATAATATTCTTGTCGAATTTAATTTTTTAAATTATTTTATTTTTTTCTTATGTAGATATCCTTATATTATTTTAAAAAGTAAAACTAGTCTCGTTCGTGGTTCATGACTGTTCTTTTTTAATAAGTACGGTTCTTGAAGATCGAACTTGTATTCTCATCCTTACAGAGATATAGTAGTGTCTTAACCATTAGACCAACACTTTATTAGTGTGTATATATATATATATATATATATATATATATATATATATATATATATATATATATATATATATATTTTGATGGTTATAAATTATAGTTCCACTGAGAAAAATCTCTACATCCATCACTGTAAATAAGATAAATTAAACAACACCGAGGCTTGCAGCTTAGTGGCCTTGGCAGGCTTTGCCCTGTCTATGTGCCCTGGGTTCGAGCCTTCGCGTGTACGCCTGTCACCCCGCGGTGCCTTACATGCCTACTAGGCTTGCAGGATGTTCAGTGGGTCCGGGAATTAGTCGTGATGCGCGTAAGCTGGCCCAGACACCCCAGATTATATATAAAAAAAAGATAAATTAAACAGTAATATATTATATTATCAAATTAATAAGATTTAAATCCGGACCACACATGAGAAATTATGTGGTCCATATTTCAACAATTTAATTTGAAAAATACATAGTACATG
>Ga0325402_1000996_pt1 | contig 21970 bp, 21 predicted proteins | sample PopdelMetagenome_22_FD_207212 | JGI IMG/M metagenome (GOLD analysis project Ga0325402, IMG submission 207212) | Populus deltoides microbial communities from Bellville, Georgia, United States - Xylem-PdKOR-R3 | ecosystem: Host-associated > Plants > Phyllosphere > Stem > Wood/Secondary xylem...
TGCAACCCTCTTCAGTCCCTTCACCACTGCCCCCTACACTGCCTACACTTCCTCCGGCTCACTTACCATTATCTGCATGTTATTATGATCATTCTTCAATTGCAGGTTCAGATTCATCACACTCACAGGCGTCACCCGATGCTGCTGTTCGCTCCCCTGTTTTATCCCCTGTTCGCTCCCCTGTTGTGGGTGCTTCTTCTGCTGGGTCTCCTTCACGGTCTGATACAGGTTCTGCCTCTCTTTCCCCTCCTGGTATTACCGTATGTGTTGATCTTTCTAAGTTCAATCTTCAGCATGTCCCTACCGCTGTCTCCTGTCCATCTCAGCGGGTTCGCACCCATCCTATGGTGCTTCGACCGCGGCAAGCAAAAAATGCTAATCTTAGCATTGCGGCTGTCTCGCGAGTCACGACCTTACCTCAGCAGGAGCCATTGTCCTTTAAGGACGCAAACAGGTATGTTACTTGGGACACTGCCATGCAGGAGGAACTTCAGGCACTTCACTCTAATCAAACTTGGACGTTGGTGCCTCCCCATCCAACTATGAATGTGATTGGCAGTAGATGGGTTTACAAAATAAAAAGACATGCTGATGGTCAGGTCGCCCGATATAAAGCACGATTAGTTGCCCGTGGCTTCACTCAGCAAGAAGGGATTGATTATTTGGAGACGTTCAGTCCAGTGATTAAGCCTACAACAGTTCGCCTTGTGCTCACTATTGCTGTCTCATATGGTTAGACCATTCATCAGTTGGATGTTCATAATGCTTTCCTAAATGGCATTCTTCAGGAAGAGGTATACATGGCGCAACCGCCTGGGTTTGTTGATCCTGCACTCCCTTCTCATGTGTGTCGTCTCCATAAATCTTTGTATGGTTTGAAACAAGCCCCTCGTGCTTGGTACAACCGGTTGAGTGAGTTCTTACTCTCTATTGGATTTCAGGCATCCAAGGGTGATACTTCTCTATTTATTCTCTCTCATGATGGTGCTATGATTTACTTGCTGGTGTATGTTGATGATATTTTATTAACCGGGAGTAACTCAGCTGTGCTTCATAGATTGATTACTTTGCTACAATCAGAATTTAAGCTTCGGGACTTGGGCTCTGTTCATTTCTTCTTGGGTATTGAAGTTAAATCTACTGCTATGGGTATCTTATTAAGCCAACATAAATATGCCCTTGATATCATCCAACGAGCAGGTATGACTTCGTGCAAACCAGTTGATACTCCTCTATCTGCCTCCTCAAAATTAACACTCATACCGGGTACTCTCTACTCTGATCCCACACGGTATCGACAAATTGTTGGGGCATTACAATATCTTACCTTCACTAGACCTGACATCTGCTATGCAGTCAACAAGGTCTGTCAATTTATGCATGCCCCCACTGAGGATCATTGGTCTGCTGTTAAACACATTCTGCGTTACCTCCAGGCTACAGCCACTTATGGTCTGCACATCGAATCTCCACCTTCAGCTTGACGGGGTGTATTAAGGAAAGAGACCCTATACAATGTAAACACTCTTATATAGGAATAGTTATTGTATAGAATACATCCCACCATTATATTGTACACAACCCTACAAGTATAAATACAAAGGATGGCTGCTACCTTTATGCAACCTATACAATTATACAAAACTATCTCTCAATTAAATCTTAACTTTTAGCAATTAATTTAGGGTTGTTTGTGTACTTCGACTCCTACTAACTACTCTCTTTCCTTTGTCCTTGGAGCTAATTTCTTTTATTTCATCATCATCATTTGCACTATATTGATGGGCCTTTCTTTTCTTTTCATTTGCTTCTAGATTTTTCACCAAAACACCAAAAATCATTTGCTTAATATTTTCTGGAACTTGCTGACATGGCTCAACATCCTTACGAGTGCAAGCCAAATGTTGTTTGAAACGAAAAGTACCTCCACTGATAATTTTTTGACAATACTTGCACTGAACTTTTCTAGAATTCTTATCAATATCTATACCATGTTGCCATCCCATATCAAGTCTATTACCAGAAGAATTTTTTCTAGATGCCATAAGTTCAAGTGTTCAACAATTCAAGAATCAACTCAAATCAGCCCTGTAATCAATCCAAATATTTTATAATTGTAATTAACATTTTGTTATACATAACAATCCACAAAATTAATTTAGTCCTATAATACTGAAATGGGATTCAATTCAATCAAATTCAATAATTTTTAGTCTAATTTTCACCCCATTAATTCAATCCAATTAATTCAGTTCTATAATACTGAAATGACATTAAATTCAGTCCAATTCAATATTTTTCAGTCCAATTTTCACCTCATTAATTTAATTTAATTCATTCCAATTAATTCAGTTCTATAATACTGAAATGGCATTCAATTTAGTCCAATTCAACAGTTTTCAGTTCAATTTTCACCCGAGTAATGTTTATTCCAATTTAGTCAAGATATATAGTATATACTGTGGCATTCAATTCAACAATTTTCTCACCCAATCAATTCCATTCAATTCAACATTATACATATACAAATTACAGGACTGGGCAAAATGAATTACAGGGTAACAGACTAACTGATCACCGGACAATTAACACTTAACAGGGCAAAATACAAATCTATTACAGGGGCGAAATCTACTACTGCAGTGATGATGATGAAGGCAAAATGAACTTACGGTGTCACCTGCTGCTGTTGAAGATGATGATGATGAGCTGAACGGTAGCTGGTGAAGAGGTCCGATGTCGCCTGCTGCTGTTGAAGATGGGAAAGAAAGGAGATCATTGCTGGCATGTCGCTGTTAATGAAGATTGCAGAGGAAGCTTGAAGCCATGAGCTGTTGAGGAGATCGTCGTTGGCTCGTCGCTGTTAAAATCGTGATAAATAGAAAAGGAAGTCGTGACCGTGAGCACTAAGGAAAGAGAAGGAGTGAAGACTGGAGTCACTGGATCGTGAGCACTGTCACTGACCGCTTTTGTGGAGGATGGAGATCGTTGTCACCGCTTTTGTGGTTGCCGATTAGGGATTTGTTCGGTTGGAAAGAGTATTTTATGCGTTGTGATTTGTGAAGATTGAAGACAGTGAATTAATTCCCTGAAGTGAAGAGAGTCGCGTGAGTCCGTGACTATGCAAGAAACATCCAATAGGCGCCTGACAGCTGGACATGAGGGGGGGAATTTTGTTTCAGCACCTCATTTTGGCACAATTGCAAAATCGGTTCTGAAATCGTGATTTTGCGCGATTTCATCTGATTTTTGTGATTTCACTTGATTTTACCCATTTTTGATTTTTTCAAGCGATTTAACATGTAAAGCATGTTTTGACTCGTAAAATCATACGATTTTACGAGTCAAAACGTGATTTTAACAATCTTGACCTATACTTTATGTACCAATAATTTTTAAATTTAAATATTAATTTATAAAGTAAAAAAACCAAATTACCCCATGGTTATGAAATTATATATAAAAAAACACCTATATGAAAGTAAAAAAATACCCCAGCATGCATGGCTTATTTTTTTTTTAATTTCAAGAGTGAAGATGTAATTTTAATATATTTAATAAGTAAAAAGAAAATAAAATTTTTTGATTTTTTATATTTATTATAATAAAAATAAAATTATTTAACATTAAAGTCAACTTTTTTGGTTTATGAATCGATTCAAAAATCTGTGGGGCCAGGTTATAAAGTGATCAATTATTTGCTAAAGCTGTAACGTCGCAGAATTTATTAGGATCCAAAAATCTGTGGGGCCAGGTTATAAAGTGATCAATTATTTGCTAAAGCTGTAACGTCGCAGAATTTATTAGGATCCAAAAATCTGTGGGGCCAGGTTATAAAGTGATCCTTTTCTAAAGCTGTAACGTCGCAGAATTTACCAGGATCCAAAAATCCGTGGGGCCAGGAGAGGAAAGTAAGCCAGAGGCGCAGGACGCGAGCCTAACGATTCGACATTGTGAATGATAGGCTGAGGGAGGTAAGTTTGATCATCGAGAAGCACACGCCAACTAAAAAACACGAGCATATATGGTGTAGTGTATACACGAATAACTTTTAAATTTAAATATTAATTTATCAAGAAAAAAACCAAATTATTCCCAGTAATTATGAAATTAACCAAAAAAAAAAGCTATGTGGTGTAGTCCTCTAAAATATTGCTTGTTTTTGTTTACTTAATGTATTCAATGAAGAGTTTGCTGGAACCAAGAACGTCCCATTACGAGTTCGCTCCTAATTATTAAAGCAATTGCAGAGGTACTTTAAGGTAGACAAAAATGAAAATAGAGAGGACATATAAAACTGTAGCCAAGGATGTCTACCTAGCAGCCTTGGAAGAAGACTGGGAGAGGATGATTTATGCTTGCAGTAAAAGCAGTGAGATGTACGTGATGTCTCCAGTAACGGTTTCGGAAGATACTCCATTGCACCTGGCAGTGTATAGCAAAAAGGTTATGCCGCTTAAAGCTCTACTTGATATTGCCGATAAAAATCCAACGCTCGGGAATCCCTGTACAAAAGAGAACGCGTATGGAAATACAGTTCTTCATGAAGCAGTTTTTGCTGGAAATATGGAAGCAGTAGAGCACTTACTCCAGTTTACCCCGAAAGAACAGGGTGAATACGATCCTTCAAGTCAACTTCAGACTAAAAACGCGCTTGGGGAGACTCCATTGTATAGAGCTGCTGCATGTGGTAAGAAAAAAATAGTGGAGCATTTAGCTAGAAAAATGGGCCTAATCCCAGAGGGAAAACTACCAGAGGATCACCGCGAGAGAGAAGATTCAAAGCCGATTCTTCATGCTGCCATCCAAGGACACCACTTTGGTTTTGTTCTTAATCCTTTTATTCTCTTTCAAACGAGACTCTTAAGACATCTAGCACACACATTCATCCCCAAACACTTTAGGTACAACTTAAATCTACAATTTATTAGGAAAAAAAAGAAAGTAAAATGACATTATACTTTCTAATGCAGACACTGCTCTGACTTTGCTGAACCTGGATCCATCACTTTATAAAATGAAGGACGATCGGGGAATGACCTGTCTTCATGTCCTTGCTGGGATGCCTAGTGTTTTCAAGAGTGGATATGCACTGCGCCAAATTACCATTACGAACTTGATCTACTGTTGTATGTTTGATGCAACCTTTTTTCTTCTGTTTATTTATTTATATGATCAGCGTTCATAAGCTAACCCCAGCTCGAACATCTGCTCTCAAGGCAAGCTGTTTCAACGGCTGATTAAACACTGCTTTTCGAGTTTTAATTTTTTTTTCTTGGAGAATGTTAAATTGCTTACACTACTTTAAATCCCAGAAGGTTTGATTTGACTTAAGTTGTGAGTTTTTCGCAGGCCTTTCCGCCGCAAAGGGTGATGGCGACCAGAGCCGTAGTAAAAAAGGTACTGAAGATTCAAACTATTTTGCCATCTTGGACAACCTAACTATTAAATTGATAATAATAATTTTGCACTGATGATGCTCCCTGGTTCTTGTGGTTTTAAAATCGAGCAAGTATAAACAACAACCACACTGCTCATGCAACAAATCCTCAGTAAATGCCGACAGCAATTCGTCGAGGGACGAAATTTCCTGCTGCCAAGCAAGAAATATCATCGGCCTTATACTTAGGGATTGGGAGGTAGACCGCACGAGCTGGCCTGATGGATTGGTCCGGTCTCGAGCTTGGGTTTAGCGTTTCCCTATTGGGATAGTACTATGCACCCGAATATAACTAAAATAAGAACTACCCTATAATCTTTCTAACAAGCATTTGAAAATGTTGACATTGTTGGGGATTCCGACCGGTAATGTACTGATATTTGCTCATAGGAGGCCAAGTACACTGACACAATATTTAACATGGTTCGGTAAATCACCTATATCCACGAGAAAGTCAATATTATTAGAGATAAAGAAAGGATACAAAACAAATACATGGAGGAGGAGTATTACACCCACTCACACTCAACTCCCAGCTCACATACACTGTTGCACATTGTAGCAGCCACACTGTTGCACATTGTAGCAAGGCTGCTGCCCTTGGCAGCCTCTCTTTCTCTCTAATTCTCACATGTTGCACTCTCACAACTCTCTCACTCTCTCATTTTTGCTCTCAAACAATGCCTCTATTTATAGGCAATTCATGGCAGACAAGAGGTCATAAATCATTGCACAAATTGTGGCACTAATGGTGGCAACACATGGGTTGCACCATTTTTATCAATGGTGGTGCAACTACCATTGTAACCTTTTGACAATGGTAACCCTACTACTTAGGGTAGGCTGCAAAAGTGTTGCTCATTAATGACAATATCCCAACAGACATTAATCCTTTCAAGAACACATTCGTGTGCTTGGGAAATTGTTGAAAGGATAGGAGAGAAGCTAGCCTATTGCATGATCACAGTATGGATAGAACATTAGAAAAAATCTTTTTTAAATTTTTTTAAAAAAAACACAAACCTTTTCTCCTTTCTGAGTGTCACTTGAACTGAGGGAGTACTCTTGACCTCGCCGACTTGGGAAGTTTTCCTTGTCTAAATGGGTTTCCTAGTTTCAAAAGAGAAAATATTAAATTTTTCTGATCCGATTAGACTAAAAGAAAATGGATCTTGTTATGGTTATATTTGTAAAGATCCGAGTTGCCGAGCTAAAAAGGCTCCATTCTTTTTTTTCTAGACCTGGGAATTTCAGCCTTTTCTCTTCCTCTTCTATGATGTGATAATTTCACGGCCATATATCTCACTATGAATCCAGTTTTTCGAGCTAAAATGATTTTCCCTTTTTCCGTGATATGGTCACTCGTATAGAGCTCTAGGATCAGTTTATATCATTTGATGATCAAATTGTTGATGTGCTTGTAGTAATATAAAGAACAACCTTTTGTTTTTTTTTTCTGATGAAGGGGAAAAGAATAATGAACTAAGTCCACGATGGAAAGAACAAAAAAGAAAGAACACAGAACTTAGTTTTTAAGTATAAAGAACAAAGAGCAGAATTGAGTTCGTTTGTTATTGCCATCCCAAGTCTTTTATTTATAGAAAAAAAGAAAACAACCATTACAGAATTTCAAGGAAGAACAAACACAAGAGACGTACCAACCATCTTCTCCTTTATTTAAGGAGATGTTTACAAGCTAGTTTAATCCTAGATAAACTTAACAAAAGAATTCAAAAACATATCCTAATCTAGATAATGATCTCAGGTAACAATTAGATAATCATGCAGTAGATTACTGCTAAGTAATCCTGTTCTAGCTTAGGTACCAAACTTCAACACTCCTCCTTGGTTCCAAAGCTAGTCATTCCAATTCTTGCCCTCAGATCTTCAAACCTGGTTTTACCCAACGATTTGGTAAAAATATCTGCTAGTTGATCTTCAGAAGTGCAGTAGCATAGTTCCAGTTCCCCTTCTTGCTGAAATTGCCTGATTGCATGAAATTTGATCTTCATGTGCTTGGTTCTGTCATGAAAGACAGAATTTTTAGAAATGGCTATAGCTGACGTGTTGTCACAAAACAATGTTGTGGGATTTTGTTGATTGCAGTCTAAATCACTTAGCATCTTCCTTAGCCATATTAGTTGTTTTGCTGCCACATAAGCATCTATGTATTCAGCCTCTACTGTAGAATGTGCCACCACCAATTGCTTCTTTGAATTCTAACAAAACACACTCTTTCCCACAGCAAAGCAGTAGCCTGAAGTAATCATCATTCCTTCATCACTTCCTCCCAGTCACTGTTTGAAAATCTAACAAGATTGATTGAGCTGGCTTTCACAAAGTGTATGCCAAAACCTGCAGTCCCTCTCAAATATCTTAATACTCTTTTAGCTACCACAAAATGGTTTTGACTTGGCTCTTGCATGAACCTGGAAAGATAATTCACAGCAAATTGAATGTCAGGACATGTGGCTGTTAAATACAGCAAACTCCCAATTAAACTCCTGTAAACTTTCCCATCAGCTTTTGGTGCTCCATCCTCTTTCATTAGCTTCTACCCCTGTATCATAGGTGTGCTTACTGGCTTGCATTTACTCATTGCAAAATTGTCCAGTATTTTCAAGGAAAAACGTTTTTGAAAAAGAAAGTAACCTTGATTAGATTGAGTTACTTCCATTCCTAAAAAATATATCAACAAACCAAGTTCATTCATCTCAAACATATCTTTCATATTGGTTTTAAATTCCTCTACAAGCTGCTCCTTGTCCCCTGTGATTAGCAAATCATCACCATAAACTGATACAATGAGTTTATGTCCATCAGCATGATTCACATATAAAGTCACCTCATTCATGCTCCTGTTAAATCCTAAGCTTAAAAGATGATTATCCAACCTGCTGTACCAAGCTGTAGGAGCTTGTTTCAGTCCATACAATGCCTTCTTCAGTAAATATACTTTGTTTGTTGAATTTGATTTTTCAAAAGCAACAGGTTGTTCAACATAAATCTCCTCATTTAGCACACCATTCAAAAATACAGATTTAACATCCAACTAAAATATATACTAACTGTTTTGTGCTGCCAGAGCAAGTAAGAGCTTTATTGTTTCATGTCTGGAAACTTGAGCAAAAGTTTCTGTGAAGTCGATCCTTGCCTCTTATGAATATCCTTTCACTACAAGTCTGGCTTTATACTTGTTGATCTTACCATCTGCATTTAATTTTATTTTGAAAATCCATTTCACTCCAATTACCTTCTTGTGAGTTGGTTTGTCAACTAGCATCCATGTTTGATTCTTGTCTATCATTGCCAACTCCTCCTTCATTGCTGCTATCCAAACTTGAGAGTTCATGGCTTCTTCAACATCTATAGGTTCTGCCTCAGCTACATTGCACCTGCTATAAATATCTGATAGAGATCTTGTCCCCTTTACTAGTTGATCATCAATATTCTCTGCAGCATCCGTTTGTTGATCAATCATTTTTGCAGCATCCAACTCATCTTGTTGCATCTGTTTTGATCATTCACCTGATGAATTTTTCCAGTCCTAAGTAGCATTTTCTACAACTTTGACATCTCTAGCAACCACAACTTTGTTAAAATTCAGATTATAAATTTTATAAGCCTTAGATGTTGTACTATAGCCTATAAGAATCCTTATATTAGCCTTTTGATCAAGTTTTCTTCTTCTAACTTCAGGTTTCAAAACATAACAAATACTGCCAAACACCTTTAAATGATCAATACTGGGTTTAAAACCATACCAGAGTTCATAAGGAGTTTTATCTCCTAAAACTCTTGAAGCCATTCGGTTTATAAGATATGAAGCTGTGTTTACTGCTTCTGCCCAAAAATTCAATGGCAGCTTCTTCTCATATAGCAAACATCTTGCCATCTTCATCAATGTTCTGTTTCTTCTTTCACTTACACCATTCTGTTGTGGTGTGTACGGAACAGTCAGCTGGTGTTTGATCCCTTCTTTAGCTAGGTACGCTTCAAATTGTCGAGAGGTATACTCTCCTCCATTATGAGATCTCAATATCTTCAATTTATTTCCTATTTCTAGTTCAACTGCTGCCTTAAACTTGACAAACTCAGCAAATACATCAGATTTGGATTTTAGAAAATAAACCCAGCATTACCTACTAAAATCATCAATAAAGAGAAGAAAATACTTTGAACCATTTAATGATTCATTGTGCATAGGTCCACATACATCTGTGTGTACAAGCTGGAGTTTTGATAATGCCCTATATGCATTGTCAGGAAAAACAGCTCTAGTTTGTTTTCCCAACTGACAAGTTTCACAAATAATATGCTATTCTTGAATATCTGGTAACCCGTGAGTCATCTGCTGGTCAGCCATTCTCTTTAGAGTTGTTTAGTTGAAGTGTCCCAACCGTTTGTACCAAAGAACAGATTCATTGTTTTCATAAGTATTAGCATTCAAACAGACTTCATTCCGATTAACATTAAAACTTTGGTTCATCATTTTTGCAGAAAGAAAAAGTACTCTGTTTTTATCTTTAATGTCACACATTCCATCATTAAAGAATATTGAATAACCAGATTCAATCAATTATCCCACACTAACTAGATTCTGGTTGATCTTAGGCACATAAAGAACATTTTTAAAAATTTTTGTACCTGATAGTGTTTCTACTTCAATTGCTCTTTTTCCTTCAACCTTCACAAAGTCTCCATTGCCAATTCTGACTTTAGATAGGTAGCTTTTATCCAAGTCTCTGAATAAGCTTAAGTCTGCTGTCATATGGTTAGTGCAGTCGCTATCAATGAGCCATGATGAGTCCTTTGCCTCTGCTGAGTTACACATGTCTTATATTGTGACCATGAATAAAAGATCTTCTTTGACTTCTGAACAATCGACTACTTGAGCTTGTTGTTCAGTTTCTGTTTTATTTTTGCAGAATCTTTAGATGTGACCAAATTGCTTGCAATTTCGGCATTGAGCATTCTTGAGCTAATACCAGGCTTCAAGATGATTAGTTTTCTGACAGTATTTGCAAGCAGGAAAATGCTATTTCTTCTCTTTCCCTCTAATGAAGTTGTTATTGTTGTTCTGTTGCCAGGTAGTAGATTTCCAGCCTCTCCCTTTTTCTCTTTTTCCTTCTTGATTATTTCTGAAAATATTCTTAGCCCGACTCTTCTCCTTGTAAACTGCAACAAGAGCTCCTTCACTTGATCCTTCTTGTCTATAAGCTTGCCTTTGCTCCATAGCTTGCAATGCATTTACCAGTTCTTGCAGGCTCATTTCAGAAAAATCTTTAAAATCTTCTAAAGAACAAATTTTATGTTCAAATTTTTCTAGCAGACTTACCAGGACTTTCTCTACAATTCTTGAGTCTGGAAAATCTTCTCCCAAAAGTCTCACGTGATTCACAAGTTTTGAAATTTGAGAAGAGAAATCTTTGATGGTTTCAGTTTCTTTCATCTTCAGACCTTCGAATTGTCTTCTCAGATTCAAAATCTGCATCCTTCTTGACTTCTCATCACCATGGAATTCTGCTTTTAATTTATCCCATGTTTCTTTGGCTGATTTGCACGCCATGATCCTTGTGAAGATGTCTTCACTTACAGAATTATGAAGACAAGAAAGAGCTTTGAATCTTTTTGCCTTTTCTTCATTGAAAAACTTCATCTGTGTAATTGTGGGATTGTTAACTAGAGGAGTAGGTTGCCTATCACTTTCCACTATCTCCCATAAATCAACAGCTTTGAGATAAGTTTCCATTTTTACAGCCCACACACCAAAATTCTGCCCTATAAACAATGGTGTTTTTGGTGAAAAATTTGCAGAATTCATTAAAAAAAAAACTCACTTATTCTCTCATGTTTTCACTCACCAACCTTCAAAGCAGAAAGCTTTGATTTATCCTCACTGTACTCTCGTGTTTCTCACTCACAAAACCCCTTCAAAGATCAAAATGCTCTAATACCAATTATAGTAATATAAAGAACAACCTATTGTTTTTTTTTTTTTCTGATGAAGGGGAAAAGAACAATGAACTAAGTCCATGATGGAAAGAACAAAAAAGAAAAAAACACAGAACTTAGCATTTAAGTATAAAGAACAAAGAGCAGAATTGAGTTCGTTTGTTACTGTCATCCCAAGTCTTTTATTTATAGAAAAAAAGAAAACAACCATTACAGAATTTCAAGGAAGAACAAACACAGGAGACGTACCAGCCATCTTCTCTTTTATTTAAGGAGATGTTTACAAGCTAGTTTAATCCCAGATAAACTTAACAAAAAAATTTAAAAACATATCTTAATCTAGATAATGATCTCAGGTAACAACTAGATAACCATGCAGTAGATTACTGCTAAGTAATCCTGTTCTAGCTTAGGTATCAAACTTCAACAATGCTTACCATACCTCATTCATCTACGCGCTCTGCATTCCGTCGATCTTATTTGAATGTTGGTTCTCCATATTCAACTTGCAAAGGCATGTTGAGGAATAAAACCATCTAACAGAATAGGAGAAGCCAGAACGGAAATCCTTTAGTGATACATACATATATACATGCATGCATGCATGCACACATACATATAGGAAGCAACAGTCAGCAGCTGCTGTGTGAACAATTTTTCCGCAGCCTTCTATCGGGGAAACTCTGGGAAAGTGACACAGGAGTCGAAATTCGAACACTTCTCACCAAAGTTGAACTTTTGTATATTTTCCGATATACTCCTCTGTTCATATTTGCAGAAAATTCATTATAGTTAGCTCTCTCTGTGTGTATCTCACATATGAAGAAACATGATAGGTTGGCCACTGGTGGAAAGAATCCGGAAAGAAAAGCACAAGCATGAATGTGCGTTGGAACTTGCCCAGGAGCTGATCAAAAAGAACAAGCTTAAATGGTGGCAATCTATCACAGTGAAGCCTACCAAAGTTAATATCAAGACCCCTGGTCAAGGAGAAAGAGGAGGACAAAGTGAAAGACAAGGAGGGGGAGGAATCCGAGGAGGAGGACGCGAAGGACAAGACGGAGCACGCGAAGGAGTTGACACAGGAAAAGGAGGGGGAGGAGGAGAGGTAGAAAATAATGAAAATGTTCAACCAAAGATAGAAGAAAATAGAAGACAAGAGAGGCCTCCTTCACCTCCAAACCCGTTGTTTATAGCAACTAGTAATGGAATAGTGGAGATTGCTAAAGAGATACTTGCTAAATTTCCTCAGGCAATTGAGCTTGTTAATGATGACGGGCAGAACATATTGCATGTGGCCGTGATGAATCGACGGCGGGAGATATTCCGTCTTGTAAAGAAAAAGAACATACTAGTGACCAGGCTGAGTTCGAGCGTAGATAATAATGGCTTCACATTGTTGCACCAAGTTGCACACGTGAAGCACTACAGCGGAGGAACCAAGCCCGGCCCTGCTCTCCAGCTACAAGAAGAAATAAAATGGTTTAAGGTGAGCTAGCTCCTCTCAGTACAATCGTAACCCATGCCATATTTTTATGAAATGCAGTTCTTTATTTCAAGCTTTAAGTAATATCTGTTCGTTAATCACAGAGTTTTCAATTTGCCTATATTTCAATTTGATTCCAATGAAAGGGAAACCCATTTACCTATAATAAATGACTTTACCGACACTGATGAATTTGTTTCCATGTTCCCTGTCCGTGCAGCGAGTGCAGAGGGTGGTTCCACCTTCTCTGTCCGAACAGCGGGTACAGTGGGTGCTTCCGAATGACAAGAATTGCAAACTCATGACTGCATTCGAGCTCTTCCAAGAGGAGCATAAAGTTCAACTTAAGTTGGCTCAAGATTGGATCGAGAAAACCTCTCAGTCATGCTCAGCAGTAGCCGTTCTTTTGGCCACCGTTGTCTTTGCTGCCGCTTACACTATACCCGGAGGTTCTGACGATCGTGGCTTTCCCATTTTCCTTCACAACCGTTTCTTCATAGCTTTCACTGTCTTGGATGTTACCGCCTTAGCGAGCTCCTTGACCTCAGTTGTGATGTTCCTTTCTATCCTCACCACTCCTTTTGAATGCGAGAAATTCTATCACAATATTCCTCGGAAACTGATATGGGGCTTTACTTTGCTCTTCTTCTCAGTGATGACAACCATGCTTGCTTTTTCTTGCACTCTTCTTTTAGTCATACGCTTGAAGAAGCAATGGACCACAGGTCTGATGTCCATTGCCGCTTTCCTTCCCGTGTCAGTATTTGCTGGAATGCAGTTCCCTTTATATGTCGCCTTTATGACTACTGTGAAGGACTTCTATAAGGAAGTCGTGAAGTCTCTACCTTGGATCCACCTCCCTTTCAGGCAAGGGAAGGCCAGAAGAAGATGATTGGCATTTTGAAAAAGTACCTGTTTGCTTCAATATGTGTCTGGAGACCTACCATCGTCTTCAGTTAAGTATTTACTTGTTTTTTCCTTGTAACAAACCCTTCTTCGTGTGAGTCAGTGCCTCTGTCATTTTCTCTTATGATCAGGACACTTAATGAAAAATAAAATATTTGTGATCCAATCTGAAGCAGGGCCGAATCATTCTGGCAATGAGAAATTCCATCATTGATTATCTTAATCACCATCATTATATATTTAAGGTGTTTTGGAAATTTGTCGGCAACCACCACTTAGTTTTTGTTTTGAGAGTTTTCGTGAATTAATAAATCATGCTGTCCCTGTTATCTTACGTGTCACATTCTCTCTCTGTTCTTTTTCTTCTTCCCCAAGTGATCCAACTGGATCAATTGCAGATGGGGTCACTCCACATTTTGACGTCATACCACCTTGCAATACAGATCAAAGTAGAAGCAAGTGCATAGTAGCATGAACTGATAAACTGGTGGTGTTAGATATTAGTTAAATCCTAGATCAAGTGGGAATCCTTGATAAAGTATTTACCGATACTCCTTTGGCCCTAACACATTCTCCATGAACATGCTCTAATGATCATAATTACCATCAAAGCATGGATAACAAAATTATTTGAAGCCTTGATTTATTTTGTGTTGGAATCGCTACTGCCGTAGAATTTCCTTATTGCTCCCAGTATTTGCTAATTCCAGACGCTCTTTTTCCGCTGCGATTGGGGGCTGATTTTCATCTGCCACCTTTTGAGGTTGATGCGTTGGTTAAAAATTGTTGCTTCTGTCCTTACTGCTGCTTTTTTTTAAGGCATTCTTTAATATTGTAATAGCGGATAATTTTTAAATTATTTTTGTTTAAAAATATTTTAGAATAAATTTTTTTTATTTTTATAGATTTATTTATGATGTTATCACACTAAAACAATTCAAAAATTAAAAACTATTGAAGCAAATACAAAAATCAGCTTTTGAATTTTCAAAAGTATGGTGTCAATGCAAAAACAAACACTACATGGGCGTTTGGCTCTGCAGCAGCTACTGCTTTTATTTTCAAATTCAGTAATATAATGTTTGGTTATAAGGTGTGGCTGTGATTTGGTGCACGGGACCAAAAAAAATGAGGTGAAACCGTTGGTTCAACTAAAGCAATTTTTTCATGCTTCTTCCTGGCGTGTCTTTGTACAATGGAGAGCAAACTCTCCATTATTCACTTAATTGAGTGAACAGTGAAACTGCACGGTTTTAACCGGTCCGGGTTCAATCTAAAGCTAAATGTATTGAACTGGGTCTGATTCAAAAAAAAATTAATTTTTATTTTTTTAATTGTGTTTTATTTAAAAAAATTAGAAGGAGATGGCTTAATGACGTCGTATTTGCAAAATTTAATCACAATCCCAATTTTATTCTTACCGGGTCCAATCTTGTTAAAAAAATTTAATTTTAATTTTAATTTTTAATTATGTTTTATTTGAAAAATTAGAAGGAGATTGTTTGATGACATAGTATTTGCAGAATTTAAACGCAATCCCAATTTTATTCTTGCGGGGTCCGACCTGGTTAAAAAATTTTAATTTTAATTTTAATTTTAATTTTTAATTGTGTTTTATTAAAAAAAAAATTAGAAGGAGATCGCTTGATGACGTATCATTTGCAGAATTTGATCGCAACCTCAATTTTATTCGTGATGATATCTTATCTGATGTTGTTACGCACTTAAGAAACCATGAAAAATATAGTCCTTGTTGGATAGATTTTGTACGTTATAAAATTGTACATAATTTAATGGAATAATAAAAAATATTTAATATCAATATTATTTATTTCATTATGTAATAACAATAGTTAAATCTACCATATTTAAATTAAAAACCATCAATATTAATAAATATTTTTATTATTATTTTATAACCTCAATTTGAAAAACATTCTTTTAACCAAACACATTAAACTACTTTTTGTTAAACCTTAATTTTAACCACAGTTTTAATCGAACATATATTTTTCAAACCAGCCTTAATTAAAAGTACTTTTTATAAAAACAACTTTTTTCAAACCACAATCATAACAGCTACCACACTACCGAACACACCTGCTGCTGCTGTTTTGGCTACTCTGCTGCTACGCAAACCTTCTGCTATTGTAATTTGGAAGCTGTTGTTACGTGGAGATTCAAGCTGCTACTGCTGTGAGGAAGCTGCATCTTTGCTGCTGCTGTTGCTCTGGTCTGATTTGCTGGAATGGGACCTACTGCACTGCCGGGATGTCTGACAGTTGCAGCAGCTGCTGCTTCTGTTAAAAGAAAGGAGGCTGGTGCTGATGACCAAACCTTTTTGTTGCTACCTGGAGGTTTCCTGGTGCAGAAACTTGATCTGTTTTCTGCTGCTACGATAGGCAGCTGTTAAAGGAAAGGAGGCGGGTGCGGACGACAAATTAACTGGGGATAAAACAGTCTCTTTCCATGAAATTACTATAATACCCTTAAAATAAAAAATAAAAACCTTATTTTACGGCTGTCTTGGTCTCTTCATTTTTTTTCAAAATTATTAAAAGGCTAAATTACCTTTAAAATAAAAATAACTTATGAAACTTATTCCCAGTTTTTTTTTTATATTTTCATTATAGTTTTTTTAATACTTAATTTGAAAAAAAGACAAATTAGTTTTTTTAAAAATAAAAAAAATGTTATCGAAACATGTTCCAGCAAATGAACGTCACACTCATTTTTTCAGTGACACGTGCGGCAACATCCTACTGCTAAAACGACCAATCATTATGTCTTATGAAGCATCCAATGGTGGCACAGCTAATAAGGGGACGCGTGTGATGATATTCAAGATGATTTTGTGGTAGTGAACTTTTTTCTCATTCCCCTTTGTTTCTTTCTCTTCACCTAAGGATTCATGCCTAGCCTTTTAAAATTCAATCGTATTCATTTGTTTGTATTTATTTTAATTTTAATTCTTATTATTTTAATTGTTATTTTTATTGATTTTAATGTATTTTGAAGGGTTTTTTTTTCAATTTTATTCCTAAGCATTTTATATTTATTTAATGTTTTTACCCAATTGGGTCTTTTTTTTGTTGCTATTTTTTATCTATTTTTTAATTTTATCCCTCAACATTTTATTTCATTTTATTTTTGTATCTAATTTTAGTCTTCATTCTTTGATTACTTTTTTTTCATTCTTCTTTAATTATATTTTTTAATTTAGTCCCTAATTATTATTATTTTCATTTTGTTTTTATAACAAATTTGATCCTTATTATTCTGATTATAATTTATTTTGTTGTTTATTTTTTTATGATTGGCAATTTAGCTTTCATTATTTTTTGTGTTTTCTTTCTATAAGATAATTCCAATTTCATAACTCAAGTCATTAGTTTTAAATATTAACTTGATTTAAGTTTGTTCAGTCTTGTTTGAGGTTCTTTCTTACAAAAACTTGAAAACCAGCAAGAGTCATCTATCTAGTACTATTGAAACTAAAGCATTATCACCTACTACATCTCAAAGAATTTGGAAACTTGATGGAGTTTCATGTTTTATATGAATGGTGAAGCTTTTTTAAAAAATTCTTTCAATTAGACCCTTTGTAGCCTAACGAGATTAGATTAGGCTTGAAATTATAATTAAAATAGCAGATTAAAACATAAAAGATTAAAACATAAAACATGGAAAAAACATATGACTAACTTGAAATTTGTGACCATTTTCAATTTGATAAACAAGTTCATCTTGTTTATTTTTTAGTTCATTGAGATATGAGAGAAAAAGTTATTAGTTTTTACTCTTTTAAAAACTAAAATGACCAAGTTTGATTTATGTGTTCATATTTATATTTGATTCAAGTTATACGTTTGATGGGATAATTCAAGTTAATCTAAGTCGATTGAAGATGTCATCGTCTTGATAACTAAAAAAAATTACTTACAAATAGAAAATATATTAATAACACTTGCATGTTTTTCTTTACATTTAAAACACAATTTTCCAAACAATAGCCTGACGCAGTTGTATAAACTAAAGTGTTTGTTTGATATTGAGGTTGAATATGTTTTTTTAAAAAAAATTTATTTTTTTTTTGCTTTAAATATTTTTAATATTTTTGAATTGTTTTGATGTGCTAATATCAAAAATAAATTTAAAAAAATAAAAAATATTATTTTAATATATTTCCAAGAAAAAACACTTTAAAAATAAACATCTTCCATGCTCTCAAATATACCATGCTCTCAAATATTCCCTAATTATCCACTAGTATATTAAGTTAGTTTTCTCAAATTTCTAGGTATTTGATCGAACTCATCACGTGAGGCATTCAATATGAAATGTAAATATTCCAACTTTATAATAATAAAAAAAAATGGTTGGGTGGTGACTTAAAAATTTAAAATTAAGTAAAAAGGTCAACTTGAGAAATGTAAGTCACGCTATTAGTATTTTTTTTTTTTTTTAAGTCACCACCCTGACTCAATCTATTAATGAGAATTTCAAAGTATGAGCTACTCGTGTATTCTTGGAAACACATACTACGTCAATTGTTTTACTCTCCGGGATTGCGGCAACTTGTTTTTTTTTTTTTCAACAATTTTAAAATAAAATTTAAATTAATTATTTTTAGTGTTTTTAAGTTATTTTGTTATAATATTAGAAGTAAATCTTAAAAGATAAGAAAATATTATTTTATTACCAAACATCCTTTGGGATAAGTGGCTGACGAGCAGGAAAACATCAAAGAAAATTTGACAGGAAATATTTTTTGAAAGTGGTGGAAAAGTTGATGCAGCAAGGTAGGAAGTGGACCTTGCCTGTCAAATTTGGGACTTCTGTTTCTGATTTATTGTTCCTGCTTTTGAATTTGCATCCAAACCCATTTTTGCTGATTGTTTTCTTCATTTGGGTTTTTGGATGCCCCTTCAAGTCTTGCAGTGTCTCTCTGTTTTCTGCTTTCCCGCGCTCTCTTGGCTCCAAAAATGGAAGACAGAATGCCCTAACTAAACAGACAAGACAGACTTTGTTTAGACTCTTGGGGATGTCTGTACGACTTGTCATCGGCCCTAGACAACTCTTCTCGATGGGTATTATAAACTATTGGAAATATCCTGCGTCATGTGTTTATATTCTAGTCGTACTCCATCATCTGTTAGCTCCTGAAATTGTGGTTATAGTTAAAGATAATACCGTGTACTGTTACAATTTAAATCCTATATGTAATAGGATAACAATCCAAGAGAGATTGAAACAGAGTCTAGCTCTGTTTTTCCTATATATATATATATATATATATGTAACTTTGCTGGACAATTAATAAGAAAAACGTGAATCTCTTTCACTCCTAAATTCTTCATGGTATCAGAGCGGAGAGCGGTGATCTCTCTCTCCCTGTCACCATCTCTGATGATAATTTAGACACTTTTGGTGATGTTCTTAAAGAAGGCATTGACGTCCACATTGAACAACAAACATCCAATGATCAAGATAGGGCAGAACTTCTGAGACGCAATCCTCCACGGACCCGTCAACCTCCTGCAAAATTACAAGACTATTTTGCTCATACTGTCAGGTACCTAATTACTCAATTCCGGACTTATCAAAGATTATCACCTTTGCACACAGTTTTTATTACAGCTATCTCCAGTGTTCATGAGCCTCAGAACTTTCATGAAGCTCAATCCCAAGGTGTCTGGCAAAAGGCTATGGCTGAAGAACTGACAGCCCTTGAAGAAAATAACACCTGGAGTATAGTACCTATCCCTCCTGGAAAACATGCAGTTGGTAGTCGTTGGATATTCAAAACGAAATTCAACTCAGATGGCTCCATTAATCGACACAAAGCTCGCCTGGTTGTTCAAGGATTTACTTAGAAGTTCGGAATTGACTACAAAGAGACCTTCGCCCCTATTGCCAAAATGACCACTTTCAGGGTTCTATTATTTGTTGCTATCAATAATGGGTGGGCCCTGTCGCAAATGGACGTTAAAAATGCATTTCTGCATGGAGATCTCGAAGAAGTTGTTTTTATGAAGCTCCCTCCAGGACATCCTCAAAGCAGGGATTCTAAAATGGTCTGCCAACTACATAAATCTATTTATGGGTTAAAACAAAGTTCCCGTGCCTGGCATGCTAAATTGAGCACTGCCCTTGAAACACTTGGTTTTTCAAAGAGTTCGGCTGATTCTTCACTTTATGTCCAGCTCAGAAAAAATGATAATCTTATGGTGTTGATATACGTGGATGATCTCATCATCACAGGCAACAACAATGAATCTATTACTCAGTTGAAAGAGAACCTTCAGCAACAATTCCCTATCAAGGATCTGGGGCAGTTGAAGTACTTCCTTGGAATTGAAATGACAACTTCCAGCAAAGGGTTGTTTCTAAATCAACGAAAACACATTGAAGATCTGCTTCAAGAATCAGGGCTGTTACGCACTAAGCCTGCTGCCACTCCACTGGATAGCAAATTAAAGTTAGATTCAGATGGAAAAGCTATTGATTCTCCTAGCAATTATCAGAAACTTGTTGGACCTGATATTGCATTTGCTGTTAGTCTCGTCAGTCAACACATGCATGCTCTAACCACTCAACACGAAGGCACGGTGAAACGCATTCTGCAATATTTAAAAGGCTCTATTGGTCGTGGCATAGTTATGAATAATAACGGGCATACAAACATTATGGGATACTCTGATTCTGATTGGGCAGGTAATGCACTTGATCGTTGATCAACTACAGGTTATTGTATGTTTGTTGGTGGTAACCTTGTTTCATGGAAAAGCAAAAAGTAACGTGTGGTGGCTCGATCTAGCGCAGAGGCTGAATATCGTGCTATGGCCTCAGTTGCATGTGAGCTTGTATGGCTCAATCACCTTCTAACCAACCTAGGTTGTCCAAGTAATCTTCCCATGACTCTTAGCTGTGATAATCAAGCTGCCATGCACAATGCGTCTAATCCTGTTTTTCATGAACGTACGAAGCATATTGAAATTGATTGTCACTACATTCATCAACAAGTACAGTCAAAGCTCATTGCTACACAATATGTGCGTACAAATGATCAGTTGGCAGATATGTTCACCAAAGTTCTGCCATCAATTTAATTTCACCGGTTATTGAGCAAGCTTGGATCCATTAACCCTCTGGATCCAGCTTGAGGGGGAGTATTGGAAATATCCTGCGTCATGTGTTTATATTCTAGTCATACTCCATCATCTGTTAGCTCCTGAAATTGTGGTTATAGTTAAAGATAATACCGTGTACTGTTACAATTTAAATACTATATGTAATAGGATAACAATCCAAGAGAGATTGAAACAGAGTCTAGCTCTAGCTCTGTTTCCCTATATATATATAACTTTGCTGGACAATTAATAAGAAAAACGTGAATCTCTTTCACTCCTAAATTCTTCATAAACTATTGTAATTTTTTTTCTTTTTACTTCTTGAGTTTAAATATTTAGACTAACTTTCAATGAAATTTATTAAACAGTGAAGGACGATGCGTCCATACATTTTCTGCATCTCAAAGTTGATTGGCTATCTTACTGAATCTTTTTATAAGCAAAAGGAAAAACCTCCGCGTTCTCAAGGAAAAACAATTACAATGGCAAATGTTGCTTACAGGTTGACTGCGTGTACTGATGCTTCATGTTTGGAATCTACGCAGGTAAATAGAGGAAAAACAAATGAAATATTGAACAAGCGCAAAATCTTCCACCAATTGCATTGCGTAGAAGCAGCAGCTGCTTCAAGAATTGAGTAAAAATTAGCCTTCACTGGACAGTTCTAATTTCCAAATAGCATAAACTACCTCACTTGAAAAGATACGTCAGCTGGGATTAGCAACTACAAAGTTGGTCAGCATGAAGCATTGCTCTTATGTAACAGTTCTAGAATTACTCCTCTCAACTAATATTAATAGATGTACTACAGCAATATATTTTGCTACAACATTTGTGAGCATTACGTCCTATGACATGCATGGTCCTAAGCCTCACAATTTGAATTTTTACATCCAAAAATTTGATCAGAGATTGCTGTCATGGAAAAATCTTCAACCCTCGGGATCAGTGAAATACACGGGACTATCTAGTTCACCCATGTTTGCAGAAGCAAAAGACTTGAATGATTCTATTGACGAAAGGGAAGAAGCAGTCTCGTCAGAGTCTGAA
>Ga0325402_1000998_pt1 | contig 21946 bp, 20 predicted proteins | sample PopdelMetagenome_22_FD_207212 | JGI IMG/M metagenome (GOLD analysis project Ga0325402, IMG submission 207212) | Populus deltoides microbial communities from Bellville, Georgia, United States - Xylem-PdKOR-R3 | ecosystem: Host-associated > Plants > Phyllosphere > Stem > Wood/Secondary xylem...
TGAAATGAGAGGACGCAATATACAACAGAAAGGCCAAGGGAAAAATTATGATCCTTCCGTCTTATTCTCTTCTCCCATTTGTGAACTTACACGGCTCCTCAGTTCTTCAAAAGCTTTCATGCTCTCTGCATCGAAGCCTCCAGCAAACTGGAAATAGGTCCACATCAAGAGACAAATTTGCAAATTGATAATTTGTTTCAAAGTTTTAAGATTAACTTGTAATTAGATTCTATGGAAATATAGACACCAGAGAGAATTTGCAACTACCCTGGCAGTACCATAAAGTGTTCGTCTAATCACCATCTTGATGATTTGCACTTGAGTGTTCAAATTTAACATCATGGAGATAAAATATACCTGATGAACACGGAAAGCGAAACGAACCCCTTGCAGTACCAAAAACTCTCTGTTTGGTTCTTTCTCAGGTCCGCTCATTGCATCAAGTTCTGATGCAACACGCTTCATGTACTTTCTTGCCAACTGCACTGATGAGAGCTTGATCTGCAATGAGAAAGATGTTATACGACCAACTTTTATTATTGAAACAATGGAAGTTTTTCCCTTGAATGATCTGCATTTTTTTAGAAAGCTCATGCAAACATGAATTATTCTTGTATCATGGCTAAATTTTATCCATTACTAAAAAGATAAAGCTGTCTTCAAGGTCATTTATCCAAGACAAAATGTGGGGTAAATCCGTAAATGCATCTTGCTGAATCATAGGCATGTAAGAATTTCTCATGACCTTGTTCATCATATCTATCCACTGATAAATATGCTATAACTGGTTAGATATGAAATTATTGATAAAATGGTAGATTCCAAGAACCAAAGATGGAAATCCAAACAATGGTTTCAGAACTAATTCCATATATGAAAATGAATCAAAATTATGTCCTCGCGTTTTAAGCATACCTTGCCAACAACTCCTGAATCTAATAACCAATTAGCTGGGATCCCCAACTCCTTGTATCGTGAAACAGCCATGTCCCTTGTACGTAATAGAGCATATACACTGTTTTCCACTCTGGCAAAAAGTAGAAGAAAAAACAAGACAGAAAATCAAGCAATTTGAAATAATAAACTATCTCCCAACAGTTCATTATGTTAGAAGGTATCAGGCCACCACTATAATTCCTAGGAGATTACAATTAGAATTAATAATTTGAAACTCCATACACAAAATATAGTAGTAAGTAGTAAGTTTCACTTCTCCCCAGACTGCTATAATCTATTGAATTAACAAGCATGGGAAGAAGATTGTACATACTTTTCGAGCAATTTGTACATCCTTTCTAAAGCAGCTTCACATGGGAGGATGGAATCATCAACAAAAGAGGTTACTTGCTTCTCCAATTTCATGAGATCCTGGTACTCAAAAGCTGCTTCTCTCAATGCATCAGCTTTACTTTCAGGCCAGTCGAAGTGCTTGAGAACTGCTCGTTCATCAACCTAATGAAATAAAAAAAGAAGTTATGTTCAGAGTCTCAGAAAATAACCTAGCAGCCAAGGAAAAATCTCGTTTGAAATTATATGTCAGGTGAAGTTTCTCTCTATGCTTCAACTGTGCTAGTTAAAGCACTGAAGGAAACAAAAAGTTCGTAGATTTTCTGGAGATTAAGTTATTGGCCAAGTACAACTCTCAGTGGGGCAATAATATTGAAAGTTATATGATGAAGGTGTCAGCATGATGATCTGATTGTGGCATGCATATATGTTCCATATTTCCTGAAAATATCTTTGCCCTTGAACTAAATGAGATACCTCGTCCCTTTTTTATCTTAAGCAGTCATTAGCTCTAATATATAACAACCAAATCTTTGGCATTAGGAAGTAAGGACATACCAAGAAAGATAATTCCTCATCGAGCCAGTTTACAAAGGCCACCAAGTCATCTATGTTGGAGAAGGAAGCTGCTCGAACTTCAGTTGCCAATGACTGGACGAAATCACCTTGAGTTTCAACATCAGCTTTTACCTGGATCCAGCACATGCAATTTCACATTATCGATCAGAGCAGTGAAACTATTTTATAAGCAAAATAAGAAGGTAAATGAAAGTACAGGCAAATATTTAACGCACAGCCAACAGGAAGGATGATCTGTTCTCGATTTCCCCAATCATGTTGCTGCGAGCATCTGTTATATTAGATGTTGAAGAAATCAAAGATAATGTATCCTTCTTTGCCTCACGTTTCATCAAAGTCTGATAAAACTCAACTAGTTCTGGAGCCCGGTGAACTTTATCACCACTTCCTACTCCTTTTGGCAAGCTTCCAGGAGTAGGAGGTGGACGAGGCAGTCCTCCAGGCAGTGGAGGCGGCGGCGGCGCACCTGGAGCAGGTGGTGGTGGAGGTGGCACTCTGCCTGAAGGATTGAAATTTGTAGCAACTGGAACACCAGCAGATGGTTTTGGAGGAGGCCGAGGCACCTTAGGAGGCCTCTTCTCAATGTGGGCAAGTTTCATCTTGCTTATTATCTGAGAATCAACATCCTTACCATCATTAGATTGGTCATTTGACCCACCAGAGGCAGCTGGTTTCTCTTTTAATTGGGAAAGTTCTAGTGGCAAAGTTACAGGTTTATCTCTCTTCCCCTTTGTTCCAAAATCAAAATTTGAACTGTCACCAAACCTTGCTGCTCTCGCTTGTTCTGCCTTTTCCTTGACATGCTCCTCCCTTTCTAACGCCAACTTGTGTCTATCTTTATAGGCAGGATACTTTTCATCTAAAACTCCTCCCACTGATTTAGACAGTACTTGGAAAGATGAAGCGACAGAATTTAGTGAGTCACCAGGAGAGTCAGGAGCATCCTGCTCCATCTTCCCAAACGAAGTGATGGCTACAGTATCACCTGCATTCCTTAGCATCAAGGTTTCCAATGGACCCCTTGGTCGGTGGCTCATGCTAGTCCTGCTTGGAGATCCTCCTGAGAAGGATCTGGATGGCAATGAAAAGGAACTTGAATCATCTTTGCTTCTGCCCCATTTCTTCAGTTTTTGAATTAAACTAGGTTTTTTACTGAAACTGTATCTGGTAAAGGAACTGTCAATGGAAGTATTGTCAAAGTCTTCACTTCCAGGAGAAGACGGGTGAGAATAGTTGCTTTCAAGATCTGTGTCTCCTTGTCCTTGTTCTGACCCAGCATATTCTAACAATAGTTGTTTAGCCCTCTCCTGGGACTTGGGGCTCAGACTTTTATTGAGATCACGAGCTGAAACTTTTCCTGAAGGTGAGTGGTAGTTCCGGAGCTCATACCTCAAGCATGCATTGACCCAACGAAGATACACTAGCTCTTCAACTTCACTAAACCTGTTCATTTGAAGTCCTTCCACTTGTTTTAGCAGGTCTTCTTTTGTGTGCCTTAAATTGTTGGCCTCCTCTCTTAACTTCGCAACCATTTCTATCTGCAACACCAATAGACAAAGCACATCAAGTACAAATTAAATGATTGCATACACAAACGCACATGACATGTTATGATACAAAAGACAAATTTAACCATTCCTCCCTACTTATTTTGTTGAACTATATTATAATTAAGAATTTATTAGATATCTGTAAGTACTTAGTCCTATTTAACATCTCAATCTTGCTGAAACTAGGTATACTTCACTGTGCAACAGCTACTATAGAAAAAGGTGTTAACTACAAAGGCAAGCATGTCTGATTGTTCCTTAATTCTCCAAAGTTATTTTGCACCTGCTGAACTCATTCTTGAAAGGAAACATGTTGCATGGATGACAGCATATCTCTCACGATAAATGAAAGAGCTGCAATCTGAAATTAAATAATATGCCACCAATCACCATCTAAATAGGCTGAGGCAAAAAGAAAGAAACCTCGGGAATGTGCCTAACATCTTGGGCGAAAACCATGTTTCTTACTTCTGTCATATTGGAGAGGGACGCTACTTTAGCTTCAGCTGCACCCAGCTTAATAGTCAACTCTCTCTTTTCATGCTGAAGTTCTTTGTTCTTCCTCTTAAGTTCCACAACTTCAACCTCCAACTCTTTCGCAGCTTTCAGCCTCTTTTCAGCCTCTGCATCTTTTTTCATGGCTTCTTGTTCTCTCGACTGAAGACCAGAAACCTGTTGTTTGAGCAATAATAACTGGCCCTTTGTCTGGTTAGCATTAAGCTGAATTTGCCTCTGCAGCTCCTTTATCTTGTTCCTTGACAGTTCCAATTCCGTCTTGGCAGAAGCTCCCAGCAAAATCTCTTCTTGAAGCTTCTTCCTCTCAGCTTGCAGGGAGTTGATGGTAATATTAAGCGTGTCAATCTCACCTGTCTTAATTTTGAGCTGCCTTTGTAATTCGACAATGTCTGATTCCTGCTCCTTCAGCCCATAGTACTCGAGCAATTCATCTTCAAGCTTCACCTCTCTCTCCTCCAATTCTTTTACTAGGTTGCGCAAGCATTCCAGTTCACTTGCATTGTTTTCCATCTCAGTTTCATAAATCATGTCTTTCTCTGCCTTGTCAAACTTTTCCCCATGTAATGGATGATCCATTTCCCCAGACAAAAGATCTTCAAATTGAGGTGAAATATCTCCGTCTTCCATACTAGGTGAAGTACCTTGAGCCCGGTCAAAAATGCTACTAATCAATTTAACCTCTTCTTCTTCTTCTTCTTCTTCTTCTTCTTCTTCTTCTTCCACCTGCAATGTATATTTCACATTAATTCAAAATAAATGATGAAAACAGTACCTCACATATGTGGTCGTGATTGAGATACAAAATTGATGTTACTGTATATACTTACATCTTTCTCTTTGAAGCTATCATCAGCATGTGTAAAATGCTGTTTGTCATCTTCTTTGACTTGATGTTGCTTAAAGCTTGCTTCACCATTTTCTGAGTTTAAATTCCACCAGAGTAACCAAAAAATGGCAAGAAGCGCATAAGCATAACAGCACAGCAAACAAGACTTATAAGAAAGTTTGCGATCTACATAAACTATACAGCTTATATTGCATTTATAGGATGCTCTCATTGCTTCTGATAAAATATGTAGTCATGAATATAACTTGTAGAATTTGTTACCTGAACGCTTAGCTGAAGAGTCTGATGACTTTGCAGTTTTTACATTAAGCTGTTTAACTGTAAAGGCTGCAATTGAAGCAGCAACCAGGAAGCCTAACCTGACGATCATGTAGGTATTATTGGTAGCAGAATCCTAACCTTCCACTCATCTATAGAAATAAACCAATCCCAAAACAACTTTCCACCCATGTCTCCTTATCTCCATAACTGAAAATTCAAGCCATCATGGCCCTGGAAATGCACCAAGAGCTATCCAGAATCTGTAACAGCCAATTGAGCTTAATAAGAAATACCAGTGCAAAGCCTGTATAAAACCTAGATTAGAAAATCTATAATCATATGCAAATTCAATGACTTTATCTATTAGTTTCTAGGAAAGTCTGCGTTATCATCTTAACAAGTTTACAGACCTCTCAAGAACGACTTGCTTATCCACGAAGAATTCCTGGTAGCAGAATTCCAACCGTCTTGCTAAGAGCTACAGAAACCACCAATATAACCAGTGGCCAGTTTGCTCCAGAAGATTGCTTACAAATTGCAAAAATTTGGTAGATATATCATCTTACCATTTTGTTTCATAGGAATGTATAGAGTTAAAGAAAACCACAAAGCAACCTGAAAGAGAAGAGATACCGTGATTTTTAAGCAACAACTTAAAGCTCCTCTGGTGTCTATTTTCTTACCCGTGTTTCCCAAGTAACTGTTGAGCAAGTAAAATAAAAAGTTACACTTAAGAGTGGACTGTCTGGTCTTTTATTTTATGCCGCTTAAAGTCCTATTAAATGATTCTGTTGGCTGTTAATAGTAGCTAATGCTTAGGTGTCCCGCTGGAACCCTGTCTAGCAGATAAATATTAATCTCTAGTTGATCAGATCTCAAAGATCAAACTATTAGGAGACTTTAGATATCTGATTGACCTTAACCTTTTTCTGGGTATTCATTTTCATTGGAAGAGTGACCACAGCTTAACTGGCGTGATTTAAGAAAGATGGGTCCTCCCCAGATAACGCCATGCTTCCTAGCAATTGGATCATTTGTTGGCAGAAAGTAAAATTTTGATTTAAGGAAAGGGATCAAGATGAAAGGAAAATAGAAAGGTGGGTTTGTGGAGGCAAGTAAGGCTGAAATTTAATTCCCGGCTGTTTGCTTAATGGACAGGAGCATGTGTACGAAGAAAGCCAAGCATATAAAAAAGTTAAGAGGCGAACTTTTTGGTGATTGATTGCTCATTTCACATGATTGCCCTTTTTGGCTTTTGTCTAGAATTTCTCATCTCTAACTTACGAATTTGGGTTTATTTGGTGAAATTCATGTGTTCGTCAGACCTTCTATCTTTTGGATTTTTAAGATGGCATATTTGAAGGAAACTCCTAAGATATGATAAGGTCACATAATAACATCTTGATAAAACAATCTTTGCTTTCTCATCATCTTGACAAAATAATCTATATGCATTTTTCAAATCCAACAAAACATGAGTTAATCTATCACGAGAGTGCGCTGGAAAATTCAGAAGCAGACAGAAACACTAGCACCCGTCAATATCTATTGTAGGCCGAGGAGTTTATTTGTGTAAACTGCTCAATAAAATAAATCAACGAAGCGAAACAAAAACACACGAGTTAATATCCTTTTCTGGGTCTTGAAAAATGAGTGGTTACCTCTGGTTACACGGGCACAGTAGCAGCCAAATTATATCATCCAAAACCAATTCAGTGACTATGGGCTCTCATTATTTTTGTTTCTCTTTTAGCGCTCTGCTGAAATTATAGCTAATTAATTGCATACGGGTCGTTTAAGGCACCACATACCAGAACATTAGGTAGTGTGTTCCTAACACGAACAAAAGCAAAGATTGTCCTCCACTTTTCAACAAATCAGCAAGGACTGACCCATATGCTGATATGACAACAAACTACATTTACAGACGTAAGAACAGAATTTATGGCAAGATAAAAGAAGGCATACCAGGTATGTGTCATGAAGAAATACTGGAGCCAAAGCATGTCTGAATACTGAAGGGTTAAGCATGAGCGAAGCTCCATTTGAACCACAAATCTTGGCTTATGATGGAAGCACTATTGGATAGACAAGGGAAAGTGGAGTCGATAGCTTGCAGCGCCAACTCAAGTGCCTGGGCGGCAATGACTTTTTTGAAAGCTTTGGGCTCAGTAAGTCACACAAAAGCACTCATTCTTCCCAAATTACTGGTTTGCCCTAACTTGCTGCGTTAATCACTTGAACTTTATGCCAGGCACTCTCCTCCTTGGTGAGCATGCTTGGGATAAATTGACAGGTACGTGACGCTTGCACAACCAGAGCACCGAGAAGTGAGCTCTGATCCTGATGTTTACTTTCTTCATGTAATTATAGCATTTGCATAAAGGAGTGCTTAATCTTATGGCTTAATCTTCAACTCAAAGGTTTCGTTTGAAATTTTCTATGGCACATTACTTATTGTCCTGAAAATTTCCTAGCCTTCCCCATACGCGGAGGATAGGACCGACAACTCAAGATGTAACATGAAAACCTGTTTCTCAAAAATCTTCAGATGAACATCGTGGACGAAAACAAAACCTTCTGTTTCGATTGGTATTCCAAACATCAAATCAAGAATACATTCATTCATCAAGAACAATCAATGAACGGACAAAGTAGAAACAGAGCCTGTCCCAGCCCCTAAGGCTTTTATGACTACAGCTCTAAGTGGCATAGGCTCTTGGGTTAAACAAACTATTGGAGGCTTGCCACTAAATAGAAACAGATTAGAGGAAGAAATGCTCCTGAAACATCCCCTGGTATCTCATATATTCACTAATTGCTTGATTAATTAATCCAGAAGTAACAGCATAAATGATGACTATATTACAAATAAGGACAGAAAACCAAATCCCCGCATCACAGTTCACCAATTCAATTTCACATCCACGGTATCTTTTATAGCCATCCATGGGGAAAAGAGGCGGTAGTTATTGGATAGTTCTGCTCAAGCGTTGTTATAATCAGGCTTCATTGTCCCATTTCCACCTTCGTCCAACCTCCTAGCTCGGCCTTGGCTTTTCCTTGCCTCATCTTCCACCCAAGACCTGAAGTAATTACTAATTAGAAATAGAGAACCATTAAAAAATATCAGAATTTTAACATTTACTTCTCCTTGAATAATAAGATTCCAGCAGTATAAATGAAGTAGGATAATGCCTCAGCTTCAAATAAAACCGATTATCCACTCTCTCTTTTTTCTTTTTTATATATCAAACTGATTGTCCACTCTGGAGCAGAATACATGTTCAGAAGGTATGGAAAGTCAAGTGAATTGCCATATTAAATTCAAAGTAGATCTGTTAACTTTGCTAATCAGACAGAATACTCGAGAGCATGCTCTATTTTGAACATAGAGTGAAGCACAACAACAAGACAAAGCATCTACCTTCTAAATCCATGCAGTGCTCTCAACGCTCACAATACCAAAAAAAAAAGTTTATGTAGTGCTAATTACGCTATCCCAAAATATATCAATTGATTCAATTAAGACGAATGTAGTTCATGAAATATTGCATCAGATCCAAAATGTAACGGACATCAGATAAGGTCAGGAACTGATGATTGTTTGAAATGGTAGAGAACATGTTATGTATGTTTTATGAGTACATCAATAGATTTTCTAGACATCTACTTTTAGCTCTCCACGACATGATAGGAAGCAGACTTCCAATTTATCATATATGTCATTACTTCTCACACTAACAGAGCAAATTCTAAATTGAAAAAAACCAAATTGATAATATACAATGATAGCTTTGATTACATCCATTTGAAGAGAAACTAGTTCTACATTAAAAATGTCAACTATAAATGAAGTAAATACTACAGGTTCAGCAAATTATTGTGAAAGCCATGCACCAAATTAGTAAAAAGTTGATCCAGACAAAGACTCTGAATTGTAATCCTTACCTGAGGATTCAAAGAGCTTCAATTTCAGCATTCCAGTATAGATTTTGTATCAAGCATCCTTCCCTGCTTCAATTGTAATTCACTAAGGAATTCCTGCAGATTACACTGCTCGGCGACATACACGGACCTCTCAGATGCAAGCCTTTCTGACACCCCATCAACCTTTTCCTTGAGACGGAGCAGTAGTTGCCTCTGACAATCCATAGCTGCCTTCTCCTTCCAATACTCCTCGTAGGTTTTCACCTGTACAATTTTCTCCTCTTCCAAATCATTTAAAATGGCAATATAAAGCTTCTCAACCTCAAAACCTCGATTTTTTTCTTCATTCATCTTCTCATTCCAAAACCTTTTTATATCTTCTCTCTCAAGAAATTCATTCCTAATTTCTTCCATTGAAGCTTCCCTTAATAACTTCTCAGCTTCCAGCCTCAATATTTCATTGTAAACTATATCAGACATCCTGCCACTTGTCAGAGCAACTGCCGCCTGTGCCTTTGTTAGAGGTTTATTTGGCTAAAACTGCCTGCTCTGTCCTGTGCAAATTTAACCATGGAATCATAATCTTCATGTGCAATTCTATGACATGAACATTTCCTTTGAAATTGCTCGACTCCCAGTCCCACAAGATTGGCACAAGCCTAATATTTCATTTTCTGCATGGTGGCAGCATTCTAAAACTCACAATGCAAACCCTAAGGCCCCTTATGGCCTAATTGGCGTTTCTTGTTTTTTCTAAAAAAATGAAAGCTAAAAAAATAACTGGCACTCACAGAAATAAGATATCAGCAGAAGCTTTACTAATGCAGATTGCTCTTTCTCAAGCAGGAAACAAAAAAAGAAAAACCCACCAGAGTGGGAGAGAGAAGAACCCAACTGATTGAATATATTAAGATTATAATTTGCTTATATGTGTCTTTCATGAATAATAAATAGATATATATGTGTAGAGGGGGGTGTCTTGAATAAGGTAGTCAATAGAATGCTTTTAATCACTTGAGTTTTATGTTCTCAATAAGTTAACAAGAATGAAAACATCTCTAGTTATAGTTCACAAGAGCATAAATTTGGGAAGGGAAATGAGAAGGGGAAGATACCAAAAATATTCTGATAATGCTCCTGTTCCCTGCCAAAAAGTTCAGGCGATGCATCTGAGCTTATCTCCGTTGCATCCATATAATCTACTTTTGTCCTCGACATCTGGACTGTAGACAAGTCAGGTTTTGAAAGGCATGAAAGGCTGGTGAAATTACCAAGCTCATTTTTACTTCTAAGCAATTCTATAAATTTAAGAATCACAAATTTGAAATGTATTTACCTGTTCTGTAATTCCTGACAAAAACACATACTCTAATTGAGCTTTCCAGTTGATCAGATCCTGCCGAGAAATAAACCTGCACCACCAGATAAGTTATATTGAGAAGAAAGGCTAAAAGAAAACGGCCTGTTCTTAGATAAAAAGAAGACGAGAAAGCTGATATGGAACTTATGGAAAAATCCATGGTTAAGGGCACATTGCACACCTCTCGGGGGAAAAGCAAGATCTTCTATCATCTGAACTTTCAGAGCAGGAATTCGTCCCTGACAGCTTGCTGGGTATGATGCCAGCCTCAGCAAGGCCTTATTCGCAACCCAGAAACAAGTGTTTTAGAACTCCTCTATAACAAACTCCAATCTTAGATTGGAAACAAATATCAAGATTAAGCTGTACCTTGGATGGATTCAAAATCTGGATCTTCAACAAACAAGTCATGAAATGCAGCAATTACTGAACCAGAAAGTGATATGGATGGAACAATTCTACGCTTCTGATTCCTAGAGAAAAAAAAGGGAGCTGCTGGGCCATAGCATGCAAAAGCATTCACAAATGTAATTTCATCAGATGCATAGATAGGTTGTAATGGGAAAGTGAGATAATGGGAACGAGGAGGCAGACCATTTCTAGAGAAAGAGAAGTATGCAATGGCGGCTAACAGAGCAGCAACACCGGTACCAATCCCAGCAGTTACGATTTTTGGCAACCCTAATATCCATATTGAACAAAACCTTTAATTACCGGATTACGTAAAGTAAAATTGAGGAATACAAAAGAAAAAAAGAAGAGAAAAACTTTTCTTCTTGTTCTGTGGAGGGGATTCGAGAAAAGCCCAGCCTTTGAAGTCGTCACCGTCAGTCGGAGGTGGAAGAGAGGATCAGGTCAGGTGGAGGTGTGTGTCGGTGAGAGAGGAAGAGCGGCGAAGGAGTTTGTCAGGGTTTTCGGATCTTAGAAATGAGAGATTACGGCGTCGTAGAGTAGGAGCAGAAGCAGAAGCAGAAGCGAGGGAGTGACGGTGGTGCGCGCGTAGAGAGAGGAAGGAGTGACCGTATTGTTAGTGGCAGAAGAGCACTTTTTTTCCCCTCCTCTGCTGAAAATAAGATGAAACGATCAAAGCATCAAAAAAAGTTGGCGAAACTCGATGCTGGTGTTCATTCCGCTTCTGTTGCTTTGGTACGCCTCTGCGTCCCTCAATGTTTTCTTAATTATTAGCAACAGCTAACAGCGAGCCAACACAACCATCCAATAACATAGCTAACACTAAGAAAAAATTACCTGCACTGTGTTTTTTACTTCAACCTCTGAGATTTTTTTTTCCTGGGTTGTAGATTAATTAGCAATTTATCAATTAACTATTAACAGTTAATATATATATATATAAAAACCGACAACACAATAGCTTGCTACTAGTCCTATAGCCGGGGACGTAAGAAATGAAAATATCACTAAAACGAGAAGTTAATAGTAATGAAAAGGATTACATGATAATAATATAGATTATAGATTATAGGATAATTATGCTGTTGTTGTCGCTCTTCCCTCGGTTGCATTGGGGGTGGGCACTTGTTCATCCACGTTGCCAAATGGTGTTATTGTAATGAAGGAATTGCTTGATGGTTTTTTCTCAGTAGCCTCGACTCAGGGGTGATTCAATTGACAGGGAGATTAAAAAAATAAAAAATAAAAAGACAATTAGTTTTTTTTTACCTGTGCTATATTTGTTGTTTGCCCAAGCATGTAACACCGTCCATTCATTATGTAAACGAGTTTAAGTGACAAAAGATGAGTGACAAACAGTGAGGTAGGAAAAAACAAAGTATATGACCCACTGAACTCTCCTTCAAAGGGACCTGTTCCAACTGCTTGAACTTGTACTAGGAGGAAGAGGCCATTAATGGTCTGCACAGAGACTTCCCAGTCAGGGTCAGAGTTGACTTATCATTGGCTTCGACGACCTTTTGCAATAAACGTTTTCAGTAACCTCATCAACATGTCTTATTTTTCAGATTTAACCTTCCATCCAACACACCCAAATGGTTGGCCAGCAAAGATTCTCCGCTAAACAGACCAAAATCACTCTTGAAAGAATCATTCTACAACAATAACACTTGTCTGTAATTACACAGAAGGATATTGCATTTGATACTCTTGTGTTCTAAGAGCATCACCTTTAGCACTCATAGGTGTAACTATGGCAAGTATTACACAACCACCAAGAACAACAACCAGCATACCCAGGGAATTCACCAAATATGCCTCAGTGGAGTAGGGCGATGTTATGTTGTGCATTTGCAAGAATGTAGCTTTCTCTAGAATTCCTGTGGCAGTAGTGGCAACAGCAAGTGCATATATATAAATCCCGAAGAATACATGCCAGGGAAGTAGAGCAGCTCTTCTGTTTATTGAACCACCAGGATACCAAAACGTGTAAAAGCCAGCAGCCCACTGTACAGAGACAAGCAAAATCATAAGTTAAAAAAAAAAAAATTATGTCCGGGGTTCTTAACACTCAACAAGAAGAACAAAAAAAAGGCACTGGATAACCTTCCAAGGCATGCTATATGCACAAATGGTTGTGCTACTATATATAACTGGTCCAGCATGACCCATGAAGCTATTCAAAAACAAAGAAGGGAGGGAGGGGAGAGAGAGAGAGCGCAAACCTGAGTACCAAAGAGGAACAAACAAGTTAAGCCCAGCCATGAATGCAGAGTGTAGAAATGATCAACACCCTTCTCACTGTGGAACTTATAAGCAGCCCATACTCCAATTGTGCTTAAACAAAATGCCATAGATTGCATTGTCAGATGCACTATCTTTCTGAAACTTTTAGTTCCTGATACAGTCTTGTAAGCTAGCATCGCTGCACCAAGCAAAACAAGCTAGCCATGTTACATTTCTCCAACTGCCTATTTTTCCACATTCAACCAAACAATTCTTACCATTTCTAACTTCTAGAACACCTAAAATCTATCAGCATTTGTTTACGTTCAACAACAACGACAACGATTCAACATAGCCTTATTCCTTCACTAGTTGGGTCGGCATATAGATCCTTTCGCGCCATTCCGTGAGATCCATAAAGAAAGGAGAACATATTCATCCAAATCAAGCTATTTCTACATTAAATATTTACAAGCTATGGAATTGAAATAATTATTCTCAGTAAAAGAAAAAAGTAAATGAGTAAAAGGAATTACCTTCACCATTCAAGAGAACAAGACCAATCACCAGAAGAACAGGATGCACCTGTGAGGAGCAAGGCTATTAGAATACCAAAATTAAGAAGACAATGGCTGATTGAGAATAGAATTTTAGGGTTTTTTTTACATTGAAGATGAGGCTTTTGTTATCAGATGAAAGAGCCAAGCCTCCTCTGAAATGGAAGGTCCAAATTAGAACGAAAGCAGCCACCAACACTCCGATTACTCTCACCATCATAGTTATAGTCGGAAACCTAATCACCGGAACATCCATTTTTTCTGCAGTCACTTTTTTCGATCATCCAGATTCATAGGATTGGCGGCCCGCTCCATTTTTATTTCGATAGCAGCCAGCTGGATTTACTTCTTAGTCCTTAGTGGGTGGGCGGGCGGGCGGGCGACTTGACCGTCTAGGGATCTCTTACCAAACCCATCGCTTGGTTGCCGTTTCACTAAACGAAGCCTTTTCTTTTCCTATAACTACAGTAGGGGATGTTTAAGATAGTAGCAGTGAAAAGTATTTTTTTATTTTTAAATATATTAAAATAATTTATTTTTTTTTAATATCAATTCATTAAAAAAAAATTTTAAAAATTAATTTTAAAAAAATATATATATTTTAAATTTTAAAAAAACTCCTATTAAAATGCTATGGACCCTTGAGATTATTTGGAAACACGAGCCAACTCGTGTTTTTAAAAATTTTTAAAAATAAAGTGTGTTTATATATATATATATATTAGATTATTTTGATATTTTGATTTTAAAAATAATTTTAAAAAAATATATATTATTTTAATATATTTTAGTATGAAAAATACTTTAAAAAATAACTGCAATTATATTTTCAAACAAGATTAATCTATCCCGTCTAATGTGAAAATAATTAAATAAATTTTGTATTGTTCAATTTTTTTTTATAACTGAGCCCATCTGATAATCTTTTGTTTGTGAAATGTTGAGATGGAATATAGCTTTCCGTCAGTTTTTGTTAACAACTTGACGGTTGAGTATGATGAAAGATCGGTTAATTATTTTCAAGACTAAAAGGATTGAATGTTTTCTGAAGTAGAAATACAAGGACTGGTTTATAATTTACTCCAGTATATAAATAATAATCAGCTAAGAGAACAAATTGCAATTTTGTGTTCTCGAGTAAACTTTTCTTTGCACGTGATGCTAGGATGTCAAAATTTAGTAAGCATGTAAGGGTATCGTTTGGGAATATAGCTATGGCTGTGTGTTTAAAAAATTTGAAATTTTTTTTTTTGTTAAAATTTAATATGGTTTGTATGTTTTGAATCGTTTTGATGTGCTGATGTCAAAAATAATTTTTAAAAAATAAAAAAAATTATTAATATTTATTTTGACACGAAAAATTATTTAAAAAGCACCCGCAACCACACGCTCTGAATAATCGTTCAAATAAAGCCAAAGTAGTGCTTGATGAGTCTAATTAACAAATAATAATAAAATGAAAAACTAACGGCACTAACGTGTGCTCAGAAGATTATCAGATGGAAGTTAAGTTGGTATTGACGGAAGTTAAGTTCTATTTATACGGTAGACATTTAACAACAACTAATGTGTGCTCGGAACTTTTCTGTAATATTATATGGTGTGACAAAATGTCATTTATATGAAGATTTTAAAACTGACTTTATACTCTTATTTGTAAATGGTGAGTTTAGAATGAGAGAAAATCATGTTGTAAATAATATAATTTAATATATTTAAAAAAGTTATCTTATAAAATTTTTATCCCACATTGAAAAGATAACATCTTCTCGTTTTTAAATTGAAGTATTTAAACCTAATAAATTTTTAATTTCAAATTAAAAAAAACAAAATATTTTTTTTAGTGTTTATATAGTAAACTATGATATGGGCTTGCAATCAAATAGAAAGGATGATAGACTCGCGTGTAAGAGGAAAACTTACATTTCTCCCCTTATATGCAAGGCAACGTCTATACTTTCTAAACCTTTTATCTCTGATAATAATTTATTTTTTTTCGCTCTTAAACTAAAACCATAAATTTTTAAGCTCTTACAAATTATTTTTCTAATAGCTATATTTTTTCAATAGATATTTATTTTCTTTAACAATTATTTTCCTAGCAGTAATATTTTAAAAGTTGGTTGCCCTCTTAAATTCTCTATTTAATTTTTTTTATGGATGTTATAGATTCTAAACCTATATATAAACAACTTTCTTATTCTACTTTGACTTATTATTTATACTTATCTTAATTATAGATAATCATATATAAAGTGTAATCATATATAAACAAATTCACTTTCTAAAAAGTATAATCATACTTAATTTTTCTTTTTATCTTTTATCTCTTTAATTTCCTTTTAAAATTCATGTTGGTCATCTGTTCTAAAAATTCATGTGAACTGTACAAGCTGTTCTAAAAGTGCAGGAGTCAGTTCTGTAAGAACAATTTTCAAAGGCATTTGTCTTTCTTTGACGTCATCTAGACATCTGATCTAAAGAGGTTTTTGTTTTCCACCCTCACCTAATTAATGTACACCAACCCGAAATGACATTCACTTGGAAAGAAAGCTAAGGTACTCATTCTGTAATAAATGGCCTAAACACCTCTACTAGCTTGTGAACGAGAACTATTCTTCGCAATTTTCATGTTTTGTTTTTTATTAAGTTATCTTATTTGTGTAATTCAATTTACGAGATTTGGTGACTTTACTGAACTTGTATTTTTTTAGGCTTTTTTTATTAATTTTTTTTATTTAAACCTTATTCATTTAGAGTCTTATTTATTTGGATCATTAAAAATTGATTATTTTTATATTTTTTAATTTTTTTTATAAGGTTAGTCTGGGTTCATAACGTGGATTGCAAGTTTAGCATAGTAGTTTTGATTGACACAAGTCGTTTTGTATTGTTTTTTTATTTTAACTTTAATATTATGTTATTTTAAAATTAAATTATGTGATTTTTTTTTCTTTGGACAAGCATTTTTTCTCTTCTGGTTATTGTTATTGTATTTTCTTTTAAAATTTAATTTATTTATTATTTTTTTATTATATAAATTTTATTTTTCTTTAAAACACCCTTGCGGGAACCAAGCATTATTTTTTTTTTTATGTTGCAAAGAAATCAGCTTCACCACGGGCCACCTGTCCAGTCTGTCCTACATTGAAAGGATGTTATTCATTTATTTTTTTTTAAGCTCAGCCCACGCAAGGCTTTTAATATTCTCTTTACTCCACTTTTGCTAACTTAAACACTGAAAATATCCCAAAATACCTTCGTTGTTTTGCTCGACTTAATTGAACCCAACCTCCCCGTAGAATCCAGTCCATTTGAGCCTCGTAGGAAGCCTAATCTTTCGTGGAGGTTTTACAACCCCATCTCTTTTTAGAGCGTGTTTGACAATATAGTTATGGATATTTTTTAAATAATTTTTCATGTTAAAATATATACTAATGATTTTTTTTATTTTTTAAAAATTATTTTAACATCAGCACATCAAAATGATCCAAAATATATAAACCATATTAAATTTTAACAAAAAAAAATTTCAAATTTTTTAAAAACACAGCAGCCGCGTTCCCAAACATTACCTTAATCAGCAAAAGTTAAAGGATTAGGTCATAGACTGTCAGGCAAGAAGGATGAAGTTCTAATTCAAAACTCATAAACTAAGAATAATTTACTCTTTGTTATACCGAAATCTAGCAGTTCAGATCGGGCATTTCTGCACTCAATTCCCACAGATCTCTTCCTTTAACCGTCTTCTATCTGTTTGTTTACATGATTTAAATCAAGTGCTCAAATTGTTTCACTCTATTCCAGCAAAAAAGCAAAACAAAAAATTAGAAAATTGATGCAACACATTATCCTCACAATTATTAAAAACATGCTCTTAATCTGCTCTACATACATAATACATCACAAAGCACACAGCATATCATGTCATCAATTTCTTTGATTCAGAATACGCAAGTTCACTTCGAAAACTTGGATACCTGGGAGAGACCGCAGCTAGTATTATAATACCACTCAGTAAAGCCAAGCTCAGTCCTAAACTATTAACAACCATGGATTCTGGACTGTGTTTCGACACGTCTTTCTTTGTTTGCAAGAATGTAATCTTTTCCAGCAGTCCTGTTTCTGCTGTTGCCACGGCTAACCCATATGTGTAGAGACCAAGAAAGATGTGCCATGGTAACACTGTTATCCTCACTGTCCGCATTTCGCCTCGATGCCAAAAGCTCATGAAACCCATCAGCCACTGCACATTGAAACGAGCAGAAAATGTTTATTTCACGATAAATAGCCACCTTCTTTTTTACATGGATGCAAGCCTTGCAGCCCATGGTCAATAGTCAGATAGTCAACGAGTTGTCCTTAGCAGTAGTGCTGTTAGCAAGTTCGAACGCAGGATATCCTTGTATTTGTGAGGGACTCACTCCCGCTAGATGAGAGGAACATTGATCAACAGATGGCCAACTAACTAATGGTTTTTCCAATACCTGCAAAGGGGTCGTCCTCACTGGTTCCGTTGACAACATTTTTGAAGAAATGGAGACAACAATGGCAAACAATCCCTAATCAATTGTTCTTAAGAATCATTGGTCTATTTTTTTATGCATTATTAATATTTTCTGAGAAAAAACTGGTCAAAACTTGAAACTATTTCCCCAAATTTCAATCCACTTTCAGATCATGACCTATGATTTTAACGAAAATTAGGAAAAGGTTCAAAGATCACAAGAAAATTAAATAAACAAACCTAGAATGTAAATTAATTGGGCTGCCTTGTAGTGCATAATTATAGTTATTTTTTGATTGAAAATATATTAAAATAATATTTTTAAAAAAATAATATTTTTAATATTTTTTGATTGAAAATATATTAAAATAATATTTTTTAAAAAATAATATTTTTAACACCACACATTAAAATGATTTAAAATTAAAAAAAAAATAAAACTGATAAAAAAATATTTTAAATGCAAAAACAAAAATCCCTCCCTCCTAGCCCTGAAAAAAGATGATAATTCCACACGTGCTTCTCCCTGAAAGAGCATCCAAATCCAAAAAGGAATTAAACAATGCTTTGTCATTGGTTGGTAAAAGATCAACAATGGTGGTTATATCTAGACTGATAAATAATTGAATCATCAATAATATAGTTGTGTTGCCTTCTCCATTTTAATTAAGAGAATGTACACGTAAGGGTCCACAGGGGCAATGGCATTATCTAGGATGTTACTTGAAAATGATGGCCATGCCCCACCGCATCAAGATCACTAATAATTCATTTCCAAATGAACAAGAAAGAGCAAAAAACCCAGTAAATATAAATAAACGGCGCCAAACTATAGTGAATACGAGTAAAATAAAACCAGGAGTGAAGAAAACCTGAGCTCCAAACAAGGAAATGCAGATTAAACCCATCCAAGAATGCAAACTGAAGAAATTTGCCACAATCCCATCGTTACCATGAAACTTTGTCCAAATCCCAAAAATCCCACAAGCCAGAGCCAGTCCTTGAAGACACAAATGCACTGATTTCTTGAAACCCCTTGAACCAGGCAACCATTTATGTACCAAAATTGCTGAAATCGCCAAAACAAAGAAAAAGAAAACGGAAACAACAAGAGCAAGAATCAACCTCCATTTTGTAAACCACTACCATGTTATAATAGAGCAAGCTAATTAAGCTACTATCCGTAAGTACATTTCTTGGGTTAATTAATGCCAAAATTACCTTCTCCACTGATGAGAATGAAACCAATCACCATTAGCAAGGGATGGAGAACCTGTAAAAAAAAAAGGAAAAGAAAGAAAACCATACAATTTAAGTTCAAGAAATGCAGGTTTTTCTTCTTTTTGTTTTTTCTGGTTTTAGTAAATGGGAGACAGGGGAAAGAGAGGAAAGTACATACAGCGTAAATGAGGTCTTCTTGGGAGGTAGATTGAGGCAGAAAGCTAGACTTGAAAACAAGAGCCCAAGAAATGACTAAAGCTGCTGCTAAAAGACCTGAGATTCTTGCAAAGAGGAGAAGTGGGGCTAGTGAAGGAGAGACTGGGGTTGCCATTTTGGGAGTCTCTGCCGACGCTTGATGTACCAGATCTATAGGGTTACTGACATGCCTTTTTTAGTTCTTTCTTAGGAAAGGCCATAGGGATGTCTCGCTTGGATTCTCCTCCTGTTTTTTCACAAAATTTGGACATCGTACTAGAGAAAAAAGTATTTTTTATTTATAAATATATTAAAATAATATTTTTTATTTTTAATATCAACAAATCAAAATAATTAAAAAACAAAACATCAATAGATTAGATAAACTTATCTTATTTATTTATTTATTTATTTTGTGGAGGAAGGAGGATTGTTTTGTTATTTTTTATGATTTGTTTTTTATTGAGTTGCTCCTTGTATTTTTTTTTAGTTTAACCCCTATCATTTTTAATATATAATATTTATCAAATTATAAATATTTTTAATGAATGATGTTTTAATATTTTAAATTTGGTTTTTATATTGCTAATTTTTTTATTTTATCTATGATTTTTTTTCAAATTTCTTCCACCGTGTGTTTTTTCCTGGCATTTTGGTCCTCATTAGGTCCCAAACCTAGTTTTTTTTTAATATCATAAACATACTCTTGAACACGATTTATAGGTAAATGACCGCTCTCAAGAGTCAAATCACGGGAGAGATCCTATTAACTGAAGATTTTCAATTGATCAGTGAGTCAGTGACCCACATTTGTGATTAGACTAGTTTGATTATCTTCACCCTTCGTTTCAGTGTTGCTTTGTCTCCATTGTCGGGTCCCGGGTTCCCTGCCCCATAGCTCAATAGCTTCCTCCGGAGAATGTTGCCATTGTTAGAGCGTGTAGGGCAGTATGGTTATGGGTGTTTTTTAAATAATTTTTCATGTTAAAATACATGTTAATGATATTTTTTTATTTTTTAAAAATCATTTTTGATATCAACACATCAAAACGATCCAGAACATATAAATCATATTAAATTTTTGTAAAAAAAAAACTTTAAATTTTTTAAAAACACAATCGCAGCCGCGTTCCCAAATAGTATCTTAATCTCGTCAGCATATTTATAAAAATGATTATCGTTATGTTTATTTGTTGAATGTCAAATAACTAAACCTGTTGACATATATCAATTCGGTACCGCCACATCACTGGGCAACAATGTATGATCGTGCTCATGCAGCAAGTTCTGTTTTTTTTTTTCTCAATAATATAAGTGTTGATTTATGTTTTCAAAAAACTCTTTGAATAAATATTTAGAACAAAGTAATAATTAAATCTAAATCTGTTAATTACAAATTGAAATTTAACAACATTTAAAAAAAAAACCTTTAATCATCATAGTTATTATAATCGAACAGGATTTGACCTCAAAAAATTTGAATCATTAAGTTTTAGATCCTATTTGTTTTTATGTTACAGAAGTATTTTAAAAAAATTAATTTTTTTTATTTTTTTTGTTTTAAATTAATATTTTTAGATTATTTTGATGTGTTAATATCAAAAATAAATTTTAAAAAATAAAAAAATATTATTTTAATAAATTTTTAAATAAAATTTTAAAATTTTAAAAATTAACTTGTGATTTTAAGAACCTTCACTTTAGAATTATTTCGTTCCTCGGGTTCCTGCACTTGCCAATCAATCAACGCCGTTTGTTTTCGTCATGCCAGGTAAGTCTACGATCTGCATCTATTTGCGGGCACTCTTTTCTACTTCGCACAGAATTAAAGATTTAACTAGAATCTTTTTTTTAGACAAATGCTACTTCGTGGGGTGGGAATCCACATGATTCAACAATCGAAACCTTCTGAAATTTATGGAGAGAATTCTATAGCTTTTCTAAATAAATAAATAAGGAAAAAATGGCAGATTTCGTATGAAGAAATTATTGAACCATGATGAACAAAGGGAAAAAATATAATTAATCTATGATCTATCCCGTGATTTTGTGACATTCTTTTTGTTTTTTAAAATTATTTTTTAAAAAATAACCCGAGATGTCCTTTTGTGTGTGTGTTTTTGGTATTGTTTGGCACTTGACAAGAAATAAAGAACATTTAAGGAAAAAACAGTCAAATTATCGTGAAAAAATAAAGGAACGAGGGCTGCGTTACAAGTAAATATAAATACATGGATTCAATATTTACTTTTAAAACTAAAGGGATCAATTAAATTTTTTTTCTAAACCAACATGGATTAAATAATAGTTTAATCTTATCTAGAACGGCGAAGAAGGTTTCGAAGCAAACAATTCCCGCACTTTTGCCCTTAGTACTTTAGGTGGACCTTCAACTTGGTGGATAGTTAAGGTAAGCAGACACGAGTTCATGATTACCATCGAGGGCTGAAAATGTTCTGTGATGGATAGACATAAAAATCAAGTCACATTTAAATATCA
>Ga0325402_1001002_pt1 | contig 21937 bp, 13 predicted proteins | sample PopdelMetagenome_22_FD_207212 | JGI IMG/M metagenome (GOLD analysis project Ga0325402, IMG submission 207212) | Populus deltoides microbial communities from Bellville, Georgia, United States - Xylem-PdKOR-R3 | ecosystem: Host-associated > Plants > Phyllosphere > Stem > Wood/Secondary xylem...
AGAACAACAAGGAGCATGCAGATTGAGACTGGGGACATGACGCCAATAATTTCGACACCGATTGAATCTAAAATGCTCGACTGCATTTTTTTGGTTTTGGGATTTCGCCGAGCAGGTTATGGGTGTGGCTTTGTGTGAGGGATTACATTCGTCAAAGATGTAGAGAGTATTTCACTTCACAGCTAGTCTTCTGTAGATTTGACATTTTCAAGCAATGGGTAAAATGTTTCCTCGTGTTTGGCCACTTGTTTGTTTTTTTTTTTTTTAATATATATATTTTTATTTTTATTTTTATTTTCACTAACATGAATATCCAAATTAACTTACGTTTATTTCGATTGATTTTACAGGCTCTGAAGTTAATGATCATATAAATCTCCAATGACCCTGAGATTTGTGAAACTCGAACTGGTGACTTTTAGAAAGTAAATCTAAAATCTGACCAGTAAATTATACTTCTTAAAATTAAATTTTAACCTTTATTAATTAATCGTGTTCTTGCAAGAAATTATTACACCATATGATTTATCACTTAACAATTATGGAGGAAACAAATATAAATTTTTTCTTACATTGTTAAATCTATTCATAATAAAAGTGTCAACAATTATTTGTTAGGCTTGTGTTATTTCTAGAATAAAATTGAATTTGAGCACCTGCCTGAAATCATCACGATTTATTTTATAATAAACTTTAAGATAATATAATGAAGTGAATATATATAGCTTGAAATTATGTAACCGTTTATTAACATGTATTAGTAGATGAGTTAAGTGGTCCTCCATATGATTTATTTTGAGCTAGAAAATTATTAATTTAAAAATATGATGTTCAAGCAATGCTATTATATTTTAAAAAATAAAATTTTTTTGTGACTTGGGATTAACGACTAGGTCCAATAACTTGTGTAGGTTTGTGTAGTTTTTTAATTTTATTATTTAGTATTGGATTGTTTTAAAATTGAGTTTTTTAATATATAATTTTTTGGCAAGTATTTTCTTTGTGCATGTCATCGTGATAATATTTTTTGTATAAATTTATTTTATTTATTATTATTTTATTATTATATAATTAAATTAACTATTTTATTAGCTGTGAAAAAAAAAGAATATAGAATACAAAATGATATAACAATCGTGTAATTGTTTTAAACTAAAACACAGTTAAATCATTAAGAGGTGTAAGGTTTCGTGTAAATCTTTCAACATTGAAATCCATGCAAATATCCAAAACGATCAAATCTCAAATTGGATCTTTCAATTTTATATCAGTGTATTTGGAAGTGTAGTAGCTGTTGTTTTTCAAAGTGTTTTTTATTTAGAAATATATTAAAGTAATATTTTTTTTATTTTAAAAAAACTATTTTTAACATCAGCACATCAAAACGACCTGAAAACATAAAAAAATTAAATTTAAGCAAAAACAAAATTTAAATTTTTGTGGAACGCGATTTACACGCGTTCCCAAACAGTCTATAAATCCATATGCTAAACCTGCTTATCCATGGTCCAAAAAGGAAATTCATGCATCCCATTTCCCAAATCAATAGTGGAAACAAATTATAAATTGTAGTTCGAGAATTAAGTTACCCCCCATTCAAATACAAATAACCTTACCTAAGAGGGTATTATGGTCCTTTTATTTTACATGAACAGTGAAAATATTGAGTTGCTCCCTGAGAAAAAAAAACTTACATGCCTTTAGTCTAGGTGTATTATCGATTTTTTATATTTTAGACCCAAACGATGTCAAAAATGTATCGAGATATCTTTTTTTGGTCTAATAATGAAATGCCAAGTTTCACCCAAAGGTTATTGTTCATCAACTAAAAGTAAAAAATAGGGTTAGACTTGTAAAATAGGCTCAACGTGGCTTTCTTCTTGAACTCATCTCACAAATTGTTGTCGAAGTTAACAAACTTATCCAAATAGGTTTTATTCATGAGGTTAAGTATCCTACTTAGATTTCAAATATCGTGCTGGTAAAAAAAAAAGATATCAAATCCACGTTGACATGGATTTTAGAGACCTTAAGAATGTTTATCTTAAATATGACTTTCCACTTTCAATCACTGAAATCATGGTTCACACTATTATAAGCCATAAGAGGTTAACTTTTATGGATGGTTCATCGGGCTATAATTAAATTTGAATGGCACTTGAAGATGAAGATAAAAAAGCCTTTTAGACTTCAAAAGGAATGTTATTATAAGGTCATGTCTTTTAGCTTAAATAATATAGGTGCCACTTATCAAAAGGAGATGAAAAGGATTTTTGATGACATGTTTCACCAACACATTAAATGTTATGTTGATGGCCTTATGATGAAGTCAAAGGAAAAAAAATCAATTGCAAGATCCTTGTCTAGTGTTTGAATGATTATATTGATTCTAACTAAACATAAACCTATTGAAATATGTTTTTGGTGTATCCTTAAGCAAACTCCCAAGGATTCATAGTTTGATGTCGAGGAATTGAGATTGGTCAGTCTAAGATTGATGTTATCCTAATGATGTCAAAGCCATGAAACATTAATGAATTGAAAAGTCTCTTAGGAAAATTGACCTATATACAGAGATTCATTTTTAACTTAGCTAGTAGATGTCATCCATATACTTGTTTTATGAAGAAGGATGTGCCATTTCATTTGGATGAAGCTTGCACTAATGACTTGAACAAAGATCAAATAATACTTGTTTAATCCATTAGTGCTACAAGCACTAGTACAAAGATGATATTTTATTCTCTATATTATTTTTGAAACATTTTCATTGGGGTTGAACTAAATATACTATATAAGTAGTACCTTAAATAGGCTTGAACTAAATTATTCTCTAATAGAGAAGACATGCCAAGCTAATGTTTGCCATAAAAATTTAAGGCATTACCTTCAAGCATATTCAATGTGGTTAATTTCTCAAGTCTTCCCTCTCAGATACATCTTAAAGTCATTTTTATAAGATAGATTAGAAAAATAAGCGTTATTACTTTTAGAATAGGAATTATTTTTATGTCTCATAAAAGACAATCAAAGAGCAAACATTAGCTAATTTTCTCGTCAATCATCATGTTCTTGATGAATTAGAGTTTTTTTTAAGACTTGTCTTATGAGAACGTTTTGCTCATTGAAATGTCAAAACCTTGAAAAATATCCTTTGATGGTGGTATCGTGACTAAATGGAGTTGGAGTCAGGGTAATTTTACCACACTCGGATGAGAAGTCTTGCCATTCACTTTCTCGCGTATTAAATATTGTTCCAACAACATGATTGAATATTAAGCTTTGGTTATTGGGTTAAGGATGACGGTGAATATAAAGATGCCTCATATTAAAGTGTTTGGAGACTTTAAATTGGTTATTAAGAAAATCATTTCACTTTATAATGTCAAGAAGCTCTAACTCCTTCCATACCACAAGTACACACTGAAACTAATGACATCAGTTGATTGCATTACTTTGTAGAATGTACTGTAAAAGAAGAATACATTGCATTACTTTGTAGAATGTACTGTAAAAGAAGAATACATTAGCCAATGTCATAGCAAATATATCATCAATATTAGCATCATATGCTGAAAAAATCAAAGTTTTTATATGTTAAATATGGATGGTTCCACCGATAACGAGCGATGTAGATGAGAAAGAATAATTGAGTATGGTTTTTATCTATGAGATTGAAAAAAAAAATAGACCATTGCCAACTGCTTATCAACTATTTAAAATATAGTAAGCTACGTAAATATCTACACCACAAAATAGTGGTGAGGCAAAGAGCTTTTCACTTCATATACTTCTAACACATTCTTTGTTAATACTATTTTGATGGAGTTTTTTTGCATTATCTTGGAGAATAAGAACCTATAAAAGCTCTAAAGGAAACAAACTTTGGAATTTATAAAGCTCATCAATTGGGTTATAAACTTCTCTTTCAAATCAAAATAATTGGATATTATTAGCCTGCAATGGTGAAAGAATGCATTGATTATGTTATAAAATACCAAACTTGTCAATTTCATCCTAATTTGATCCATCAACCATCCAAGCCTTTACATATGATAGTTGCTTCTTATCTCTTGATGCTTAGGGACTTGATGTGGTAAGGCCATTATAAAAAATCCTACAGACATCTTTACATATTGGTCATGACCGATTACTTATCAAAATGGGTTGAAGCTACAACATTAAAATATGTCAATAAAAAGATAGTTATGGACTTCATTTAGGAAAAATCATCTACCATTATGGGATATCAAGGAATATCATAACTAACAATGAAAGAAGTTCTACAATACAACAACGAAAAAGTTGTGTGCACAATTTAGTTTTAAATAACATAATTCGTCTGTATACAATGCTTCAACTAATGGTTTGGTAAAAACATTTAATAAGATATTATACTACATTCCTAAAAAAATGGTTAATCGCTCGAAAAAGAATTATCATGATAGAATTAAAAAACAAAATTATAAGTTTATCATACTACATTCAAAATGCCAACTAAAACTACTTTATATTCCTTGGTATACAGTGTCAAAGTTGTTCTTTCATTAGATTATCAAATTCCATATCTAAAGATCACAATCTAATAAGGACTCTTTAAACAATGTTCATCTACATCTCAAAGAACTTGAAACGTTAGATGAAAAGTGTTTCGAGACAAAATAACATTTAAAATGCTATGAAGCTTGACTTTATAGGGCTTTTAACAAGAAGGTGTGATTATGTGATTCCAAGTAGAAGATCTCATTTTGGCGGTACAACATTAAATAAATATTTCAAAGCATATGGGCAATACGTTCCTCTCTAAATAGGATGGATCTTATGTGGTTCAACAAGTTCCTTTTTAAATCATCAATGAGAAAGGATTAAAAATTGAGCCTATAAATAGTAAATTCATCAAGAGATACTATGTTTGAGACCTGATGTAGCTCCTGGCCTACAAGAACTAAAATTATGAATGATAAAAAAGATAAATTAAATTATGATATGACTTAATCCTTTAACAACAAAGATATGTATACAACTGGGAACTTGTTTCGAGTATAGTCACATAAATTGTTTTAACTAAAAACAACATTTTAAATTGTATTGTGGCTTGATCCTTTATCCACAAAGGTACATAAGCAGTTTAGAAATTATTATAAGTTAAATTATATCTCCCCTTAAAACTATCTTGACCTATATGATTATTTGCATGGTGAAAAAAAAGTAACCTGACAACACAACCATAACATAAAAGCATAAGTAATAAAATCACAAGTCCAATATTGTTTACAATTCTTTAAAAAAATATATCAAGAAGAAGAAAAGATTTGAAAACTACCTTAATCACAGGTATAAAAGAATAAAGGTCTTCTTATATTTGATATGAAGTTGTGAATCACCAAACATGATGGTTTGTTAAAAGTAGCAATCATTGAGAAATGGTTCATCAAAAGTAGCAATCATTGAGAAACAGTGCATCAAGCTCTATAACCATTAAGAAATGGTTTATTGAGCATCATAACCATTAAGTAATGATTTGTTAAACACAATAATTATTGAGAAATGATTTGTCAAGCTTTATCATTGTTGAGTAATGATTCATCAAACGTAATAATTGTTGTGAAATGGTTCGTCAAGCTCCATAACTGTTGAGTAACAACTCGCCAAACACAATAGCCATTGAGAAAAGTTTCATTGAGAACCACAACCAGTGAGTAATGGTTTTTTAAATGCAGCAACCATTGAGAAATGGTTCATTAAGCTCCACGGCCATTGAGAAACAATTCATCAAACACCATAAATATTAAGTAACAACTTGTCAAACACAATAATCATTGGAAAACAGTTCGTCGAGCACCATAATCGTTGAGTAATGGTTTGTCAAATGCAGAACTATTGAGAAACGGTTACTCAAACTCCATAGCCATAAAAAACAGTTTGCCAAGCTCCATAATTGTTGATAACATCTTATCAAACACAACAAGCATTGAGAAACGGTTTATTAAGCACCACAACTATAGAGAAACAATTCGTCAAGATCCACAAAGAGAAACAATTCATCTAGCACTACAGGAGTTGAATAACAGTTCATCAAACGTAACAACCATTAATAAACCATCTGTCAAGCTTCACAGCTATTGAGTAACAACTTCTCAAATGTAACAATTGTTGAGAAATTGTTGGTTAAGCTCCATAACTGTTAAGTAATGATTCTTTACATGTAGTGACTATTGAGAAAATGCTCTCCAAATGAAACAATAATTGAGAAATAGTTTACAACATAGTTATAAGACCCAACCCGGGGGTTGGCCCGGTCAAAGAGCCGGGTCGCGGGTTACACGGGTTGACCCAGAAAATTAAAGGAATTAATGCAAAATCTATGTCCAGCTTCTCTCCAATCCTTCTCATCTGTATCCACGCAATCATAGGTAGGAATTAATTGAAGGAAAGCTCTTCAAAAGATGGAAATGCCAGTTACATGTTGCATCCTTTTCTTCAACTCCCCTTTTACACGCGCATAAACATACAAAAACATGGTATAAATTAAAGAAAAGCAAGGAAGTTGGTAGAACTTGAAGAGCAACTTTGAAAGCATCTTTTCTGCCCCAGTCTCCAAGCACCAGAAAGGAAAGTGTCCCATCAATTTTTGCAAGTTGTTCAAACCTTCAAAGCTCTGCATGTGTCCAGACCAAACACAAACCAAAACTACTAATCATCAAAACAAGGCATAGAGCCATGTATTCATCAATATAGATAGAGGCAATTGTTTTTGGCAAAAACTCTTAAAACTACTAGAAACCAAAAAACTTGCCATAAATCATCAAAACTTTGCAGCTTGGAGGAAAAAAAGAAAGAAGAAAGAAAATTAAGAACGCAGAAACTAGAAGTAATCCATATTCAAGCCAAAAAAATTGATTACACTACTATTATTATTATTATCATTATTATTATTTCAGAGGAAGAACAACAAGCTTTGTACTACACATATTTGTGAATAACAATTCTTTAAAATCACAACACAAGTTGCTAAAAACTAATTAATTATATTAATGCAGTTGAATAGTACAGGAATTCTAAGCGATTTGCTAGCTAAATTAGAAAAATATGTTATGAGCCAAGTTAATTGCAGATGAGGCAAGCTAATTGTCATCTTTTCAATCTTGGTTGCTAGTATGATTAGGGGGTGTTTACCATTATTTTCACACTCAAAACCTGCTTCATGAAGAAACCAACTTCTTTACAAACTCAAAAGATTTAAATGACATGAAGATAATATTTACAATTAAAAGAATACATTATTCTTACCTTGGCTTGAAAATTTTAGGAAAGCATTGGCTTCATTTACTGAATTACATACACCAGATCTCTTGGTTTTTCAAGCTTCAAGGAAAAAAATTAGGGCAAAAAATGGTTCTTTCCTTTTGCTGATAGTAAAGTTACTCTATATATATGTCAGGTCTCGCCCGAGTCGCCTGGGTCATGGGTCGACCGGGTTTCACCAGTCTTTTTACTTAACCCGAACCGGTTCTGCCACCGGGTTGACCGGGTCCCAGGTCAACCCACCAAGCCGGTTCGGGTTTAATAACACTGGTTTACACACCAAATCCCATGAAAAAAGTAGCATTTGTTAAGAAACAGTTCACAAACCAAATCATGGATGAAATTCTTCCTACAAATCAACCTTAATTTCCACAATGACTGGCAAGATCATGAGCACAAGCATCGTCAACTATTAACCCCATTTTAGAGAAAAATTGTCAAAAATACTTTGGCCTACAGATACTTGAACTTCAAATAAGTCAAGCATGTTATTGAAGAACTTTGTTGCACCATCACGGGAAATAAATTCTTGCATTGGATGATAGAAAGTGTTATACGAACTCCCTACTACTGGATCAAAACAAAGGAAAACGTTTGCTGGTTTATCAGCAGGGTTTTGGATTAATGCTTCAAAATGATTTATGTTAACAAATCGATTTTAAACTTAAGAAAACAGTGAAGTAGAAAATGTATTTTTCTCTCTTAAATGTTACAGATAGAAGGTTACTCTTTATAGAGTTTGGATATAGCATAATAATCTTAACAGAAAATCTTATCAACATTTGAAATTCAGCAGAAGACATGGGGTAGATCAGATCAGTTGGTCTTCCTAATCTTCCTCCAGATTTTTCTCTTGTTGATAGCTACAGTTGCTTGATTTGCTGAGCAGTTCCATATTTTCCTCTACACGCCCCCTCAATCTGAAGGGAAGAGCTCGGACATTTAGATTGGCCAAAGTAGTTTGAAACTTATGTGGAGACACTAGTTTTGTCAGGGAATCAACAAGTTGATCTTTAGTAGAAATGAACTGAACCGTATATTACTTTCTTTGAACTTGGTCATGCACATAATGAAAATCAATTTCGATGTGCTTAGTACAGGCATGAAACATAAGATTAGCAGTCAAGTATGTGGCTCCAATATTATCACACCATAACACTGGAGGGTTGGAATTGTTAAGCTAATTTCAAATAAAATTGATTGCAACCATTGGAGTTCTGAGGCAGTGTCTGTAAGAGATTTATATTCAGCTTCTGTGCTACTATGAGCAACTGTAAATTGTTGCTTGCAGCGCCATGAGATAAGATTGTTGCTCATGAAAACACAATAAACACTTATTAACCGTCGATCATCACGATCACCTGCCCAATCAGAATCTGAAAAAGCTTGAATTGCAGAGTTAGGAAACCGCCTAAGAAATAGTCTTATTGATATAGTATGTTTAAGATAACGTAGTATTCTTTTTATTGCTTGTCAATGTGGCTCCAATGGGTTATGCATGAACTTGCTTACTTTGTGAATTGAGAACGAAAGATCAGGTCGAGTAAATGCCAAATATTGCAGGCTACCAACAACCTGTCTATAGAAAGAAGGATCTGAAAACTTAGCTCCTTTGGTTGTAGAGAGGTGACAGGTAGTTAACATAGGACTTGTATATGGTTTTGCTTCTGCCATGTGAGTGTGGTTTAGGAGTTCAGCCACATACTTTCTTTGAGTGAGATACATATCATTAGTTGAGCACAAGACCTCCGCCCCTAAAAAGTAGCTAAGATCACCAAGCTCTTTAACAGCAAAATCTGAATATAAGTCTTGAAGTACATTATGGATGGCAGTTCCAGAATTGCTTGTAATGATAATATCATCAACATAAATAAAAATCACAACCAGAACATCATTCTTATGCCAAATAAACAAAGAATGGTCTGCTTTGCTAGCACGAAATCCAATCGCCTGTAGTTTATTTGTTAGACGAGAGAACCAAGCTCTTAGAGCTTGTTTCAAGCCGTAGATTGACTTCTGTAGTCTGCAAAAATGATTAGGATATTGGGGATGGATATAGCCTTGAGGTTGGGCCATATAAACTTCCTCTTCCAATACACCGTGTAGAAATGCATTTTGGATATCAATTTGTTTAATCTGCCAGTTATAAGAAACAACCAAGGACAAGACAATTAGAATTGTAGCATGCTTGACAACATGACTGAATGTCTCATTAAAATCAATTCCTTCTTGTTGATGGAAGCCCTTGGCAACTAGCCTGGCCTTAAACCTCTCTATGGAACCATCAGTATTTTTTTTAATTTTGTATATCCAGCGGCAACCAATGATATTGGCTTTAGGAGGAGGAGCAACTAATGACCAAGTCCTATTGCTTAGAAGAGCATCAAACTCTGCATTTATTGTTGTTCGTCATTGTGGTGAAATGACTGCATCATTATAACATGTTGGTTCTACATCAGAAGAGTGAAGAGAGGCAAGTAAGGCTTTAGGTAGAGGATACCGTACAAAAGCATCAGAGTTTGCTTTTGGTTTAAAAATATTGTTTCTTGATCTTGTAGTCATAGCATGGGTGTTGGTATTGCCTTGCATTACTATAGGATTTAAGGTGGATTGAAGAGGTGTCTCTGATAGACTAGAGGAGATGGGCTAGTCAGCAGCAACTATGTCTGGCGAGGAGATAAAAGTAATGTGCCTAACAGGTAGTTCTTCGTTTGTTCCTGCAGAGTGAGACACTAAAGGAACAGAATCATTAGTTGCAGATGGTATACTTTGAGTTTGCATATCATTAAATCTGGCAGGTAGTGGTACTGGAAGATGGAAAGGCAAGGTAACATGTGTGGATGAGCTGGATTTTGAGGACAGTATAGAGGAAACATTTTTCTGGTAAGGGAACATATTTTCATCATATATTACATGACGGAACACATAAACACGACCAGTTGATAAATCAAGACACTTGTATCTATAATGATTAACACTATAGCCAATGGAGATACATGATTTGCTTCTAAAATCCAATTTATGTTTATTATAGGGTCTAAGATTCGGCCAACATGCACATCCAAAGACACGTAAGAAAGACAAATCTGGGATCTGGTTATATAGCATTTCATAAGGTGACAAATTATTGAGGATGGGTGTTGGTAGGTGATTAATTAAAAAGGTTACAGTTGTAAAGGCATCTTCCCAATAAAGTAGAGGTAAATTTGAGTGTGCTAATAAACTAAGGCCTACTTCAACAATTTATCTATGTCTTCATTCAATTGAACCAATTTGTTGGTGAGTATAAAGGCATGCAATACAATGAGCTATACCATTTGCTTGAAAATAATTATGAAGTCTACGGTATTCACCACCCCAATCTGATTGTATGGCCTTTATTTTACTACTAAATTGTTTTTCCACATAACATTGAAATTGAAGAAAAACACGCTCAACATCAGATTTGAATTTAATGCGAACTAACCATAAGAATTTAGAATAATTATCTAGAAAACTAACATAGTATCGAGCACTGGTAGTTGATGCTACAGATGCTAGACCCCAAACATTGGTAAAAATTAAGTCTGATGGAGATTTTGAAACATAAGTTGAATTAGTAAAGGGTAAAGCATGACTCTTTGCTAATTGACAATCAGGACACACAGAGTGGCTTTTTATTTTATCAACTAGCAGTTTATTTGAGGACAACACATGTTGGATAACTTGAGAAACAACATGACCAAGGCGACGGTGCCACTGATCAAATGAAATGCGAACACTGGAAAAGGTTTAAGGAGGAACATTTTTGGTTGAGAATTGATACAACCCATTACTGACATGGCCTCAATGCCTTTACAAGAAAATATTGATAATGAAACTCGAAATAAACATTATTGTCAGTGCAGAATTTTTGGACAGAAAGTTAGTTTTTCTGAATTTGAGGGACTAAAAGAACTTGATTCAATACAAAGGAATGAGAGGATGTATGAAGAGAGGAATTGCCAGTTTTAGAGATATGCAAACCTTGATCGTTGCCAACTTGAAATTGATCTGTACCAGTATAGTCATCTCTTTAGGTTCAAATTGGCCATATCATGAGTGATATGGTGAGCTTGTGTCTGCATGCCAGTCATTCTCCCAGTCGTCATTATTTGTTGCAATAAAAGCCTGTTTATTTAGAGGAGAAGAAGAATGTTGATAGGTGAGATCAAAATGATGGTAGCACTTGCAAGCAGAATGGCCATGTTTTTCGTAGACTTGACACACAATAGTAGAAGAAATATATGTGTCACTTCTATTGTAGGAGAAAGCACCCCTTCCACGATAGTTGTTATAGCAGCCTCTACCCCGAGAACCACCTCTGCTCCTATTGTTGGATGGTGGCGGTTGTCTCTAGGCAATATTTGCTTCAACAAGAGGTGCAGGAGTAGATAGATGATGACGAGTTAGACGAGATTCTGTAACAATTAGAAGAGAGTATACCTCCTCAAGTGTAACTGGGTCATTACGGGCATAGATAGAGGAGACAAAGCTATCATATTCATGTCCTAACCCAGCAAGAACATATGAAACGACGTCATCACATTTGAGAGGTTGGCCAGCCATAGCAAGTTCATTAACTAATCTTTTGATCAAAAAGAAATAATCATTGGCAGATTGATTGCCCTTCTTTGCATTGGCAAGTTGAGTTCGAACCTGGATGGTACGAGCCCGAGATTGTGAGGAGAAGTTTGATTCAAGTGCTCATCAAACCTGATGAGAGGTGGCATAAGAGACTATTTGAGCTAAAACACCCTCAGTCATGAAAGACATGAGAGTGCTAAGGATTAGACTGTCCTGTCGTAACCATTGAAAATGCGCAGGATTTGGAATTTAGGTGAGTGAACCTGTATCAGGATGCAGAGTATCAATCATTTGGGGAGGAAGAATGAGTGTACCATCAAGGTAGCCATACAGGTCTTGTCCACGAAAATAGTGCAGTAATTGTGTCTTCCAAAGAGGATAATTATCAGGAGTCAACTTGAGTGAAACAATATTAGAGATTGGAATTATTGTGGGGATCAAAGAGGAGGAGTTAAGGATTGTAGTGGACGAGGAAGGAGAGGAAGACATGATGAGACGTTAGTCTTTTTGTAGCTTTGATACCATGTAAACTTAAGAAAACAGTGAAGTAGAAAATGTATTTTTCTCTCTTAAATGTTACAGTTACAAGGTTACTCTTTATAGAGTTTGGATACAACATAATAATCTTAACAGAAAATCTTATCAACATTTGAAATTCAGCAGAAGACGTGGGGTAGATCAGATCAATTGGTCTTCCTAATCTTCCTCCAGATTTTCCTCTTGTTGATTGCTACAATTACTTGATTTGCTGAGCAGTTCCATATTTTACTCTACATCGATCAACATAGAATTTGATAAAGAAAGCTTTAGACCATGCATGATGGTGTTTGGTTGGCTAGCAAAATACTCTTATCTTCACAAATATATAACTTCATCTATGGTAAAAGAGACATTATTTTAAATTGGAAATGAAGTTACTGGAAAAAAAAAAGTACACACAAGAAAAGAGGAAAAGTAAAGTAAAAGAAAAACAAGTTATGAGATTCGACATACCTGTTGGAGATAAATTTTAGTCGGTGGCCTGCACTGTTTGTAAGAAAAAATAAGAGGATACTGTGATTTTTTTAAAGCCACACTTTGCCCTAATATGTGTGGACTCTTGACTGATTAGAAGAAAAAATTCCAATCATATGAGAGAAATTTGATTAAATTTCCTATTAATGAAAAAACTTTCCTCTTAATAAATTCATTTCTCGCCAACAATGCATTATATTTGAAAGAAATTGCTAAATTTTGAATGTACAGAAATCGAGATAAAAGAGAAAAGGAAACTGATGTTTTTCCTCAACTATAACTTATCTACTACTAGTAGAGTTGTAAACACATTGTCCATTAGATTCAAGATGACAAAACCTTCGAAACAAGATTATACAATAATTATTTTTGGCAAAAAATAGTCTTATATGCAGGTCAAAATTGCTAGTTATTGTTAATGCATAAGATAAAATTTTATGATTTTCACTTTGCTCCCTAAAATCTGCAATTGCTTCAAATCCAGCAAGAAATTTTGATTCTATTATTTGATTTAATTTAATTTAAAATTAGTTATTAAATTTCCAATTTTGACAATTATAATTTACTTTCACAATGAAATATATCCATATTAATTTATTGTGAAGATTTAATATGATCAAATCAAATTTTAGTTGAAATAATATATTCAAAGTATAAAATCTCTTAACTTTATTTTTCGAGTTGTGTCCACTTAGTTTAAGGTAAAGTGAACTTGTCTCGATGTGCCATATGTGGAAACAAAACTTTTCTATTATTAAAATTTCACCATGTGTCATTTTTATTTTTATTTTACATAAAAATAAAGTAAAATTGGAATAAATGACAAGAAAAATAAATGAATCTTTAAAATAAAATAAAAATTGGAATAAATGACATGAAAAATAAATGGATCTTTATATATTTCTTGATCAATAGAAGGTTGATACATGATTTGTGTATTTGAAATATTTTGTCATAAATACTATAAATAAGAATTAACCAATAAAAAAAATATCATATAGCATTGGCAAAACACCTAAGTGCCCCTACAAGTCTTTATAAATAGAAGTCCTCACCCTAGATAAAGGGAGAAGAATTTTTAGAGATACAAAATTTTATTCAAGACAAGCTCTTCAAATAAAAAAACTCTTTCAAAAGCTCTAAAGTCTCCTTCATTTATTCTTAAAGTCTATAAAGAACAAAACTCTTGAGTCTCCTTCATCTATGCTTGAAGTCTACAAGGAACAAATTTCTGTTGGATCAAGCCTAAACACCTCATAAGAGTTCTTCAAAACACTTTTAAGATAAATCAAAGATATTCTTCAAAACATCAAATCAATAGATCTTGCTTTGCAATTCACACCTAAATTTATGTTCTAACAAAGCACAAATCTTGACTTGATTACCATAAATCAAATTCAAGAGAAGAATCGGATGATTGTTTTATTCTTTTGTAAAAATATTTCAAATATAGATTGTACGCAGTCATATATTTTAATAAAATATTGTTTAATTTTCAAGTACTCAAAATTATATCTATAGTTTGACTAACAAGAAAATCAAGTTATATTCAAAACAAAAATCATCAATAAATTAAAGTGGCAAGTATTACAAATTAGTTGGAGTGCATATGATTACTAAGAAAGTAGATGTGTACAGATAGAAATTTAAATTGTATTAGAATTCATAATATAAACTTTTTATGTTTTATAAACAATTTGTATAAGATTAGAGTAAGAAGTTTACGAAAGTACAATGTCTAACCCTGTATATGTAATTTTATTCACAAGCTTTTATGCAATTTATCTCTTTCCTTTATAGTTCTTCTCCACCTTTTACTGCTTTATTTGTTGTTACCTTGTTGTTTATTTCTTTGGTGCACTATGATTGTTGAGCTTGGTTTAGAAGTGGAATCCTATACTCTATTTGATTTGTTTAGTTCCTAATTATAATTTCTCCATGTTGGAAGAAAAAAACGAAGAACAATAGCATTTTATCAAGAAATCAATAGTTGATCAGCAACTTGGTGTTAGATCGATCATCACAACTATCTGTCTAGGGTCTGATACCTACGCATAGGATCCTTGAGAAAATTCTGAATTAAGAACCGGAGTACACTATTGCAGATATGGCAACTCTAGCTGCAACTGAAATCCACTCAGTTTTCCAAGATAAATGATGGAATTACCATTGAACTACAACACAATCAGAATTTTACAAAACATAGAAAATACAGAGAGGATCTTTGAACCTAGTAGCATAATTATCTAAATTACCAGCACTACGAGCGAACAAATGACCAGCCATTTCTTATGAGCAAGGAACATAACATACATCACAGTGGGTGACGAATGATTTAGAGAGAAAGTGTTTACTGATTACCATTCCCAGGCTAGAGAGATGCTCATGAAGAGAGGTTGGCATGACTTTGCAGATGACCATCTTTGTGAAGAACCACCTCTGTGAAGCCATGATCCTCTCCAGAACAAGGCCACCATGGGCAACGTATGCTTGGCATGAATGGATTAATAGAAGACTGCGAAATGCTAAACCAGCCATAATCACCTTTATAATTGTGGAAAACAATACCAGCATCTGCACTGCCTTCAGTTTTGCATGATGCCATAAGCCATTAACATTGATCTTCACGATATGTCCCATATGAGACCAATAGGATACAGAATCAAACAGAGATGACAGCTGACTGAAAAGGTTCACTACATTAATGAGCACAAGAAAACGCGAAGGCAACAGTTTGAACTTTGATGGCTCTTTCACTGGCTTACCGTGACAAACAATTTTTGTTCCCAGTGCAACCTAACAGAAAAATCCAAATAGCCTCAAGATGATGATCTAGATGAGACGATTGCATCACGAGATAAAAATGACCAACAGCAGATGTTGCCATCCACAAAACGTAATCACCAATATCAGAAAGCAACCAAGCTGCTTTAACATGTGAGCACAACCAAAGAGGAGAAAGGACTGAGGATTAATAGCAACTCTGTTAGTTACAACCCTCCTAAGAAGTTAAAATGGCAAGACAAGCCCGCCCCATGAAGTTTCAATTTAGAGGTAACTATAAATGAGCTTTGTCTGGATACTGTGACGGCTTAGAGGAATAATTTCTCATCTGCAAAGACCTCTGGCTAGCATGGCACTAGTAGCATGATAAACGCTACCAACTCTGAGTACATCTTTTGGATAGAAAATCAAGTAAAGGTGATCTTCTCATCGAGTATTCTGAGTGGAATCTTGATGGTTATATCAGCGTTGTATAACCAGCTTTGTAATGGCCAAAAAACAGACAAAAGCAGATCAACGAGAAATTGAAACACACACATGAACCCAATAACATTCATCGAGGAAATGCAACATGCATAGAATCCAGGCTATTAAAAGCAAAGTGGCACCAACAACTCAAATACAATTTTAAAATCCATGGCCAATGATGCAACAAGTAACCCATGATAAAAAATATTGTCTTTACGAATTCACATAGTATGCTTTTGTAGTCAGACTCACTACTGGACCGAAATATATCTTAAATACCCAACAGCTATGATGTTACTGTACAAATTAAAGCTGCAATGTTATCATCATTCAACAATTTTTGTATCCATAAAACTTAATACATGTATGAATTAGAGAACATCCAAAACTATAAGTGAGCTTTACAAAAGGGGAAATATATCTGATACTAGCTGATACTAAAATTTGGGAAGCCTGGTTGTCATGATAAAACTAGCTTCTCTTTAACCATATGATAAAAGCCAGGTCACCAACTTGGATGGTCATATGCCAAGCCCAGGTTTTGGAATGCTTCGGCATCTCCGCTTAAAACCAGAAATTTCAACATTGCAGAATTGCATAACAATCAACATGATGATTGGAATACCAATCAGTGAAAGTGTTATGCTCAAACACAAACAAGGGACTGAGAGTATTGAAAGGCATCATGCCCTTCATAACCCAATTCAGCAGGAAATTCAAGTCCTGGCTCTAAAACACTAGGCAACTTCAATGTACCATCGAAAACATTCAAGGACACGGCTATACTGTCAACTGATATCACAACCTTTGATTCTTCTTCCTTTTCAGACAGAAGAACATTCAATATTGAAAATCTATCAAACTTTTGTTCAGGAAATGCCCTTTTCATACCATGAAGATTCACATTGTACAGCAAAGACCATCCAGAATAATCAGAAGCCATCTCCCAAACATCAAATCCAAAGATGAAATGGCGTCCCATGCCTGCCAAGTGCAAATGGCCCCTTGATTCCCCAAAGTACATCATTTCCCGAAATCTGTTTACAGTCGAAAATATAGGAGGCATTGGCATTTTCTTCAAACTTTTAGTATTTACATCGAAATACAATGTGGTTTGTTCATAACTGCGCCAATGAATAGCATCATTGCAGAAAACCCCATTCACAAAACCATACAAAGTTGGTGCTTCCAAAGAGTTTTGCAAGAAGCTCCAAGAGTTGGTACGTGAGGAATATAGATAAATTTGGGGATTTTAGAGACTCGATAATCAACATGAAGACAAATGATCTTGTAGTGATGTGATTTTAAGGGATCAAAGGTCAAACCATAAAAACTTGAATATGTTTTAGAATTCCCGAATTTACGAACCGGAAAAGAAAGAGTCTTAAATTGCTTGGTAGTGGGATTACAAATAATACCCTTGAGTTCAGAACCTGCATCAGCAAAACCACAGCCATAGAAGATGGACATACAAAGGATCAATCCGTTGCAAGAATTCTTTATCTTGAGCCGATAGTTCGGAGACACATTCAAATAGTCAAAGACTGCAGCTTGAGAATAAGAAGATGAATCATGACCAATGAGAGGGATGAACTGGAAAGTCGGAGTGGAGGAGTAAAAGTTGTTGAGCAGGAGGGCATTGGGTGTGGGGTTTAGGACTCGTTGGTGGCAAGCATGCCAGATACAGAATTTGGGGTCAGAAATTAAAGAGAGCCACTGTTTTGATACACACTTGAATTTCAGGAGAGGTTTTGCAGGTATTCGGATGAGAATTTCGGTCAGAAGGTCTTGGTTGCTGGCAATTATTTCCGCCGAAGATAAAGAAACACGCTTCATATCTAAAAATTTTGGTTTTTTGATAACAAATACAGAATTTGGTGTGAATTTTGTTTTATCTAACAGGCTGATGTCATTCTCTTATAAAGATAGCAACTTCAACATAAACCCAGATCCCAGAATGCAATAAAATTCAAAACCAGAGATTTGGACAATATATAATCAACTAAAAGTGAAGACCCATTTACCAAAAAAAAATATTTAGCTTCATCTCTGAACTGTTTCAAGCTGGTGGAAACATGAGCGTCCTAAAGGCTGCAATTACTTAAACAGCAAACCGGTCTTCTCTCTGACTTCTGTTCCACTCCAAAACGTGAAGTGCATGCTATCTCCAGCAGTATGAGGTTCTTAGCAAACCCCCTCAGGCTTTCAGGGCTCGCTCTTGAGGGTTGAGGCCGATGCTTTCAGTTACAGTGAAACCATGAGAGCAATTCTTGTTTTTGCAGACAAAATTTCTTGACTGTCTCTCCGTCTCTCTATTTTGTAAGGCTCGCTCTTGAGGGTTGAGGCCGATGCTTTCAGTTACAGTGAAACCACGAGAGCAATTCTTGTTTTTGCAGACAAAATTTCTTGACTGTCTCTCTGTCTCTCTATTTTGTAAGCTATAATTTTCAATTTTTAATTGTTTGTTTTTAAAGTATTTTTTATTTAAAATTATATTAAAATAATTTTTTTTATTTTAAAAAAAAATATATTTTTATTATTAATATATCAAAATGATATAAAAGTATTAAAAATATATTAATTTAAAATTAAAAAAAATTCATCTGCCCCCAAACTTTCTTTGAGTTGGCATTCACCCCTGTCAATTTCGGTTAGGAAAATTTATTTATTTTGGAAGCTTATGGTTTTATGCATATAAATTCATAATACAATAAGTTATATTTTTAATATTTATTTAATATATTAATAAGAGATTTAATACATAATAATTATATATAAATATACACTTTTAATATGTTATTTTAATTAAATAATTATGAATATATCTAAATTAATTCTCTTGAGTCAATAAAAAAAATTAAGAGGTCCAAACGTAAATAGTTATTACAAATCTTCATAAGTTTTTTGTGAACATCACAGTTTTAACCTTCTTTGTCATTTTTTTTCTTGAATTACAAAATAGATTTTTTCTATCTAAATTACATAAAATTTATATAATTTTATAAGAAGCATTAACCCAAAAAAATAACAAAGAATTTTATAACCCAAAAAAAAGTAGAATAAAAGCAACACATAGAAACTCTATTTTAATATTACAATCATTTGACCATCAAAAACACAATTACATTTGTCTTTTAATATTTATAATCATCCATCATGCATTAAAACACATTAATATGCATAAATAAATATATTTCATGCTTTGATTCTAATTATTAGCTTTATGTTTAATTTTATAATAATATTTATAATATTTAGAAATATTAAATCAAATCCAATTTGATAATTTTCCAAATTTAATAAATTTTATTTAATATTTTTTTCTTAAAAAACTATTTTTTAAAATTTAATAAAAAAATCAATCATATTAAAATGCATATTAACATCCTAAACTATTTTAAAATCAATTAAATAAAATTTTCTGGTTTAAAACCTCTTTTTATTTAGAGAAAAAAAACATTTTTCTAAAATACTTTAATTAAAAAATTCAATTAAATCCTAATCCATATAACATAAAAATCAAAATCATAAATTAAATACTTTAATTAAATTCTAATCCAATTAGAAAAATTAATTAAATATCTAACTTAATTTAAGATTTTAATTTTAATATTAAATATTTTATATGTTTAGAAATATAATCATAATTCTACCTAAAATACCTATTGTAATAAGTAATAAGGTATATTAGCCACACCGAAAAATCATTATTCCACCCCTAAAAATTCTATTATAATATAATAAAATATGCAGGGGTATAATTGTAAGTTTGCTCCTCATCTTCTTCTTTTCTAGTTGTCGCCGGCAGTGGGCACACTGTCCACAGCCACTGGCAATGCCAATAGAGGCAACCAAGGTTGTCGCTGCTTATATCAGAGCGAGGCGCAGTCCTCACGCAACCTCTCTTGCAGTGCAAGTAATAGCCTCGCGGTGTGTCACGAGAAGTGCTGGCAAGCTGGCGGTGTTCTGGCGAGGCAACAGCCAAATCTATTGCCCTCTCCACCTGCGATGACCTAGCCACAGCAAGGCTGGCGCCGCAGCTCGTGCCTTTTCCAGCCACCCTTTATGATTTTTTTTCTTTGAATTTCTGACTAGATTTAAAAAAACAATTCTGGCTAGACCTAGCCGGAACAGTCACAAGAGAAAAATGATTTTTGGTTTTTAAAAAAAAACATGAGAAAAATATTTTTTTATTTTTTTTAAACATGAGAGATAATTTTTTTTAAATGATTTTTCAAAAAAAAATTAACACATAATTAATATCAATAATAATTAAAACATATAATTAACAATCTTAATTATCTAACAATGACTGCTACTACTATTAAGTTTCTTTCAAAACATAAATGATAAATTTAATATTTTTAGAGTTTTGATAATCTCATTAAATAAATTTAAAATTGTTTAAAGTTTATATAAAAATTATAAAAATTAATTATTTTTTATTTTAAATAATTGATTCAATAATGACTTGTTGCAAATCACAGTCATTTAAATATTTAACCTTTAACAATAATTCACATGAATCACTAATAAAAAATTTCCTAAATCTTTTCGGGGAAAGAGAGATTGCAATGTCTTCAAGTGCTTGTTCTTTTCTTTTATATTTTTTAGGTGTTCTATAATTTATATAATTTTTTTCTTTATTGTATATAAAAAATAAGAGGTATAGGATTATATTATAAGAAACCTGAAAACCTTATAAATAATAAATATCAATTTTCTCTTGAATAATATTATGTATATTTTTAGGATAATTTTAGAAATTTATTCAATTAAATTTTTATTTCATTTTTTTTAGGTTTATAATTATAATCTCGTATATTAATTACTTTTTAATTTTTAATTTTTAAAATTTAATTACAATCAACTCGTATTTAATTAATTATTTTAATTTAATTTTTAACTAATAATTTTTAAAATTTAACTTTGAATAATAACTGGAAGTTTTTTTTCACTTATTTTTAGATTTTTTTTTCTCTCAAACTTTATTTATTTTACATTTTATTTTTTAAAATTTTAAAATAAAAAAATCATTAAAAACTTTTGAGGAAGAGATAAAGCTTTCAAGTGATGCTTGTCTCTCCATACAAACAACGTATTGTACACCAAATTAAAATATTAAAAAAAAATGGATATCCGCCAAATTAAACAAAAAATAGAAACCAGGTATGTAACCCTAGGTTTCATGTGGGCCAGGAGGGCAAGCCCAACTTAAGCTTGCCTGACTCATTTTTTATCTCTTTTTTTTTCATGTTTTTTAATTAAATTCTTTTTAAATAAATTTATTTAAATAATGTTTAACTAACTATCCAATTATAACATTATTTTTAAATGATGTTGGCGTCTTTCATGGTAATGTTATCAATTGCTTTCTAAATAGTTGTGTATAAATCTAATATGTATAATTTTTAAAATGCATGACATATTTATAAAAAAAATTATTGTAAATTCTTTATATAATTTTTGTTAGCATAATTATTGTTCTATTTTTTTAATATATTCATGTCAGAATTATCAATTCATTATTTTATTATTTTATTTATTAAACTTACTTTTAAAATTATGAAAAGCATTTTTTGAAAAAAAATAAAACTTCTAAAAATTTGTCAAAAAAAAACGCATTATAAAAAGGGTTTTGATTAAAGATATACATTTTTTACTAATTTCATATCATTAGAATTTTTTATCTTGGTTTTAATTACTTGCAATTTCCATGTAATAAACAACATAGTTAAAAGAAGATGTATATTTTTTAAAA
>Ga0325402_1001003_pt1 | contig 21920 bp, 7 predicted proteins | sample PopdelMetagenome_22_FD_207212 | JGI IMG/M metagenome (GOLD analysis project Ga0325402, IMG submission 207212) | Populus deltoides microbial communities from Bellville, Georgia, United States - Xylem-PdKOR-R3 | ecosystem: Host-associated > Plants > Phyllosphere > Stem > Wood/Secondary xylem...
CCCCCCCCCTGGCTTCGAGTATATGCATCTCCCCTTTTACATGTAGTGGGGAATGATGGTCGATTTCCATTAATTGCCCGTAGCATCATTGACCTCGATTAAGGGGATAATTAGTCCTTAATTAACGAAGCATAATTATAAAGTCTCTCTTTTGTACACTGTGAGATTTGATCCGGCTATTGAGTTGGGTCTAATCAATCCAGTATTCGCTCTTTAATACTTCAAGATATTATTGGAGGGTGTTTAACAGATCTCCTAATCAACCAATTATAAATCTACATAATTCGTGTACCTACAAAATAATTGATTTTCGACAGAATAATCTGAAACAGACTTCACTTTAAGATTATCTTAAGCTGGCTTTTGCTTTTGAATGAAAAGGAATAAAAAGACGTTGTTAGAGTAAATTGTAATTTAATTAAACCAAATGGTACTTTGTGATTTTGGCCGGAATCTTGCTCTTAATTTATTGATTGGGAATTATACAAACTTGATTATTCAAAGAAACATACTTAAATTATTTTTGTCATGAATTTTTTATAAATATGACTCAATAGTTTTTTATATATATAGTTCATGTCAAATGCAATTTAAATATAGGCGATATATATCCATTGATTATGTGGGTTTTTTTTTCATCAACTTTTTTTTCTTTATTCTTTTTTTTAGTATTTCATTGATAATATATTTTGATTTGGTTTCTATAGAATTATTGTGGTCTTACATGAATGACCTTTCGTTGGTGCTCAATTTTTTTTTTAATCATTTATATCTGTTGTAATATAATTAAATAAAAAAATTATTTATAAAAAATTATTAGATCCGATGAGATTTATGGCACAGACCGCTAGTTTTGACTCTTTTTTATTAATGTAATATCTTTTTCAATTTCATTTCTCAACATCGGGTTACAGGAATTGACCTTCACAATTTTTTTTATTTGCTTTATACAATGTTATTATGGTCTTATGATTCGGATTACAAGTTTGATAGATTACGTCAATTGATATATATAATGTGTTTTCATCTCAATATTTTTTTAAAACTATCATCTAATATGTAACATTCTTGATAGTTAAAAAAGATATCATCAATATGCATTAATTTTTAATTCGTGTTTTTAATTTTTATTTTTTTTTAAAACACATTAGCAATAGCTATATATATATTTTTTTTAATGTTGAAAGAATAATTTGATCTAACCCATTGCCTAATGTATACCAGTGATTTAGTCTAACTCTAAACTTGTTGCTAGTCAGAACTAGTTGTAGCAGTTTAAAATAGTATTATTAAACTCGGCTGATAACTTATCAACCTGACTCCTGACTGTGATCAGGTTTCAAATTAAATTGTTTAGAAGTTGACTCGATATAACTTAGTTAAAAACATAGTTTGACTTTTTTAAAAAACATTATCATTTTAATTTTTTAAAAAGAAGATTTTAAAACAATATATATTTAGTTTGATCCAAGTTAACTCATCTAATTTATAGATGAGATTATATACTTTACTAAGTTTAATAAAAAAAATTTAAAAAAAATATTGTGATTTCAACTCAAATCTTTTAATGTTTTTTTTAGTAATGTGATTAATGATTATCATATAAAAAAGAAAATGCAGGATGGAAAATTGAGATAATAACGTATAATGCTACCTTTTCTAAATAATTGTTTTACGCGAATTACTAATGTTCGTGAATGTTTTCGGCTCTACAAGCCGGGGAGAATGTGCATTTCGTGTACAACAGGAGTACATGAATAGAAGGGCTCGCGAAGCTGCCTGAAAATAAGAAGATAAAGAAAAAAGTATCCAATCAACTCGAAAGCTAAGCAATAGGCTAAACACCACATCAAGATCATTTCAGTCAGATTAGGAATTGTTACCATATATTATATGAAAGCAATTTTATATGGCAGTGGCAGGAGATAACAACGTCTGTTAGGAGACAGTTCGAGATTCGAAAATGAGATTTCATTAGTCCACCAAGCCCACCGATTCATAAAATTAAATTTATCCACTTCTCGAGTCCTAGCCAGTTCGATTCTCGGTGCAAGTACATGGAGCATATTGACAACAACACTCGAATCATTATGGTTCAACCCTGGCTGGCACAATTTTCGTTGTCCCTGGTCAGTCAGATGTGAAGCCTCTGGTCCCTTCTCCTCGTGTAACTCTCGAATTTCTACAAGGCCATTTCCATTAAGAAAAAGGTGTGTCCTTGTTGACTTCAAAATTGAACTTTCATTATCTTACTACAATGGACCGTTGTTCTTGACACATGTCTTTTCGGAATAGCCTTTTCTATTTTATTTTTTTTAACTTGTCAAACCATGACGATTCTGTAACAAACCGTTTAAATCAGGATTGATATGGTTGCATCAGTCCAGAAACTCTATATAAACATTATTGCTTTTAATTTTACTTTGAAAATAAGGAAGCCATTCTATAAGGTGAGTCATCTTGTACAAGATTAATATACCACAACATACGAGAACTTGTTTGTGTTTATGTTTTAAAAGTATATTTTCGTTTTCGTTTCCAACATTGCGAAATTGTGGCCAATGCAAGCTCTTGGGCCTGTTCCGAAGGCGAGCAAGGCATTCGGATGTTTTGCAGCTTGGGAGAGTCCATTCATGAACCTCAATGGATTGATCTGATTAGCATCCTGTCCCCGGTATTCCTTACTCCTATGGATCGAGACGACAGGAATTGTTACATATAAACCTTTTGGAATCATCAAATTCCCTAGTTTTGTATCTTGTGATGCTTCTCTGATCAAACCTAGCTATTTCTGGACAGTAAAGTCTCAAAGTTTCAAGAATAACCATATTCACCTACAAACATAATATCCAAGATTTTAGTCCTTTTGACAATATGATTACATTGCAATTGCTATAACAAAACTATATGATAACTTACCAATAAGGCTAACCTGGTCAACAATATTTCAGCATTTGGAATTCCCATCCCGCATTCCTTCAATACCTCTTGTCGCAGCCTCTCTTGCCATTTTTTATGCAGGCACAGCATGAAAATGGTCCAAGTTAATAAATTGGAGGTGGTCTCTCTTGACCAGCAAAAAAGAACGTCGTCTTGCACTCCTCTATGACTTCATCCATGTTCAACTTGGGACTATCTTCGTTGCCAGTAGTTTGTAAGGATTCAACCATTAAACCAAGAACATCATATCCATAACAATCTTTTGAACTTATTTCAACTTGGGATTTCGTTCTACTTTCTATGACCTGCCTTAGCGTATTCTTCACTTTCCTGTCTCGCTTCCACACCTGAATGTTTGACGGGGTAGGAAGATATCTGAAAGGATCACAAAGAAGAGATAGAGTATGATTAAATAAACAATGAAAAAAACAGACTAATCACTTGTCTTAAGGAAGTGGCAAAATTCAACAAAATGAGCATCTGGGATAAGAGAATTATTTGAGTAGGGCAATTGCTGGCTGCCAGGGATAAAATGTGCGTACTTAAAGCAACACAACATTTTTGAAGTTCTTTTTGTGCTTTATAGGATTCTTTCCCTTGAACATAGCTACTGTCAAAGGCAGTATGGGCTATTATATCAGCAGTAAGCGTTTGAAATTGCTCTTTCATGTCTATCTTTATATATTCATCCTTGGTGATTACACTCCGGTTTTTCCACTTGTCGGTCTACACGCTGCCATTCTCCCTATCATAACCTGCCAGGTCCAGAAACAAAAGGCATGAAAACTAATTATATTTAGTAGTTTATGAGAATTTAAGAAAAAAGGGCATGGCATGGCCGAGTTTATAAAACCTTTCCTCTTTTCCAGAATGACACTGAAAATCAAATTGATCAAACTCAGTTCAAAGAAGAAGAAGAAGAAGAAGAAAAGCAATACCTTGAGCTTGTCCATGGAAAAGCCTTTATTAAGGATTGTTCTGTGTCTAGCCCAGTCCAGTGCATTAAGTAGAACCAATCCTTTACCCAGGAGTGTGTCTATTGGGTATCTCATACTGGGCTTGATGTAGAGACCTAATTTATTTGATAGTACTTGCTCGGCTAGCTCGGGGTCTGCAATGGTGATAATCGGAAACGGCCCATACCAAAACAAAAGCGTCTCTCCTGTAGTGTGAAAGAGTTAATAACTAAAAATGGTACGAATTAAACTGAATATAACCCCTTTTTTTAGAAAAAAGAAGAAGAAAAACACAAACTTGTTGTTCAGAGCTAGCCATGATCTGATGCAAATCGAGATTTTGAAAACTACCACTCGATGGATCCCAAAAGACTCCGTAGCTAGAACTAAAACCAACGGTAGGAAAAGCGAAAAAATGATTAACTAGCCGTATTGAGATGACCATTTGTGATAGTGTGGGAGAACTTTCTGGGCTCATGTCATTAGATTTTGTATCTAAAAACAATATCATCCGCCACTTTCTTCAGCTTCTTTATTTTCCCAAGAGACCCGAAAAGGACCGAGCAGGGTGGGGGTCCTTTAATCCCCTGTTTTTTTTAAAGCTTTTGGTCAAGGAATATGGCCTCCACAAGACAAACCTGCATATTTGCAAAATCTTTGTAAATAGAACAATTACCAAAGCAACCACAGCAACGCCTAGATAACCCACCTGAGAAGTTGGCTAGGGAGTGTTAAATGAGTTCAGGGTATTCTATACAAAACCTTTCTCTCTTTTTCTAATTTTATGGTTAAATATGTATAGGATGGATCATCAGCTGATGCATCATGCGCGAGTTCTGAATGCATCATATCAATATAAAAAATATGTCCTTAACAATACCGAAGAAAGGATTTAATTTTCATTAATATACAATTTACTGTTAAATAAAAAAACCTTTTATTACATAATTACAAATAAAAACAAACAAAATACTAGTCTCGCTAAAACTTTATAAACGGGGTGATTTTCTATTAACATTTTATGAGTCGAGATTCTTTTATATTCTTCTCTTTTACATAACATATTAGTTTACATGTAAGTGTTGTATTACTAGTGGATGATGTTTTTTTTTAACATAACAAAAAAAATATTCAGGTTACGAAACATTATTTGATATTATTATTAAACTTAACTTACCGAATTAACTTTGAAACTTCTTGCTAACTCCTTGCTTAGTACAAATTTAAAATTAAATTGTGTGAGAGTTGTTCAGATATAATTCAGTTAACTTAACTGATCTAAAAGCAACCCGACCTATAGAAAAAAATTTGAGGATGAAATTAAAAAAATAAATTAAATTAACAGGAAAAACCTCTCATCCTAACTCATTACTTTACCCATGTTTAAAATTAAATTATATGAGAATTGATCTGATATAATTTAATTAATTTTATTATTTAAAAAACAACCTAGATGACTGTTAAAAAAATTTAATTATAAAATTGAGAAGATAAAAAGAAAAAATTAGAAAGAAAAAAAAAGAATGGTAAAAAAAAATGAAATAAATAAAAAGAAAAGAGCTGCTTCACTTTTCATGGTGAAGCTCCACCAAGAAATCCTAGTTTATTTAGCATAGAAGGTAATTTATTAAATCCAAAATTGAAATTAGGAAATACTGGAGGCGGTTGCATCAAACGGCGTCGTTTTCTTTAAAATCCTTTTAGCCCCGAGTTTTGATATTTCGGATCCTCGCCCACCTTTAAAATTCCAATTCTCTCCTTCAAAGCCAAACCCACAAACAATTTCAATGGGAGAAGTGGGAATTGAATTGAGTAGAAACAGATTCAGTGTCATCGGTGAAGGAATTCTCAAGAAAAGAAGTCCCCGATTAGGACGACGAAATAATGGCAACAGCCCGATACAAGGCATTTAGTGGGCAAAGATCAGACTGGGAACCCAAATTCTTGTTCTGGAGAGATTTAATCATCAAAATAACAATATCCCTTATTGCCCAATAAAAAAAAATACAAAAAAGTCTTAACGCATCACCACAGAATATCTGCACGCGACTTTTGGGTGTCGATTGCGGGCTTTTCTGACAAACACTACAATCTACGGTGGCGTTGGGAGCCTCTCACCAAGATTTTTATGACGGGTGGGCGTGTGTCAGCGGAAGACATGAGGTGTGGCTCCGGGATGCTTTTTTTTTTTTCCTTCTTTTTTTTTTTCCCCTCTCTTTTTACTTTGGTAAAATACAAAGATGTCTTTTAATTTGTTTTTTATATTCAATTTAGTCCTATTTTTTTGATTTTTTTTTAATTTTTTTAATTTTATTTTTTTGCATTAATTTTTTCTTCAATTTAGTCCTTCATCACTTGATTTTATTTTATTTTATTTTTGTACCAATTTTGATTTTGATTTTTTAATTGTTATTTATGTGTTTTTTTTAAAAAAATTCATCTTCAATTTAATTTTTATTCTTTTGATTATTATTTAATTTTATTTTTATTTTTTTATTATTATTTTTCTTTCAATTTAGTCCCTCATTATTTAGTTTCATTTTATTTTTGTAACAAATTGAGTCAACATTCTTTTAATTGTTATTTATTTTTTATTTATCCTTTTTCTAATTGAGTTGTGTTTTTAATTCCATCCCTTAGTGTTGGATTTTGATTTATTTTTATCAGATTTTTTTATTTTTTTTATTGCTATTTATTTTTTTATCTCTTTTTACTGTTTCTTTCTCCTAATTTCATCCTTTGGTATTTCTCTTTACTTCATTATTTTTTAAGGTTTCTCTTCTATAGCGTTAGTTTTGGGCTCATGACAAAAATCGTGAGTTTCAGTATTTAACATGGGTTGATTTCATTTTTTTAGGTTTTTTTCAAAAAAAAAATTTCCAATCTTATCTTTCAATGTTTGATTTACTGGGAATTGATTTTTGTACTTTTTTTCTTTCCTGTCCACGAGGTTATCCCAATCATAATGCCCCTGGTCACAGGGTTAACAGGTTAACCTAAGATAATTTAGATAAAAAAATTTCTATTGCTTTTTTAATTTATTTTTTTCGACAATAAATTGTTTGATAATTAAACTTCATTGTTTTATTCAATTTGCTTTCAACGGAGTTGCCCTTGTATCACAACTGCATCACAAATTTAGCATGCTAACCCGGTTGGGCTCTAATTGTTTTTTTTTTATCTTTTTTTTCAATTTTTTTATCATTTTATTTTAATATCATTGCATTTTTTATTTCATGTTAATCAAATCATACAATCTTATTACATCTAGTCAAGACGATGACTTGAATGTCGGTTTTTTCTTTTGGAATCACTTACATTGCCTTAACATCTTTTTTTGTAGTGAAACAAATTCAGGTTAACCCGCAACGTAGCGCAAACCACCTATCTAATAAGAACTAATTGATGAGAGAAAACCATTGCTCCCCTCCTCACATCTAATGAACAATAACATTTTTTTTTCTTTTTCTTTTTTTCCTTTTTTTTTCATTTTCATATTTAAATATTGAGTATATCGAAAATTGAATTTTTTTATTTATTTTTGTTTTCTTTATATGGAATTATCATAGTTTTGGAAAACATTCCGACATTGGGTTGATGCTCAGTTTTACGATCATCTATTTTTATCTATCATATTATTAAATAAAAAAACGTATATCTATCATGTTATTAAATAAAAAATGGTTTTGTAAAAAATATAATTATTATGAATTGTGTTTTATGATTTATTTCGAATTACTTTTAATGAGATTATTGTGATCTTAAAAAAATGTACTGACTTGGGTTGAAGCTCGGTTTTCAAGCATCTATTTTTTTTTATCATATTATTAAATAAAAATCGATCCCATAAAAAAAACATAATTTATTGAGAATTAAACTTCATAATTTATTTTGATTTACTTTTTATTGGATTATTGTGGTCTTAGAAAAACATCCTGGTATTGAGTTGGTGCTCAGTTTTACGATCATCTATTTTTATCTATCATATTATTAAATTAAAAAAAGGTATATCTATCATGTTATTAAATAAAAAATGGTTTTGTAAAAAATATAATTATTATGAATTGTGTTTTATGATTTATTTCAAATTACTTTTAATGAGATTATTGTGATCTTAAAAAAATATACTGACTTGGGTTGAAGCTTGGTTTTCAAGCATCTATTTTTTTATCATATTATTAAATAAAAATCAATCCCATAAAAAAAACATAATTTATTGAGAATTAAACTTCATAATTTATTTTGATTTACTTTTTATTGGATTATTATGATCTTAGAAAAACATCCTGGTATTGAGTTGGTGCTTGGTTTTACAAGTGTCTATTTTTTATCATATAATTAAATAAAAATAGTTTAAAATAAAAATATTAAACTCAATGGAGTTCATGATCCAGGTTGCGGGTTTAGTAGGTTGACCTGGGTTGATTCAACGTGTCGCCATCTTAATAATATTTTTTTAAAAAATATCATCCTGAAAATATTTTTAAATCTTTTAAAAGAAGAGGAGGATGATATGAACCAAGTCAGGTTCAAATTCAGCTTTAAAATGTATGCTGACCAGTAAAGTCAAATCATGTTTTTACCAGTTGTCTGAGTTTGCTTTAATCGATCAAGTTTTTTAGGTCATACCAGGGTAACTCCTATACAATTTAATTTGAAACCTGAGCTAGGTAAGGAATATAGTCGAGAGGTTTCAAGTTTAATTTGTTGAGTTAGGTTTAATGACACTGTCAAAGAGTTTTTTTTATGGTTTGGGCATTTGTTTTTTACATGTAAAGAAATTTTAATCTCACTACAACGTAGCGCAAGGAATCATCTAATCTCTATTTAAGCATGCTAAACTATGCAAGTTTATATATAAAACCACACTGAATTCTTATTGAGTTGTTTAAAAAACTATCATGATAACATGACATAGCAAGGCTCGTGAAAATTAAATGTTTTGTGCATTTAGATAGAGATCTGTCACAAGCAAACTACATGGATGACATAGCAAATACTTTTGTAGACTAGTATGACAAGTTTAAATCCAAAAGAAGATGTTTGGTTGCGTTAGACCAGAGTAGCGACTAAAAAAGGTCATAACATAATATTTAATTGTTGAATCAGGATGAAATTTTTACATGAGGTTCTCAAGACCCAGTTCATAGGTGACCAACATTTTTTGTCATCTACTATCTAAATATTTTGAAATTAGATTCAAAAGATTCTATTTGAGCTAATTTTGTTGTTTTTCTTTGACATTTCCAGTTTTATTGTTTTATTTTGAATATTATATTTTTTTTATGCTTTCAAATTTTGATTTTGTTTACTAGAAGAGATAGATTTTATGGTCTATTTAAAAGACCTGTAAACCTTTTTATGATGTCAACTACTAAATTTATTTTCAGAGAATAAAAATGCAAATTCAGAATTTATACTTGCAACTTTTTTACTCATCAAAATTGTATTTTTCTATGATTATTTGTTTGTCTTTTTAGCTTTTGCCCGCATCACAATTATCATCCGGATAACAACAATAATGTGATTAGATGAGCAACCATGCATTTAATTATATAAGAGCATTAAATTAAAAAATTCAATTTCATTAGAAAATTAAAATCAATCGAGATTATCATTTTTCATTAAATTAAAAAAATACATTTTAAGTTCAGAATTAATATTTAAGCCATCAATTTGGTTAAAATAACCTTATTCGGAGGTGGCATGAAGGATAATCTTGACCGAGGTTAACAGGACAATAATAATACAAATGCCATTAATAAAAGGATTATATATATATATATATATAAAGGCAATTTGGAACTATAAAGGTGTATATGTTAATTCACAGTTGATGCCATTAATTCATTTCCTCCAATAATGAAACTGAAAGCACGTCAAGCCTGGACTCGATGCTTGTACAATCCAAACTAGCTAGAAGCTTGGCCTCCATTGCTTATCATTTGCGAGCTGATGTATTGGAGTGAATAATATCCTTTGAACTTGGAAAGACAGCTGAGCGCATAAATTCCAGAGGAGTACTGGCCACTCCAGACATGGCCGGCATCGGAACAGATGAGTGTGTGGAATGCCCTCCGATATTCAAAGGAAAGAATGGCGCTTGTGATACCGACATGGGTAGCATCTGACCAGCTGGTAGCCCAAACATGCCTGAAGCTGGGAATGTTGCTGGACTGCATCCAACACCCATTTGCATTAATCTCGTATCCATCCCCACACCCATAGGAGAAAATTGAGTTAATATTGGTGCATGTATATGTTGCATTCCTGTTGGTAACATCATTAGAGGCATACAAAGCCTAGTTCCCATCGACATCATCTGCCCCAGGACACACAGTTAGGATTACAACTACATATATGTGTAAGATTATTATGATCATGTGCATGTCTCATGTGTGTGTCAAAAACTGAAAGTAAGGAAATATATACCTGTACTTGAAGCTGAAGGGATTTTAGGTAGTCTATTGCCTCACCAAGCATAGAAGCTTTATCCACCTGACAACCACAGGTAGAAGAGCAAAACCAAAAAAAAAAATTAAGAAAAAGATTATGAAAGAGAACATATATATTTATTAAGTTTTGGATGAAAATAGTGCCAACCTTATTTGAATTGGGTATTAGATCTTGTAATGCACGCATCTTCTTGTTGATCTTATCTCTTCTCTTCTGCACGTACGCACACATAAATGCATAACAGCTAATTAGATTTGTCAAAGGATATCAGCTTATTGATTTAATTATCAAATCAATGGCATCACTAACCCTTTCAGACAGATTATGGATTTCTGTTGCTCGCCTTCTCTTGGAACCTGCACTCCCTCGAGCAGGTACTTGTTCTTCTTCCTCAAGATCCTGGGTCATTTGTCAAACATGAATTTTGTCAGAATAAGAAGGAAATGAAACACGGAAAAGGTAGACAAGTTCTAATAATTCACGTACATCGCTTGAATACGCTGTCCCCTCTGTGTCTTCATATTGCCTTTCTAGAGAAGATGTTGGATCATTTGAAGCTTCTCGTGAGCATATTGAACTAGTTGCAGTCAGTTGATCTATAGATTTTCCTCTATCAGGCTTCCCCTTTATTTTTTTTTCTGCGGAGCCTGAGGTTGAACCGAAAACCCGATCGCAGCACGTCTTACTGGTAGTGGCATAGTTATGGAGAACAGCTTCAGATAGCTCATCTGGGGGTGACGCTTCTGCAGACCTGTCAATTGGTCCAATAGGGACTATCTGACTTGCCAATAGATATTGTTGGTCATTGAAATATTTAAAAACTTTTGAAGCATAAGTCGGCACCATCTGTCCCGACTCAACAAGATTTCTACAACCTGCTGGAGGCTCGTCAGCGTTGCTTTTCAGTTGCTGGAGTCTTGATGATCCAGGACCGCTTGTCGGTCTTGTTGCATTACTGCCCTGATTAGGTTTAGGAAGAGCTGGCCTTAAAATGTGGGACAAGTTCTGCAACCTCGAGTGGTTGTCAGATCCAGAATCCACCAGCTGCAGCTTTGAATTGGGCAATCCATGGAATAGTGGAGCTGAAGCTTTGTGTTGCTCCAAGAAAGACTGATATAGCTGACCATTACTAGCTGTTGTAAGCTGAGGAACTTCAGCTGCAAACTCGGACGCATTCCCCGGTCGCCAATTTGCATCTTTATACCCCGGAACAACATGGGCGTCCGTGATATTCTTCTCAAAAATGTTATTTTCATTATTTTCCAAGAGCATATTGAGATTAGTTTCACATAATTCAGAGAATAACTCAGGATGGTGATCGTCTTGCGAAGATTTGTCACGCTTGGCGAGTTCTCTATCATCTATCAAAGGAAAGTCGCCCAAGATAGAATCCCCAGTTCCTAACCTTGGCCTCTTTGTAGTGTAGCCATCACTATTATTCTCGACTTCACTAACATTTTTTATAGGATGAGGAGTGTAACTGGTGCATGAGCTACTAGTACTGGGCAATACACGCATAAGAACCTGACCATTTTCCCACACCAATTCCATATGCCCGCGATCATCCCTGCATTTAAATTAAAATAACCTGTCAAACAACGCATCCAAGAAAAAATGTCTCCAAGAAACAGGATGTACCAAGTTGATTTAAAGAATAGCATACATGGAAGCTAAACTAGCTAAGCGGGTCGTCCAGAACAGGATTGATTCTGGTCAGGTGTCTCTTATGATACTGGCTGAAGGTAAAACTTTATGGAGAGGACAGACTCAACAACGAGGACATCAAAGCAGTATTACTTTTATAGAGTTATTCGTTCTCTCTCTCTTTCTTTTTTATATTTTTGAAGAGAGTATCAAGAAAGAAACAACAGCGACGGTGGACAAGAAGATCTCGAGCAGACTCTGTGATAGGATATCTTGAGATTAATCAACCGAAAGGATAACTCCACATGGTCCAATTCCAATTTATACACTGGACTGCGTTATCCCTGTTAACAGCTGGTCCATCTTCAACCACTTGAATCATGAAAGTCGACCGAGAGTTACTGTGAGAAAAAATAAAAAAAACACATCAAAATCATGGTCTCAATTTAAAACAGAAACTACGACAACACCCTTCTTGATGGAAGATTCTTTGGTGGCCAAGTGAGATTCTAGCATTCACAGAAAACATGTGTACATAATCTAACCACGTCTCCAATGGACTCTGGTGTGGAAGGTCAGCGTCCACGGCCAGAAGCTGGACCCACTTGCTGCTCTAAATACAAAGAAGTACCTACTAATTTGTTAGCTCGTGTGAGCCAAGAAGTTAACTGGGGCTGTGGGATTTGGAGCCATATTTTTTTTTTTATCTGTTTACACGTTCAGGACTCGAGACTTTGTAACTGTGCCAGCTCTAAAATATCTGGACCAGTTTCCTTCTCACCTCATGAAGATATTCGCATGAAGATATTCGCATCGAGGTTTTCTAGATATGGTAACTGTGCCCACTTTACGCTGGGGGTATCATTTCAAACGTGAACTAACAAGACTTCTGCCTTGTAGATACATTTTTAAATTTGTTAATTAAAAAAAATATAATGAATTTAAAATTATATAAATTAATAAATTGTAAAGAGAGTTGTAAACGATAATTAAATCAACAAAGTGGGAAGTTGAACTCGTTAATAATAAGCAAAAAAATAATACATACAAATATTTAATAAGAAATGGAATAGAAAAAAAAAAGCATTGGCAGCACAATAATTTCCAAAACTAGTTTTTATTTAATTAAAATAAATATTCAAAAGAATTTCAACGATTAAAATTATAAATAAAAAGTATTTATTTAGTCAAAATTCTTTTTTTTAGTTTTGGACGAAACATTTTCTTTATTAAAAACATGATTTTTGGATCTCCAAAACCTAAATTTCAACTTATTTTAACCAAAACAAATCCTAAAAATATCATATAAATCTCAATAACTCCATTTTCAACCACAAAACAATCTTTAATCAATCTAAAAGTAAAAAATAAACAAATAATAATAATAATAAATTTATGGATTTAATCTACTTTTTTGACATGGTCAAAAGGCAAATTCATCATCATTGAACCTCCATCCCCTAACGAATCTTCATTGACACCAATATCTATCTTTTGTGATTGGAATATTATGGCGGACCCATTCTCTCTCTCATCTTTTTTTTTCAACGATTTTATCTTTCTACGCTCAATAATCAAGTACTAAATTGTGAAGGAAATGAAGTTTTAGAATCAAAATGTAAAAACCCATAACTACAGGGACTGAAAATGTAAAAATAGAAACTTTAAGGGTGAAATTGAACATTTGCGAAAACTTCAAGGACTAAATTGAACTTTTTCTCAACATTTATGGACATGGAGAGAAAAATTAAGTTTTATGGCTAAAAATAAACATATAAAACTATAGGGGATGGAAATAATTTTTTTTAAAAGATTTAGGGATGCAATTGAACTTTTTATCATTGTATGTATTTTCAAAAAAGAGTCATTGCTCTCATTTAATGAAAATTATAAAAATACCACCATTCATTGCTATTTAAAGAAGGATACCTATATTTTAGCTACAATCCCAAATCTTAAGAAGCAATAAAGAACAAAATTTCATCACACTTTTGGCCAAAGTTTCAAAAGTCAGAATACACAAGATTTAACAATATGTTTATGCCAAATTTCTAGAAATTAAAAAAAAAAACACCCATAATTTTCACCATAATTTTAGCATTCAAACCTGTCAAACCACATTACCCAAATTCCACCCAACAACATTACCTGATCACCAAGACAACAAAAATCATAGCCAACACTCTCAAATTTGACCAATAAACACTCACTAACATCATTAACATGTCATCATCTACATCAACTACTATTACATTTTCACCTTGGTTCTAGAATCATAGCCAACACTCTCAAATTTGACCAATAAACACTCACTAACATCATTAACATGTCATCATCTACATCAACTACTATTACATTTTCACCTTGGTTCTAGCTCTCTAAAGGAGCATTAAAGGTTAGTTTAATACCAAACTTATCTTTAAAAATGGTATCGAGTTCTTTAATTGATATATTTAGATCAACACTCATTCTGGTTAGTTAAAGGTTGGTTTCTATCTTTTTTATATTATTTTTATATGTTTCAGTTAGTATTAGAGCCCAATAATTTCCAGTTGTTAGTTATTGTATGTTATTAAATAATAATGATTGGAAAAGATGTCACAAAACAAGATGTGTTTAGGTAAGAGGGGATGAGGAGGTCCCCCTTCAAAGAAAAAATATTTTAGAAATTCATAAAAGAAGACATGAAGAGACAAATCACAGAATTGACCCGATAGTTGGTGGAGAAAAGAAGCCTAAAGAATTGTCATGAGAGTGATTACGGATATATGGCTAACTTTGAAAACCCATTTTAGAGGTGAAAGCATAGAAAGCATCATCTTGATCGAGATGAGTATCATAAAGATTTATGAGTTCACGGTTCCTTACAAACAAAGAAGTTTATCAATTAATTGAATGAAATTGAGAAGATTTTCGAGTACATAGAAGTTTTAGGATAGATAAGGTTAAAGCTAATTACCGTCATATTAAAAAAGCAAGATTTTGTTTGGTGAGAGAAATTGAAAAGGTCTCGAGAGAAATAAAAAAAAAACAAAAATTAATGATTGAAAAAAGATGAATGAGCACTTTTTTTTTCATTTGAATAAACTCAAACTTTGTAATGACCCATACTTTAAGACAATGTTGGAGAAATTTTAATAAATGCATTGACAAATTCTACTAAAATGATTGTCAGAAATGAAATAGTTGTTGTTACCAAGCACTTATATGAATTGCAGCAGTCCATCAAAGACGTGTTGTATTTGCGATCCTTATCGATAATTTTAGAAGTCTATCAAAAGACTTTGAGTATAGAGAAATAATATTTTACTAAGATAACTAATAGAGGTTTCTTTTAGTTTAACCAGAATAATAAAGAAATATGTGTCAATGAATAAAAATTATATGTTCAACCTGAATCAGCAGGTAAACAAACTATAAAGTTAGGATTCAAGTTTTAAATTTAAAGAGAAACATATAGTATCGGCACTTAAAAAAAATGGAGTGGTTGTTTAAAGCAAGAATAAAAATATATTGTTTTTAAAAAGAAGGAAGCTTAAATTATATATAAGCTACCTCCATTCACACATCTTGAATTTTTTTTTTCCGACCCAAAATCTATACCGTGATGTATTTGGCAATAAAACATGAGTTGTATATTTTTTTATAAAATATTAAGAAATCATAAAAAAAACTGATCAAAATATCATTAGTATCACAATAAAAATATATTTTGCAACTGATTGTAATATAAAAAAACACTATTTATCTATTTTGCAATCCGATCAAAATATCATTCTCTCTTTGTTCAAGAATTTTTGTAGCGTCTTGATGAATGACTTGTGTGGTTTTTCTTTTATTTTTCTAGAAGTGAAAGGTGTCAGCATATAATTGAAGAACACCAACTTCAATTTTCATTTTCGAAATGAAAGCCGAGGAGGAGACTTCGCCAAAGCCTTTATATTGGTTGTTCGAACAGTCACTTTCATCATCCCTTGCTTGAATTGGAGGAAGCGCAATGTTTGCAAGGAAACTTCGATAATGAAAACGACACCACTAGAACCACGACCTGTGCCCACTCCAGGAATTTAAGATGTCCTCGTGGAGCAAGGGTCCTCTTACGAGAATAGGCATTTTCACGGGCGACCCCATAGGGCCCATACCCAACATCCACTTCAAGTGGGACCTACTACCCCCTGCTGGCTGCTGCTACTCATTCTCGATCAACGTTCTTTCAAGTTTGACAAAAGAGAATAGGAAGGCAGAAGGCAGATTAAAATTAAAAAAAGTTTGCACTTCACGTGCACCCGCGTGCCCATTCACGTGCATCGTTGTTTATCTGTCTGGGGTCCGTACCTTTTCCCCTCCCTAAGCACCGACTGACTGGCGACGAAACAAAATCAGAGCCAATCCAATCCAACCCAACAATCAGATAAGGATTGCTTGCCAATAAAAACACAGATTACATGCAATAATAATGAGAGCATGCAGCAGCCCCCACCATCAAAGCATTGAGCGGTGCACATAGCAACACCACGCATTTCTCTCTCTTTCATTCTTCGATCGCCAAATCTCAAAAAATATCCTCAATTAAATCCATGTCTCTTGTTTTGTTTTGTTTTGTTTTTGTGAAAACTACTATATCTATCTCTTTACTGGGTTCTAAAACGTCAAAATGACAATCCTCATCCTCCACGTTCTGTCATATCATACACCTTATAGCCATGGAATTTCATGGCTGCTAGAATGGCTATGCGTGAAATATTTATAGAATTGTGGTTCGTCCCAGCAAGGCATGTCAATTCTGTCTTGATGCTCATTTTGCACAAGACATGGTTTGCTGGTCAGTTGCATGTTGGATAATTGAGGATGTCTCCCAGAAGCCAATCCATTGAATCTCTTGTAACGGACCACCGATCTTTCACAAGTTTTTTTAATTTCTTTTTCTTTTTTTCCTTTCTAGAAGGCACTGTGGAAAGATAAAGAGGCTATTATGAACCCTGCTTGTAAGAAGTGCATGTGTAAGCAAATTGTCAAGAAAGACTCGCAGGGGCCTCCTAGAGCAACTTATAGTAACATTGTCAAGTTCATTTCTAGTGAAACATGTTCTATGCATGCAGTGACATAGACTGTAAGCCTGGACTCGCCTTGATTCGTTCTCATGCACTGCTATGCTCTATCTTCTCAGAAATGAAAATACTGGAACAGCGAAACATACTTTTACCATGATGGACTGCTTTAACTCTCAAGGAAGAAAGGCATCAAACTATCTAATCTGTTGTTGGCTATTAAATGAATAATCTCACTATTGTTTACTATAAAGCTAAACTGCAACACCGTGGACACGTGACTCAAAATTACATGCTACAAGGAGTTTATTTTTCATGATCCCAGCGCAGTTATGAAATGAATGACAGATTCCACAGAATGATGTGCATTTTTGTAACCTGGGAAAAGGTTACGTACGAGCTCAACCTCTAGGAGACTTCATAAAACCCCTCAGCCTCTTCCTAACACTGGTCTCCGTGCAAAGTCCCCATCTCTTTAGCCATCATGAAACGTCAACTTAGGCCACCCTCATTCAAGCCCTTGCCTACAACATACTTCAACTGGAGCATTTTTTCCCTTGCTGACTGCAATGAATGAATGACAGGAAATGTTCAAATTAGCTTCATAAGCTTTCTTTCAATTATTGACTACAACAAACTGTATTTTTATTATTGTTTTGCCTTTTTAACGGGCATAACCCTAAATGCATAAAGACATAACCTTCAATAGGCCAAAACTTGAGAAATCTCTAGGTGTAATTATGAACTTTAAATTAAGGTTCGAGCACTAATAGATTAATGGTGCATGACAAACACCAGTTCATAAGCTTTTGGATGGGCTGGATGAGCAAGCGCACCCAAGAATGTGAATTCTCTTGCCACCACCTCAAAATTATATGCCATACCAACAGATGCGACAAAACAGCCATATCTACACGGGCAAAGGCCGCTGAGCATGCAATACAGTTATCATGAAAAATAAACCCAGAATCCAGATGGTAGGAGATGCTGGCAATCATATTTCCTTAAATAGAAGCAGACTTGCCTTGTGCACAGCTGTGATTCTTCTTTGTGCATCATCTAGCTGTGTCTTCACTGATTCTTCCGCTTGCATCAGAAGCTTCTGGTGTGATGCTTCTGCGATATATGGACATATTAAATGAATAAAAAACTGAGTATTTCAGAGTTTGCATACACGATAGTTGATACATCTTAATCCAACTCTGTTTCTGTTGTTACCAGACTGGGATCCATTAGTGTATCATAGAAAGACTTAGATCAAGCTAAATGGCATTTAGATACTTCCATGTTGTGTCAAAACTAAAGTCATACAACCACAACAAATAAAGCGTTGCAGATAAAGTAGCTTTATAAATTCAAAATGATAAATCGATATTGTGGGCACTTATTTACTTTGCTGTCGAGGTCTAAAGCGCAAAAGAGATAGTGCACATGACTGTCGTTAATCTTCCACTTATATACCACTACCTAGATGGTCGAGCACGTCAATCAAAGAATTGCCCTGAGATGTTTCTATCCCCAAATCATTTACACCAAATGAAAACTATGCAAGCCAACAATTAATTTATGTCGGATATACAAGTAACCAATTAAAAACTTTTATGTAATGTTAAAGACGTCAGTTAAAAAAGTTTTGAAGTTGTGATCAACTTGAAACTTATCACAGACCTAGTACAAGCATCATGACGTCCAAACTCACATGCTTGTATATGTACCTCAGAAGTTAAAAGTATTAATAAAAACGAAGGAATAGTGTGAAAGCAATCAAACACATTCAATACCGTATTTATTAATAAATTTACTCGCTATAACATATGCTGCCATACTTTGCTTTTTCACAGTTCCTTTGAAGTCAATCTGGTGCAATTCTAGTCCTTCAAGAGTGATTTTACACTCCTGGAGATGCTGGTAAATATCTTGTTTGAATTTATCGTGTATCAATTTTAGCTGTTCTTGTTGTTCTGCGCACAGAAAAACAAATTGTAATTAGAACACCAGCTATTCAAGCTTCAGCAAGAAGAAAAATTTAAGACAAGGAATTGATCCAACATAACAGCTTGATGACCCTTGAAAAGTTAAGGCACAGTGAGACTGGTTAGAATTTATCAAATCCACAGAACCTTTATTTAAAGAAACATGCATGCCTGGTATGGATCTGCATGTGTAGCCAAAACCTATATTTATAAACTACCCATTCATATACAGTGATAAGGGGAACTGAGATACAAAAGATTTCATGAGAAACAATACAAAGTCATTAATACAGAAATGAAGAAACGGGTGGTGCTAAGCAAGGTTTGAATACTATTAAAAAGGATTATTGGATATTATAAAATGCGTATTTACACTGCAGAATAGATGGCTAATGGCAGTTCAAAAATGTGTTAGGTCAACCATAAAGAAGAAAAAAATACACCATCATATTCAATAATCAAAAGGGAAAGATATGCTTGACTGCAATGACATTTTGATAAATTAAAATACCAGTAGATAGTCAAGAAAGTTCATGGAGCCATTCGGTAGCGATAAAATTCATTACCTTCAAATCTAGACTCCAGCCGTTTTCTTTTTGATTTACTAACACTTGACAGCTTCCCCCTGAAATATTATCAAGATTAGACCTAATAACTGACTTTCACAATTCGAAAACCAATTAATTTCAAAAAACGCACAGATCTGTTTGGATTTGTGACTCAATATTCTGCAACTGTAGATGCATCTTCTCTGAGACAGACATTAAAATATCAGAGGATTTCTTTCCAGTCTCCAACTTCATTTTCTTTCGGAAGTTTTCTAAAGCCATGACAAATAGCAAGATGACCCTGAAACATGATTAAGTCCTAAATCAAGCAAATATTATAACGTAACGGTATTTAATAGTTCGGATCCAAACTAGAAATTTCTCATTTCTGTCTTAAGTATAGAAAGGAATACCTTTCTAGTTCATCCCCTTGGTTTTGTTCTGAAATCTCAGGAGTCAACTCAGTTTCAACAATGCCTAAGAATTTATTTTACAGAGAGAAAACGAATTAAAAAGGCAGATGATGGCAGTAACTCTGTGGACATGAAGCAGCAAGTGTTACTAAGTTATAGGCAGTGCCTGTTGGAGAGGGCGGGGTGGGACTAAATACTCTCACTTTTTCACCTTTGTGGTTGCAGAACCTTTTAGTTGGATGAAGCATGAACTTTGATTTTTCAGCTGTTGCAGTTTCTGTAGAGCAGTTTTCTTCTTCCCTACGACCTGCGCATCATGATTAAGGGGGTGATAAAAAAAAGGAAAAATAAAGAAAATAATGTGTGGGAACAACATAGAATGATAGTACTTGGTGAACATTCTATGACTAGTATAGAAGAGCAATAAAATAGTCGTTACCCTTAACAAGAGGTGAACCATCTTCGGAGCTCTCAGAGTATCCACATTCAGGAGATGATTCAGAAAGACCACCTTCCACATCTCTTTTCCCCTTAACAGGTAATGTATTGTTGGGTGGGGAATCCATAAGTTCCGCTGCAATATCCTGAAGTCCAATAAGGAAATGCAAAGGCAAAACGAAACAAAACTTGACTAGGCATCGGTAACCTGATAGTAAGCTACCGTATTGAAGTGCTCAAAATACTTAAGGATACAGGTGATTCTGTTTGAATATTTGAGGCAAAACAACCTGCATTTGAATTCCTGAGAGTCCAGAAGCTATGGATTTTTCCCACAGTAAAGCTTCTCATTGCTTGTTCAGGGCTGGCAAAAACCTGCTTTCTCTGATCAGATTTTGGCGTTGAGCTTGGGAAGGAACTTAAGGTAGGGGAATTGATTTTGAATGTTGGACTCTGGAAATCATCCTGTGGGTTGACAGTACTATTTGAGGAGGGAGTATCAAAGTTTTCTTGTTGATCCCCATGTTCAGGTGCTGCTGGGCTGTTAAAATCCTTCTGTTGATCAGTCATGTGTGTCCACGGGGACTGATGGGAATCTTCCCTTCCAGATTGATGGGAACATCGTTCTTGGTTTCTATTCTTCAGTTCGAGGTGCTCTCTCTTGTTCCTAGGAGAATCATGAAAATTTCCCATTTTATTGCCAAGTGAAAATGTTTTCTCAGCAGAGAACGATGCTTCCCTTGCAGATTGATTGGAATCTCTTTCTTTGTTTCCATTCTTTGGTTCACGGCACTCTCTCTTATTCTGAAGAGAACAGTGAATATTTCCCTTTTTATTGCTAAGAGAAGATGTTTTCTCAGCAGGGAGTGATCTTTCACTCTTGTGAATTCCTTCCTGAATCTTATCTGCATTGTAGTCTTCACTGACGTGAGTCTTACATGGTTCGATGCCGCAACTCTTTATCTGGCCCTTCTTCATTGTAGACATTGAGGAGCCACCATTGACAGCAACATTTTGTTTTCCAGGCAATCGTTCTTCAAAGGAGAAGACATTCTTCTCTTGAAGTTTTTGTCTGTAACTGGAGGATGGACCAACTTTATTTTTCTCTGGTTTCTGTTTGGTTGAAGCTCTCTTTCTAGTCAAAGAACGAGTCACTGGTCTCTTCATAGTATGATTGGGACTTTCAGAATCAGTTTCTATGGTATCTGGGCTCTGTCTAGGCTTGACAACCACATCATCTGCTTGGTTAAGAATTTGCTCCGGATTTAAATTATTTGCACCAATCTGATGAACCTGAGAATTAGATGGCTGAATTTTTTGTGAAGAAACGTTTCCCAATATCTCCCATAGTTTCATTTTCAAAGTTTCAGTTCTCTCTTCCGTTTTATCATCTGTTGCCACTTTATCCAGCATAGAGCCATCTTGTGCAGTTGCAAATGTAAATTCCTCTCCTGGCTGTGAGTTTCTATCCTCTCCTCCCTTCCTTTTGTATGTGAATCCACCA
>Ga0325402_1001005_pt1 | contig 21907 bp, 9 predicted proteins | sample PopdelMetagenome_22_FD_207212 | JGI IMG/M metagenome (GOLD analysis project Ga0325402, IMG submission 207212) | Populus deltoides microbial communities from Bellville, Georgia, United States - Xylem-PdKOR-R3 | ecosystem: Host-associated > Plants > Phyllosphere > Stem > Wood/Secondary xylem...
GAAGATTTTATTTTTTATTTTCAGGAGACATATAACATCCGGTTGAAGAAAAGATATGAGGACGATCCTTCAACCCACCCAGATATCGATTCGGATTTGTAGTTGGAGGCAAGATCGTCTGATAGACTCGATAGAAATCGAGTGTAAGATTCTCTAACACTATGGCTGAGAAATTGTGGACGACCCCTAGTGTTTCAACCATTGGATGCTTGCAATTGGTCCCGAGCACTCAGTCTCTAGAGTTCATGGCCTTGTTAGATTGAGTACAAGAAAGTATGGTCCATCTCAATGAAAAATATGAGTGACTCTCTGCAGATTATAAAGAACTCTGCTAAATGATCATAGATATGAGATCATAGATAAGTGGTATATGTGCATCCCTTTATTGGCCTCACTATCCCGAGAACGACCAGCCTCCTCCTCCTCCTCCAGTGTTGCCCCTATTTTTGTTTCATTATATTTGAATGTATAAATTTATAATAAATATTTGATTTTTATATAAAGATAATTGATTTTTAAAATTTTGAATTTTATATTAATTTAATTTTTTAAATTATTTTCTATTTTTGTTTAGTAGATTTTAAAAAAAAATTAAGCGTTACCAACAAACTTATTCCATCATTATATTTCAAAGAGTTGGAAAAGAATTATAGCAAATGTCAATGCTACTGTTAACTCACTGATAAAATAAATATATCGGAATATTCCAGAGAGTTGGAAAACAATTACTGAAAATGTCACAACAACTCACAGACTGAATTACATACAGTTATCCTGTCAGTGATATGTTAAATTGAACTGAGGAAATTATCGACAGAATGAAGAGGGTAATTTTTTTTGGCACGCATGTTCCGTCTATAAAGAAATTGGTAAAGTTATTAATAACTAACTTACCGACAGACTATAAATTATCGATGAGTGTTTTTTCGACGGACACTTTTTGTCTGTAATCTCGTCGGTAAAATAATTACAAACCTAGTATAAATTCTGACATAAAATTTTGCTGATAAAATTGTTAAATTTGGTAGTGTTCTTATAAGCCCCTCCTATAATTAAGTAGTTGTTATCTTCTAAGGGTGTGTTTGGGAACGCAGTTGAAACCTTATTTTCTAAAAATTTAAAAATATTTTTTTTGCTTAAAAAATTTATGTTTTCAAATCGTTTTAATATGCTGATGTTAAAAATGATTTTTAAAAAATAAAAAAATATATTATTTTAATGCATTTATAAGTAAAAAATATTTTAAATTATAATTTTTACCACATTTCCAAACACATCCTCAATCCCAAAAAGTAATCAAAAAATGAGCCATCCAAAATGAAGAGAAAAGAAATGGACACTAAAGATTGATCTAAGTGAAGTTTGATCAAAAGGTCAATGTTACTTAAATAATATTTTTTTTATGACCACATAGTACTTTGGTACTAATTTTTGTTTATAGAGAGATTAAGTTACCTCATTACGTTAATTAATTTAAAGCACAGTAGGATGTTATACTGGGATAATGGGATTTAAGAAAACTTTAGGCTATAATTTGAACCATGATGCCACAAGATAGTGCATTCCTGACGAAAGTTTTTGGGCTTGTCGTCATTATTGTATCCTGATTGCTTGTATATATAGTTTATTTATTTTTGTGGAAAGACAGTTAGTTTCCAAAAGAACATTTACTATATTAGAACCGCAATCCCCACTCCAAGAACATCATTTTCGCATCAAATTTCTTACTCTTATTCTAACAATCAATCATGTTTTTTTTTTTTTTTTTAAGAATCAATAGAAAGTGCAGTTTGGTCTCAAGATTTGATTTCAAAGTTTACGGGAACAATCGCTTGAGATGCACTACTACAAGTTAATTCGGTGTAGAGTACAAATTAAGAAACAAAAGAAAAGAGGGGAAAAGAAGAAGAAGTAAGAAGCATCTGCGTGTCTAGAGAGAGACTTTTTCGAAAATGGTATCTTATTCCATAAGAATGGCAAGTAGGTTTGAGCCCACTGCAGAACTTAAACTGAAAGATAATATTTTGCTTTTTGTTTTGAGTGAGAGTGGGATAAACATATATAGCAGTAGCTCTACCTAATTTGGCTGATCGCGCATACAAAATAAATACATTTATCTGTTAAATTAATTAGCAATCACTTGCAAGTTGTAAATAATTACAAAAAAAAAAAAATCAATCTTAATTTTTCTGTACTCTCTCCTCTACCAAACTAAAGTCATCATATGTGTAGCTAGCTTGACTTCCTGTTAGTCAAATTATAGTAGCTTGATTACAAAGCCAGCTCTACTTATTATAACAGACCGATTTCATTTTGTAGGGTTTGTAGCTTCCTAAACCACCCTACCCTTTTTTCTTTCCTTCTCTCTCTCTCACTCTACCACCTCATACTCAATTCCTATATTATTGTTTCTTTGCTTGTTGATGTAGAAATGAGAGACAGAATGGAAAGGCTTGTTCTCCTTCCTTTCTCCTTTGGTTGTGTCTCCGAGTCAAGTGTGGCCATCGGCGTACACCAACCTCGAAGAGCAAAGACAGACACAAACTTATCCGCAACAAGTCTCTCTCTCTCTCTCTCTCTCTCTCACACACACACACACACACACACTCTTTTTAACCTTTTCTTTTGCCTTCATGTTTCTGTAGACTTAAGTATTTGAATATTTTGGTTTCTATTGTTCTTGAGAAGGAACAAAGGAGGAAGACGAGGAAAGCTCATCAAGTACAGAAAGTATGAAGAATTCGTTGAAGTTCCTTGCTCTTTCAAAGCCTAACATATCCACTGGGTTACATAGGCTAGTCAAGGGTTTCAAGAACTTCTCTCAATTATTTGGTCAGTCTAAGTTTGTTTTTCAGCTATCTTTTTTATATATATATATATAAAGGAGAGATTCAAACTTGAGATCTTTTTACAAGAGGTGAACACTATTGCTAGTTCAGGTATAACTCATTAAAGATTTTTCAGTTCATTCCTTATTTTATAAAAGAACAAAAATATTATGAGACACACACACACATTAAGCATGCAATGAAGCCAATAAACAATTACAATGATCTTCATGGTTTTGCATCATACTTGAATGTAGACACACCCTCTTGTTTAATTTCCAGTTATTAACTCGATCTCTTAACTTTTCTAGCGTACAAAGAAGAGATCGAAGAATTTGAAATGGAAATGGAAATTGGGTTGCCAACAGATGTGAAGCATGTGACACACATAGGGTGGGATGCCTCAGCACCAACTACCAACCCCGTTCACGGCTGGGACAATCTCATTTCTCCTGAGCTGCTTCACCTTCAATCTGGAATTTCAAGGCAGTTTGAGCTTGCCATGGCAGCACAGGCTAAGTCACCTCTTGTTGGGGCTTCCTGTGCTTAGTCCAAAGATGGCTACATATATAGATGATAGTGGATGTATTTTTGACCAATTGTGATGTTGGTCAATACAATAGATTGAAGGATTTATATTTAAACGTCTCCACCTCGTCCATTTTAAGTGAATGCTTGCGTGAAGCTTTACCACTAACAGCATGAACCAATTCCTTGATCGAATTGAATTTGATTCTACTAGTAGAATTAATTGAATTCATTTGACGCATAATCGAAGTTTCATGTTTGGAATTCAAATACGTTTTTTAGAATTTTTCTATATCGCACTTGAGAAAAGTCACTAGTCACGTGTTCGTAAAAACACTACTGATCTCCAAGCGTACCTTGGAAGGGCGGGCAGCGAGGGAGGGCACTTGTCCACACTGACCCGCACCAAAACCTATTTGTAGAAAATTATATATATTATTACCTCCATGAACTCATAAAAATACAAGTCTGCATGCCTCCTTTCTATAGAAACAAATAAAGATAATAGAATGAATATTTGTTTTATATATATATATATATATATATATATATATATATATATATATATATATATATAGTAAAGGTGATAAATATCTACTGTCATTATTCGCAGTAGCTTTCAAGTATGCAATAAAGATTGAATCCCAAGATTTAGATTTCTTTTCTTATGCATGATTAGAGATGATAGCTTGCAAGGTTGGCTCAAAACCTTACTAAAAGTGGCATCTTCAATTACAATTCTACTTGTAAAAGAATCTGCAGTTACATATGCATATGATTCAATATCCCCCACGCAATCGAAAGGGCGGTTCCTACACTTAGAAATTGTCACACATCAAAGTAAACCTAAAGTTGGTCCCTTACATAATAAAAATCAATCTCAATAAATATAATTCTCATATGAAATGCTAGATCAAAAAAGAGATATGTGGCTCCAATATCATCACACCATAACTTTGGATAGCTAGGTAATGTAATATGTAGATCATAAAGTATGGACTGAATCCATTATATCTCAACTTTTGTGTTTGGAAGAGCTTTGTATTCTGATTTAGTGCTGATGCAAGTCATGATTTGTTGTTGTTTACAACTCTATGAAATGAGATTGTAGCCATGAAAAATATAATATGCACCAACACTTCTTTGATTGTCACTATCACCTGCCTAATTTGTATCACTAATTCCATGAAAGGATTGATCGATTTATGGAGTAAATCATAGATTAAATGAAATTGTGTTTGAGATATCAAAGAATTCTTTTCACTGCCTGCCAATGAGTATCCTTTGGTTGGTGCATGAACTTGCTTACACAGTAAATTAACACTATATGCAATTTCTGGACTTGTAAATCCAAGATATTGTAGAGCTTCAACAGTGCTTTTATAGAGTTGAGGATCATTGAAGTTATATACTTAAAATTTAGGGAAGTGACTGGTGGTAGATATAGATGCTAAACAAGGTTTCACTTTGTAAATGTTTACCTTTTGAAGCAGGTCAGCAATATATTTTAATTGGGTGAGAAATATGTCATGACTTTGACACAAAGTTTCAACACCAAGAAAGAAGGATAGAGGCCTTAAATCTTTAACTAGAAAAACTATGGACATTTGGTAGATCAGTTGATCAATCGCTTTTGTGTCAAAGCCAGTAATAATAATATCATCAACATAAATGAGAATGATGGTATGAACTTTGTCTTGATAAATAGTGTATAAAAAGACATCTATTTTAGAGTTTGTAAAACCCATTTGACTTAATTGATTTGTAAGTCTTGAAAACCATGTCCTTGGAGCTTACCAAAGACCATATAGAGTTCTTCTTAATTTATAGACATGATATGTATAATTAGGATGAATGAATTATTATGGTTTTTGCATATAGATATATTATTGAAAGAATACATGAAGGAAGACATTCTAAATATCTAAATGATAAAATTTCCAATAAGTAGAGACTAGAAGAGAGATAACTAAGAAGATTGTGTTTGGTTTAACCACTGGAGTGAATATGCTTGTATAATTAACACCTTCTTGTTGATGGAAACCTTTTGTTATAAGACATTCTTTAAAAAGCTCAATGCTTTTATAAACTTATCTTTTAACCTGAAAGGTCCACTTGTTGCCAATAAAATTATGATTTTGTTATGGTAAAACTAATCCCAAGTTCCATTTTGAATAAGAGCATTGAACTCATCAGTTATTATTTCATGCCAATGAAGATATTTTAAAGCTTCTGTATGACATGTAGGCTCATGAGGAATGGAGGTTATTTTAGCAATAAGTACTCGAGGAAAAAGATATTTGATATATCCAACATATGGTATCTTTGGTTTGATACTATTGATTTGGAACTTTATAGTCATTCTTTGTGAAGTAAAAGTTGTTGTGTTACTTAAAAGTAGAATTTTGTGTGTAAACCCCAGATAAGATTTTCTCAAGTAGAAAAGGATATAATAATAATTATAGGGATGGTATACAAACTAAGATAATTTAATTAGGAAGTATTTTAAATTTAAAAAGGAAAAAAAAAAGTAGGGCAGAATTGAATTAAAGGGAGGTGGTTTAGGGTTAAATTTGATAGAAAGAAAATATATAGTAGGGGTCCAACTAAAAATTAGGCAAACATGAGGGACTAATCTATATAAAGAATAAGTTGGCAACTATATAAAACTTTTTTTTTCTATGAAGATTGAAGCATTCAGCAATTGAATGGGGGAGATTAGGTTTCTTCATGTTTCTCTTATAAATTCCTTAAGAGAAAACTAAAGATCAGCTAAGTAATGAAATTAAAAAGAATCAATGAGAGCTTGGAAGGAGGAATTTGGGTTAGTTAAAAAGGTTCTCGTAATCTGAAAATTAGGGTTCTTAGAAAACTTTAAAGGAAAAAGGGGTAAAGGGGGTTTGAAGTATTTGGAAATTCTCATTTGTTTCACCATTAATGGTAGTTAATTTGAATCGTTGAGTAATATCCAAAATGTTAAAAATATTAGTGATGTTTAAGACTTGAAATTATAGGAAAATTGTTGTTAGAAATGTGTATTTGAGATTGATTGATATTTATGGATATGGATAAGTTATTGATTTCATAAAATGGAAAGAAAAATTTAGCTTCCAATCTTGAAGGGTTTCGATCAAGAAACAAACTAATAGGGAGGGCTGAATTGGTTTGATTAAGTTGTAAAATTAATGTAATAAGTGTTAGGTTAGTTGTAAAAAGAGATGGGTAAATTATGAATTGTAAAATAAATAAATAAATAAAAGATTGGAAAAGGTGCATATTCCTTTGGAAGGTTTTGGTTGCACTAGCTAGAAAGGAAATTGATTATAATGCTTTATTTTAATATGTAATCTATATAGAATTATGTTACAGGGAGGAGGGGTCAAAACATGAATTAAAGGGAAAATAGCTTAAATTTAAAAGGAAAAGAGAAGATGAATGCTACAGCCCTTTCCAATGGAGGTTTAACCATAGGGAAAAAGAGGAAAGAATGGTTTAATACCCAAATAGCATTTGTAAGACATAATGTTAGGTTATGTGTGTGTGTGTGTGTGAATCTTGAGCAAATTGACATAGTGTGCTAATGATAAAAAAAAAAAAAAGGATAACATATTAAGCAATTAACCAAGTTACCTTTGTTAAAATGAATGGGTGAAGGAGGAGTTAGACTTTGTACAAGTTACCTTTGTTAAAATGAATGGGGGAAGGAGGAGTTAGACTTTGTATAATTTCTTATTTGAAAGACTGTGATTATAAGGGTTAAAAGCAAATAGGGTATGAGCATGAAATTTAGAATCTAAAAGTTGATAACGGTTATGTTTTGTTAATAATGTTTTAATGGGTGACATAGAGGAAGAAGAAAAATTAATAACTCTAACGTGCATTGATATAATATTGATGTTTAACTTAGTAGGATGAACATAGGAGAAAGAGAAACAAGAACAAGTAAAAGAAATGATAGAAGGGAAATTGAATTTGAATTGGTAAAGAGTTCGGCCAAGGAAGTTATGAAAAGGAATGAAAGTTTTTATCAATTTTTTTATTAGAGTTGCACTCAAAATTTATAATTTATAGTGTGGAAAATATGTATAACAAAACAAAATTGTAGAAAAAATTTAGAAATGGAGAAGGTGGCATTTTTTAAATGTCTAAAAATTGATCTTACATGAATAATAATGGTTAAAAACACTTACTGATGCAAGAGAGATTTTAGGACCCACTTAGCAATAAAGAGGCATAGCTAAAGGATTTATTTCGATAAAAAGTGTGATTTGTCAACTTGTGACTAGGGACCACAACATGTTCTATCATTTTCTCATTATCATTAAGATAATTATAGTTGTCCTTTTTTGAATTTGATTTTTAATCAAATTCAAATTTCAAAGAAGAGAATGAGTTTGTTTGGGATTTTATTTTTCAGAGGCCATTACAAAGAAACACTAGAGAGGATATTAAAAAACAAATAGGGAGAGGACATTACAAAGAAGCGGAATAAATCACATTATGCAAAAAAAAAAATACCTAGAACATCAGTGTACGCAGCCACCCCACAAAAAAAAATATAAAAACCAAAAAACAAAAAGTTGGGCGTGTCTCATAGCTGGCTCTCCATTAATGAGAGACAAGGCAGCAAGGCTAATTCACATGGACACTTCTCTCTCACAGGATACTGCTTTGTCGTTGCTCCCTCATTCCGCCAGCAACCCAGTAACAGAGTGGCATCTTGTATAATTGGCTTTGCACTAACTCGTCAGCGGTTTATGTTGATATTTGGTAGGTGATAGGTCTTCGAATCAGGAATCCAACAAAATTGATTTTGTATCAAATGGACTTCTCTAACTCAAGATATTCAAGTCGGAATGGTTGAAGATCAATATTATCAAAATGCGAGATTTGTCTTTGAAGGCTATAATTTCCATGCTCTTTTTCTTTTTATTTTTCTTGCCATATATGTATAGAAAAGTATGGATGTTAGCTTCTCAATTTCACTGGAATCACTTCATTTCAATCTCTAGAGCTCAAGCTTTGCACAAAACATTGACTGGAGGTCAAATCTGTCAATTATCTTCGATTTACTTCTTTTTGAATATTTCATCCAAAAATGCATTTAAAACATAAAACAAAGAATATCAAGACATTTTATATATAAAATATAGGCAAAATACTAGGTAAATTTGAATAAAACTATCGAATAATATGGTTGCATCACATATCAACAAATCTCCTTATTTCATTGGCTTGGATTTAGAAAATCAGGATGGACAAATATTTTATTTAGTGCATTGACTCTTAACTTTGAAGAACTATAGTGCATGGACTTACTTCTCTGTCAAAATAGTGAGTGAGATGAAAGAGACGTAAAAACAATACAATTCAATATCAAAGTTGTATGCCCTGTGTGAAAATAAGTTCAACTGGATTAGTACCTGCGAAACTTCCTAGGAGATATGGAATGAAAGTAAAAGAGACCAAGGCGGACCATCTGATGTACAAGTTCAAATTGTTTTAGAATGAAAGCATTGCTGAATTGTACACAAGAGATTCACGCACTTATCTTACTGGTAAGGAGTTTTATGACGTGGATTTATGAGGTTTTCTCAAAGTTTGAGGAGTGAAATTAAATCACTATAATTAATTTATAATCTAAAGATCTAAAAACGACATCACTTGATAAACCACATAGATCTTTTACCACACATGAACTCATAATTGATTCGGATAATGAGAGTGAAAGTGATATATTTTGTTTTAACATTCATTAGATTGTGACATCTTCGGTAAATGCGCTCAAAACACATCAATAATGTCATTTGTACACATGTTTTAGGAAGGAAGATTCGGATAATGAATATTATAAATATAAATATTAATTTCATCACGGGTTTTGGGATTCGTAGCTTTGCTGCATATACTAAGATGAGTAAAGAACAAGAGAAAACTCCTCGCGTAGTCATCTTAAGATGAGTTAAAACGGTGGTGACTCGTTGCATGGGGCCCGAGGAGGAAGATGAAAAGAACCTTCCATTACATGACGCCTCTCTTTTTAATTAGCTGTTCTTCAATTCTGGATGCCCGCCCATAGCGACAGACAAAAAGATAATCGAAAACGTCATCTTCAACAACTTTCAATTCTGGGTTCAAATTTAATAATATTAATGAATTTAATAATATTTATAATATTAATTATGTGTTGCACAAGTTTTTATATTTTTTTAGTTTCTTTAAATTAAATTTATGGTTTTTCTTTAATAGTAATAATATTGTTTTTTTAAATTAATAATAATAATTTTACTCTTCAAATCAAATCTATGGTTGTTTTATAATATTAATAATATTTTTTTAAAATTTATTAATTATTATATTGACAATATTAATTTTTTAAATATTAATAATAATATTAAACTTGTCTAACCTAAATTTAAGTAGATCTAACTGCAACGGCAGGTCTAACAGCTTTGACCCCCTCTTAAAGCCAAATCCCAGAGCGTGGGTCTAAAACCCCTGCGAGTGTCTGCAGACCTCAGGCATGAATCAGCAGACCTAGATAGATCCCATGCAAGCAGGTCTGTAGACCCAAAAGAGCGCAAAAACTTTCTTCACGTGTATTAGATGCACCAGCCACTTTTTCACTGTCTGTTTACTCTAGTCCTTGACTCTTTTTTTTTTTATTAAATTTTAATCCCTCAATCCATAATTGTTTTAGATTGATATAATTGAATTTAACTTTGCAAGATTGAGCATCAATCGTGTGTCAAAAAATTGTTATTTCAATTTCAAATAAATTCAATATGAAAGGATCAAATTAAAAATTAAAAAATTGAGTGATCTAAAAGAAAAAAAGGGACTGAATATTTTCCTTTCTTGTGCAATTTAGTCCCTAGTTCTTACAAGAAAAAAAAAGAGCTGAATATTTGTCTATTATTTAGATCTGGTCCCATAATTTTTATTGTTTTAAATTAATAAAATTATATATGATTTTGTCAAATCTACTATTAATTGAGAATTAAATTTGCTTATCGATACCTCAAGCAGCTAATACCAAACCAACCAAAACAAATAAAAAGTTAAATTTTAAATTCATCTAATATAAAAAAGGATAAAATAAGAAAAATGAATGATAAAAAAGATAGAGGGACCAAAAAAATGAATGGCAGTGCAAATCCACGATGATCCCTCGTTTATCATATAAAGTGCCTGTTCATGGAATCGCAGCTTTTGGCTTTTTTTAAAGCTTACGTGGTTTCATCCAAAAGCAAAATCCTGAAGTGTTTGGTAACAGTTAAAAGTCAACATCACAACCCATTCCGCACATGGTTTTACAGCTAATTTTTAAAAGCTACAATATATTGATTTTGATCTTCAACTCTTAATACAACTGTTAATTATCTTAAATACCTTAATTATCTTTAAGAAGATTGGTTGAAGACATTCATACCTTAATTTTAGCATTGATTGAAATATAGGATTTGTTTTTAAATGAAAGTAGATGGAGCAACGGAGTCTGAGAAGAGGATGAAATTAAAAACAGTAATTTAATAAAAGCGTATCAGGAGGAGGAGGAGGAGGAGGAGGAGGAGGGACACCAAGGCAGGCTAAATAGCCCAATAAATATATAATAAAGAGAGACTGATTCAAAGGGTATAAATTATAATCCTCGACGGAAAGTGATGGCTAGGGGATCTCTATCACTTTAATTCAAAGTCCAGGTAAAAGCCGCCTAGCAGTGGCTCCTCCCTCTTTCCCTTTTTTTAATTTATATATGGTACAATGTTATCAGCATTATCCAAAAAAACCCCCGTTTCTCTCGTAGCCTCTTTAACATCGGCAGCAGCAGCAACTCCTATCTCAATCTGTCTCTCTCGAGAGAGAGAAGAGAGAAAAAGAAGCCCGTTGCTTGAAGAAAGCCTGCGTTCTTGTTTTAGATTGAATATAAAATAAAACAAGACACCCAAGTCTTTCCTTTCTTTCCCTCTGATTTGATTCTGTGTTTGTGTTTTTCTCTTGTAAACAAAAAGAGGAAGGAACGTGCATGATGATAGTGGATGTTGAGGAGAACGACGACGTTTTGGTACCGCCAACCAATTTCTCCATGGTGGAAGACGGCATTTTCAGATCTGGCCTCCCTCAACCCTCCAATTTCGGTTTCCTTGAAACCCTAAATCTTCGATCAATCATGTATTATTATGCCCTCCATGGTTTTTTTTTTTTTTTTTTTTAATATCATAGAAAATAATTAATTTATAATCGATATGGGATTTTGAGCAGATACTTGTGCCCAGAGGCTTATCCGCAAGAGAACATGGACTTTGTTGATGCTCATGATATTAAGCTCTTCCAGTTTGGAATAGAAGGCAAAACGGTGAGTTTATGATGATGGTATTTGTTTCCAAGAAGAAACTTGATAAACTATCATGGTGATACTGAGATACTAACTTGCAGGAGTCGTCTTCCACGTCGATTCCCAGCCATACTATAACGGGGGCTCTTAAAGTGTTAATCGGTAATTACTTAAAATTTATTTATTTCAATCTTCAACTATACAATTGTATACATCTGAATGCCTCATCTCTGCTCTGCTGTTTCCAGACGTGAGGAATCATCCAGTTCTGATTCATTGCAAACGTGGAAAGGTTAGTCCAATTCCATCCAACCTTTTTTTTTTTTTAATTGAGATTGTTTAACAATGTCTCCCCCCCCCCCCCCCATATTATCCAAATCTTTGCTCCCTTCCTTTGCCGCCACTAGTCTCGTCATATGCATTCTTCTGCTGCTTTTATTACTATTATTATTATTATTATTCAATCAAATGGAGTTAAATATACTAGAGAACAATTTCAATCAATCACACCTTGTTTTTTCTTTTTGTTATTTTTTGGGTGCTGAAGGTTTTCATCTTCATATGAATTTCCGTTTGATATTCAGTTGATTTGATTTCTTTTTTCTTCATCTCATACATGTCTGCCTCCCTCCCTCTTTTCCCCTTGTGAAGCTGCTTTCCATTGGCATACCCCATTTCACCTTCACGCTAGTTTGACTTGTGTTGCTTACATGCTTGCAACATTTCTGGCTCCAATGGCTCTGAAAACTGAGTTAATTCTCCCAGAAGAAGGCGTAATCTTCTCTTTTGAAAAAAAAAATAAAAAATAAAAAAATCCCAGTATGAACATTTAATTAGGTGAAATGAAGAGCCGTTATGAAGTTCAGATGTGCTGTTTCATATATTTATCATGTCCGTTTACCTTTTTCCAATTTTCAACAACATTAGTGCCATTTATTCTCCTTTTCATTATTCCATAAATCCTTATTCTTTCCAAAATAAGAACTCAATATGCTGTGAAAAAACAAGCTAATGATGGGTTCAGGTCAGATCCTGTAGCCTAGATGTCTTATAGCCTTTAAGACCGTACTTGACATGCTCGTCCTAGTTGTTACCTTCACCTGCGGTTGTTATTCTTAGAGATTCTCACCATCTATTCCCCTTTGATGCAGCATCGGACAGGTTGTCTTGTGGGTTGCTTTAGAAAACTGCAAACTTGGTGCCTGTCTTCAGTTTTCGAGGAATACCAGCGTTTTGCTGGGGTGAAATGGAGGGCCACTGACTTGAGGTTTATTGAGACCTTCGAAGTAATGTGCCTGAGGCAGTGTCTATACAGCATCATATACCAGTATCAAGGATATGGCTCAAACAAGAGGAGGTTACTTTACCAGGAAGAGGGTATACAGAAGCCAAAAATAAAGTCCATTTAAAAGAGCTCTGAGGATCCTTGTTTTTTTTTTGGGTTCCTGGTCACTCATTGTGGAGTTGCGTATGAGCTTTCTTTAAAAAAATCAGTTGCATGCTTTAGGATGCCGGATTGCATCTATACAGATTTTTCTTGAAACATCTATTTGTACCATGTTTTCCTGCGCGCTTTTTTTTTATTCTTCCAATTTTTCAATATTTTCTTACACTTGCAACTGTGAAAGATAGAATCATTTGCGGGAGACGAGTTCCAATGTACCATACTACTAATGAACAGATTTTACTAGGATCTTTACAATATTAAAGAATAAGTTCAAAGTTGTCTGACTGTTTTCCTTATGGTTTATACATAATGGCGTGGTCATTTGACGCTGAAGTTTCTGCATCAGTAGATGCTAGATGTCTTAAATTCAAATTTAAATGAATAAATATATTTTGAAAACACTTTTGAAATGGTGTTCTTTTAAATTTATTGGTAGAGATACTTGTTTGATTTTATGTAGTTTGAAGAATCCGAAATGAAGACATCATGAATTAAATAAAAAGTGAGGAAAATATTATTTTAACACTTAATTTAGTAATTATAGCATAGTTTTGAAATCCAACCGGGTGATTGACTCGGCCTAATGATCAGATCACAGGTTAAATAGATTGAACCCGAGTCAACCCAAAAAAATTAATAAAAAATAATTGCGATGTCCGGTCGTCATCATGCCTTACACGAAAAGACCTAAAGCTAAAATCCATCGTCCTCTCTTGCATAGTCTTATCTCTATATGTCACTCTCCCAAATAAATCCAGCAGAGCCCCTTTCCTAGCTGGAATTCAACAATCCACCATTCCCCCACCACTACAACTGCAAACCTGGTCAATAGCAGCAGTTCCCACAACAGCCATGTAGCAGCTCCACCACCACCACTCTACATTCTCTATCGATTACAGTCCTTTTATCACCAAATCACAACATTTATTGCCCTTCTCACACCACCCAAATCCTCTCTCCATAGTAGCCTTTACCAGCAATCCATAAAAAAACTCGAGCGACCGGCCACCACTTTAAACTAATAGTATCTCCACCATAGCCCTTCTCCTCCACCTCTCAGCTTTTTTACACACAAATCCTCAACAGTCTCTCTCCACCATGCTGCTCGCTCCCCTCCCCTCTAATCTATTCTTATAAAGGCTTGAGAGAATTGTAAGATAAATGAAGAAAACAAACAGCACGGTCGCTGAGTTATAAAGCAACAAACAGCACAACCGCTTGAATCTATAAAGAATAAAAAAAAGAAAGGCAGCCGGGTATCAGCCGAGTTTACCCGGGGCGACCCGTCGGGTCGATCAGGTTCTACCGGGCCAACTTCCTAGTAGATTTTTACTTAGATCCGAACTGATTTCAGGTCCAGATCAACTCGCCGTATCGGTTCATGTTTCAAAACTATGAATTACAATTTTAATTATTTTTTAAAAATTTTATTTGTCCAAGTGTAATCCTTGTTTGTAATTTTGATGATAACAAATGATTATTTTAATATTAATATGCCCTTTTGCTCCTAAGAAAACTATTAGTTTTCCCCCTAACAAGGCTAGCTAGTGCCCTCACCTATAGTAAATAAATCATTCTTTTACCTTTTGCTCTGATTGCATCATTTCTTCACTTTAAAAGAGTTTAATTGTTTCTAATAAAGACTTGAGCTTTTTAGTTCATTATGTTTTAAGCAGAAAACCAATCATTGTTAAATTGTAAGTGGCATTGTTACTCTTGGAAATTAAGTTAAGTTAAGTTAGTGTTTATTTCTGAGTTGAGTTTATTACTCAGATTCATATAAGTTTAAATATTGCATTTTGAGCACTTGGAATATAATAATTTCTTTTCACAACCACCTCATGTATATATTAGAATGAACAAGTAAAAAAACCATCTAATAAGTGGTTCAGTTATAAAAGATTGAGATTAAAAAGTTTATTCTTTCTGTGATTTTAGGTTTGATCCATCTGGTTGTTAATATGATGACCACTAAAAGTTTATATGGTCATTAATTTTATGGCCCGTGGAATTAGTCAACATACATACAAATTGATGCGAACATCTATGTTAATTAAAAAAAAAAAAGAAGGAATGGACAACTAAGAAACTAGAGGAGAATTTAGCCCAATGAGATTTGAGCCTTTCATCTTCTTGATGAGAGTTTTTACATATCTTTTGAGTTATAATTAAGATGACTCTATTTTTTTTTTTGTGCTAATTCATTACTGCGTGATCTCATGACTCTTCATTTTGGTCAATCACATGCTAAAAGTAACCGAAAGACATTTTGTTAAAGTGGCATATGTATAGGATTAATTAAAGAAGCCGTTTTTTGGACTTATGTGTCCTTCTTTGTTTCTCTTTGCTCGATAACTAGCAAAAGGATGGTTCGGAGTATCGTGATAAGCATTAAAAAATAATATTTTCATATCATAAATAACATAATATTAATTTAAATAAATATCTAATTTAGTTTTTTTATTGATTACATGGTCATTTTTCATAAAAAGTAGAGATTCAAGGGAAACTAAAAAGATTATAGTTGACTTGAGCTACATTAAAATATTTAATAAAGATATCTAAATAATCACCAATTACATATCTCATTTAAGTGAAAAAAGGAAAAGAAGAGCTTACAAAATTAAAAAAACCGAAGAAATTGACCACACGATTCCAAGATTCTAATTTAAGAGAAAATAATCAAAACGATCTTCCAATATTTTATATTAGTTGATTGATTTTATTTTTTTTATTTTATAAGTGTCCTTAAAATTATAAATTAAAGTCTAGAATACAGGAAGAAACAAGTAATTTTCTAGAGAATATAGAAAGTACTAGAGTCGATTTCTTTCGTAACCTAAAAAATAATGTTAAAATCTAAATCGGTATGACAAACTTGTAAAAAAATAATTAAAAAAATAAAAAACAAATTTGATATAAAAAAAATTATAAAATGATGTAAATGTATGACTCGAACCACAAAACCAAGATATCATCATAAAATCAAAACAAAAAAAGTGTTTAATCTTTAATAAATTTATTATTGAATGATAAAATCAAAAAATAAAATTGGTGATAAAAATACATAAAAAAATATTGATATTGATTTGGGTTAAAATTTCATACTCATAATCCGATCACGAGACTGAGATCACTGCAAAAAATAATTAATGAAGCCCAGTTCTAAACCAATTAAATATTGAAGGATAAAATTAAAAAAAAAAATCAATTTCAATGAAAGAACCAAAAAAATAATAATTAAAAGAATAAGAGTAAAAAAAAATCAAATAATTAGGGATTATATTGAAAACAAATATATTTTTAAAAATAACAATCAAAAGAATGAATTTGTTATAAATACCAAATAGGACAAAATGTTAATGGATAAAATAAAATAAAAAACCCAAAACAAATAAAGAGAAATTAAAAAAATAAGAGCCATAATTAAAAAAAAAAAAAAGAAGGACTACTCATAATTTTGATTGGACTAAAATGTTTTCCAAGGTGAGGAGACAAAAAAAAAAATCCAACCACCACCTAACCATTGTGATATAGCCTACATGTGTCATCCTAGTGGATGTGCCTTAGTGTTATCCTTTGGAAGAGATGGTGGTCAACATTTTTTGGCAGTTACAAGATGCCACATACGCTGTCCAAAGAGTATGGGCGCCTCCCACAAGTTAACGTGTGCGCTGCACGGACCAACAACTTTTCTCTATTTTTTTAATTTAATTTATGCAAATATATAAATGTTCATGATCTCACATGACATTAACAAAAAAACCATAACAAAAAGACCGAAAAGCCCCTCAGTTCTAGCTATAGATTTTTTTAATTCAATAGGTACTTTAGCTTCATTGTGCCAAGAAGGAGAAAAAACCGAATCCGCCTCTATTCTAACAGTTAAGAAACTCAACTTTTGATGATATTTTAGATATTATATTGTACAAATAAAAGGTTAAAAGATTTCTTTATCCTCATTTAATCTTGTAATAGCAAATATGCTCGTGAAAAATATCATATTACCCTTGAAAACATGTTATAAAACTTAAACTATGAAAAAAAATAATTATTTTTATATGCAAATCTATAGTGAAATGTGAGTGTATGAACAATAAAAAACTTAACTCTTCCGGCTTTTGTTTAATAAGAATTTTATTCTTATCATTTAAATTCTTAGTCGATAAAGTTTTATTGTGTTTTACGGTTCTCTATTCAAATTTTATTTTAAAGTTCTTGTTCTTCATGTTATACAATTGTTTTTTTTTTTTTTTCTGAATTTTGTGCATTACTTTTCAATGATAGTAGGCTAACCCCCTTCCAAGAGGAGAGATCCACCATGGTAATATTTGGGGTGAAGTTTTTCTATAAGATGCCTCGGGAGAGGGTCTAAATTAAAAGAACAATAATATTCTACGCTAATCATCTTTTGAAGGCGTTATTTTTAGGTGCATTATTATTCCTTTATTAATTTTTCTATTTCATATTTTTATTAAAAAAATGGTTTTTAGTTGCCCTTCAAGAGAAGGAATTCATTGACTTATTTAAGTGGGAAGTTAATATTCGAGTTTGCTTTAAAAGAAAGATTTTATTTATTGATTTGAGTAGAATAAGTATTGGATTCATGAGATGAGAAGGAATCAATTCTTTATTCGTGAGAAGAAATAAAATTATTAATTTAAGTATTTAAAAGAAATGAAATTTATCCACTTATCCAAGAAATCTCTTTCTTGGGGTTTGTATTTGAGAGAGAGAGAGAGAGAGCTATCTTAGGTCACTTTCTTTCTTGGGATTTTTAAATACTAAGCAACTATGCTAGCACCCTTAGGTCTTGTGACACCAAGCTCAATTTATTTGTTTTTTTTTTTTTTTAAATATTTCAGTTTTGAATTTTTATTTTTATTTATTTTATTTAATTTTTTATGAGTTTCTCCCGTGAATTTCTAATTTTATGTACACAAACTAATGATATTGTTTTTGGTGTATTTCTAATAATCAAGTACTTAAAAATATGCATGTAATAGTTGTTTTTTAGATAAAAAAAAACGTCAATTCTAAAAAAGGGTATACAGAAAAGTGTAAAATACAAATAAAAAAAATATAACACAATTATAAATAAATTGAACCTCATGATAATGATAGTTTTTCCTTTTTTAATTAAACTTTACCCATCTACGACATATAGTTTTTAAGAATTAATATTTATATAATAGAACATTGAGATTTTAATATACACTAAAATTTATTTCCAAAAAACATTTTCTTTCCTACAGGTGGATTAAACTCTTAAAATAATTCCTTAATGATAATTTATTTTTTTTAAGTATTTTTCAACTCAACATGTATATTCTGAAGTTTATTTGGTTCTTTTTGAAAATTACATGTGATATTTTAAAATAGATCATGGTGTTAAAGATTTAAAAATTAGTTATCATTCAATAAAATATATGCGTTTGATAGTTTTTTTTTAATCAATAACTCAAAAATATTAAATTTAAAAATAATAATCTAATAATATATTAAGGGTAAATGATAAAATCTTGGTTTGTGAAGCAATTCCTATTTAGAATATTTAACATTTATAATTTAGAAAATATTTAGTTCTCTAAAATCACATGTGATCATTTAAAAAGTCGATAATGATTTATAAATTTAATATTCATAATTTGAAAATTTTAATAATTGTTTTTAAATATTAAAAAGAGAAGTAGAATAGATAAAATAGAATATTTATAAGCTATTATTGAGCACAAGTATTCTTATTTCATGTTTTGATGAAACTATTAATCAGTCAAATTTATTGGGTATTGTAATTTTCTCTCTTCTCTCTCACACTTGTCATGGTTTAAGATAAAAAATGATAAGTTTGATTTAATAATAATTAAATTATTTATTAACTTAATATGTCATCTGTTTTTTTCAGATAACATAATTAATAATTTAATTTTAATTCAATTAAATTCTAATTAAAATTAAAAACATGATCATAATAATACGCAAAACTATTTATTAGTTAGTTTTCCTTTTAAATTTATTGAAAACTAATTCAAATATATATATTTTTGAATGGAGAACTAGACACCATAAAAAATAATTATAATATTAAATTTTTTTATGTTAAATTTAGGTTAGTGATTTCTACTTCGTGCTAGAGGTGATTTATGTTTTTAATTTTTAAAAAACATGAATTTTTAATTTTTAGTGTATAGTTTATGTTTTTAAAAAGTTATATTTTTTAAAAAAGCCATCGTATCTCCAAATCAAATACACACTTAGCCAAGAGTAGCCTAAACCCTAAAAATCAACAAAGCCTCCAACCAGTGAAAACGCAGCACGTAGGCAAAGGCATCCGAACCTAAACATGCCGTAACACTGACAACCCTAAAGAGCTGCGGATAAGCCTTACTGACTGTATATATAAACAAAGAAGGAACCCAGGCATCTTATACAAGGATTACAAGCCAGCCTCCGCTTCTCAATTAATAAGCGAAGCCCCTCCTCCTCTAGGGTTTTTGCAAGAAAGCAAATCAAAGCGAATAAATTATGACTGGAAAGGCAAAGCCAAAGAAGCACACGGCGAAGGAGATCGCTGCAAAATTAGATGCGGCGACAACAAACAGAGGGGGAGGGAAAGCAGGGGTCGCAGACAGGACAGGACAAGAGAAAGGAGGTCATGCCAAATACGAGTGTCCGCACTGCAAGACGACAGCTCCTGATCTTAAAAGTATGCAGATCCATCATGATGCTCGACACCCAAAAATCCCTTTTGAGGAAGACAAGCTTGTTAATCGTCATGCTAGTTGTGCTGCTGATCCTTCCAAATCTCGTCCTGGTGTTAGAGGCAGCCTCAAGAAGTGAAGTTAATTACAAGAAATAATATTATTAATCGTGTCCTTTTCTTTTTCTTGCTCTTTATTTTTATTCCTGGGTATGTTTGTGGTGTTTAGATGATGTTGTTGTTATGTTTTTGATGATGATGGTATTGCGGAAAAAAAAACAAAAATTCTGATGGTTTGTGGAATGTATATTAGAGATATGATTATCATGTGGTTATGTTAATGGGTGTTTTTCAAATTTGTTGCCGCTCTTTTCGGTTTTATTTTGTTTGCTATACTATTTGATGATGATCATGATATTGCTGTTTGTAGATAATGTTCTGTTATAGCTGTTTGCTGACAATGTTCCCTCAACCCTCCACTTGGAACCCTAAAATTAGTAGTTTTTATTTGACGTTTGAGCAGATACTTATTTCATGAGTCTTATCCTTAAGATAATACTGACTTTCTTGATGCTCATAGTAGCAAGCTCTTCCAGTTTGGAATCGAAGGCAAGAGGGCAAGCTTATCGTTTTTGTTTTCGAGATCCTTTCCTTGTTACACTATTATTCTACTAGTATACGAGTAGAATGAATGATTGACAAAAGCACCATTGGTATATTTTAATAGTGATATCTTAATTATCACTTGCATCATCCATAGTAAGAGAACTTCTATTTCAATTCAGAAATTCAGACGAATGCTATCACGGATGGAGGCTCATAAAGTCTTAAATTGGTAAGAGAAAACTTCTATTTATTTTGAATGCCTCCTCCATCTACCTCTCCTTCTTTTCCTAGTTATATATCTTAAATATGCACGTCTTCTGCTCTGCTATGCTGTTTCCAGTTGTGCGGGATCATCCAGTTTTGATTCATTACAAATGTGGAAAGGTAAGTCCAATTCCAACTTAAGTGCTTTCTGCTATTGAGATTATTCCTTTTGTTGTTCAACCTTGTAAATGTAACATGTCCAAAACTGTGCTCATTGGGTCATGAGTTTGTATCTTTTTTTTTTTAGTTTAGTTCCTGATCACTCATTGTGGAGTTGCGTATGAGCTTTCTTAAAAGAGTCAGTTGCATGCTTTAGTGTGCTAGATTAGGCTGTGTTTGGTATTGCATTTGCACTGTGCTTAAAAGTGTTTTTTTTTCAATGTTTGGGTTTAAAAGGCATCATTTTGATGCTATGTTGATCGTCTGGTCCATTATTCTTTCCACCCTCAAATTACTTAAAGATCATCCATAGGGGGTTTAGTGTTTAGGACATCTATGCGCAGTTTTTACTAAACATTACTTGGACTATTGAGGTCTTTCTTCTATGTTCTCTTATGCTTGACCTTGGTTATGTCATGAAGACTTGGGGCTTGGGGTTATTGGTTTAGATTTGGACCATCAATGTTGAGAGTTGCATTCTTAGTAGAGAAGTTTCTAGAACTTTTCCTAACAAGCTCATTTTTGAAGCTTTGTATGGTCATGGTTTGGTTTGGACCCAAAAATCCCAACCGAACCGGAAGTTGTAATTTCTGAAAAATTTAACTCGGACTGAATCTAATATCAGTTCAAACCGAATCAGTCCAGGTTGGTCAAGGTCAGTTTTTTGGCTTTGAAAACCAGAAAACCTGATACCAGTAAAGGGAGAAGATAAGTTGGTCCACTACATGGAATAGATGTAGAGGGAGAAGATACTAACAAAAAAACAAAAACTGCAGAGAAACAAAAACACTTTTACAAAGTGAAAAAATCCTAGAAATACCAAAAACCTCAATAAGAAAATCCAAAACAAAGAACAAAACATTAAACCAATAAATGTAAGATTTGAAATGGTTTATTACTTTAAAATCCGAAACACGTTTTGTTGTTACACAAAAAGGTAAATCATTGAACCTGCCTTTCGACTTTGTATTGTAGAAGTACAACATTTGTAACATCTCATGAACATTCTCAATTCTTAGATGAACCAATGATATTTTTTT
>Ga0325402_1001007_pt1 | contig 21892 bp, 8 predicted proteins | sample PopdelMetagenome_22_FD_207212 | JGI IMG/M metagenome (GOLD analysis project Ga0325402, IMG submission 207212) | Populus deltoides microbial communities from Bellville, Georgia, United States - Xylem-PdKOR-R3 | ecosystem: Host-associated > Plants > Phyllosphere > Stem > Wood/Secondary xylem...
ACTTATTTGAACCAAGATTTTCTTCAATCTTCAACTAAATTTCTCTTCAATTCTTTGTTCCGAATTCCGACGTTGAATTTTCTGAAATAATTCATTTAAGCTCCAAAAACCTATCAAAACATTAAAAGAAACTTCATTACTAAAAAGCACATCAATTATTATAAAAAACCCAAATAAAAACAATAAATACATATGTAAAATAAGAGACTTAATGATACTTTTGATGCACAATCAAATACTTTGCTTGTTAAATGGTTAATCTAGATTTATGTTGTATAACATTTGGTACAACAAATACTTGGCACTTTCATAGCCCATACTATACGGTATAACCGATACCTGAGCTATGAAAGGAACTTGATTTGTTGTTAACATAAGTTATAATCATGAATGCCTGACAACATTTACAAGTATTAGCATTATTCGAATAAGATAACTAATGTAATCATGTTAACAATTTATAATCTGATTGGAACCTCCTTTGTGTGTGGTTTCCAGTTGAGTAATAAAAAGAGTTTATACTATACTTATTTGAAATACCATTAGTGGATCCTCTAACCTTGACATTTGTTGTTATCATTGTTTAATCCTTACGTTAATCTTCCATCTCAAAGTTCTCATCAACTTCTTCTTTTTCATCTTTATTATTATCATTATTAATAGTATTATTGGTGTTATTATTACTACTACTACTACTACTACTATTACTATTACTATTTTTACTACTACTACTACTACTACTAGTATTATTATTATAGTTATTGTTGTTGTTGTTGTTGTTGTTGTTGTTATTGTTACTATTGTTATTTTATCATTGTTGTTATCTATAATTTATACAATTAACCTCCCTGTGGTTCGACCCCGGTCTTGTCGGGTTATTTATTATTTTGACACTCCTGCACTTGGGAGAAGACATCAATCTTTTGATCGTGTCACAGGGCATTTTCAAACATGCATAGGGAAATAAAGTTACTGAAATATAGAAAGAAAAACAAAATTAGTGCAGTAGATACTTTCTTTCAACAACCAAGTCTTGCAAGCTTGCGTTCTATGCGCTTTTTTTGCATCACACTATCCTAATCCTAACTACAATATGGAACCAATTATATTCACGCTTACAAACTAAACTCGAATATACGAACTTAACAATAGCATGCTAAAAACAAGGTTATATGTTAATTTTATTCATTATCAACTAAAATTCAAATGGCACCTCTACGTAAAATTCATTCACAAAGTTAATAATTATCATCAAATAAACCTATTCAAGATTTCAAATACAAATACATGCTTGAAGAATGTTATTGACATAGAGAGAGACATAGAAAACAAGGAAAAGTTTAGGAAAAAAAAAAAGCATACCAACATAGCAAGTTAAATTTTAGGACCAGTTGTGTCCTCTTTAAGAGCTACAAATACTAAGAAACTTATTAAACCCAAAGTTGATTGGTCCTGCTAGATTAGCCATGATGAGAGTGGTGAGTTTTGAATTGCTTACCGGGTTTGTTGAGATGCGTGATACCTTTAAAAGAAATTAATTGCTTACTGTGTTTATCAAATATAAAACCCATTAGAAATAATCTAAAAGCAGCTTCACACCAATATGTCTAATAGTCAAACAAAAAATAACATTTATCCTCTAAATTATTTTAAACTACTAAACACAAAATCCTCACATAGCCTAGAAAGTCCGAATAGGAAGAAGTGCTCACAGTAACGGGTAGATCCATCAAGTGTTCTAACTTAGGTGTCTCATGGTTGTGTTCCATGAAATGACATGGAAATTTCATTAGAAAGAAACTAATGACTTTTTGATTAGTTTTTCATAGACCGTAACAATGATGAAGTCCCAAAAAATCCCAAGTAGCTTGGGGGCAAGACTTATGTCTTGAATAATCGATTAATCTCTTGGTTTTAGCAATCTGAGCTATTCTTCTTAGCCAAGGTAGCTGGAGACGGGTGTCTAATACTTGTAAAAGGTTCTCTTTGGTGAATTTGAAGACTCTCTAATGATTAAGTCAGTAACGTTTTAAGAGAAAATACAATAATATTACAGAAAGATACTATAAAAATAAATATACAATAGAGAATAAAGATTCTAAATCTTTTTTGGTTAATGGGTTCGTGGTCTATTTCTAGCCCATGAGTCTTTTTATAGAAAGGAGTGGCTACAACGTAATATTTTTCTAATAGTTTTAATGGGGGAAAATATCTCAAACATATGTATTAATATTGATGGAAATATGGTAGGCTCTTAAAAGACTTTTATACAGCTAAGAGTGTAGGGAGAGTATGATCCAAAATGTAGGTGTGCCCATGGAACTAAGTTGTTCTCCTAGGCTAAACCCAAGGGAGGTGGTTTTTCACGTGGGGGGTTGTTTGCCCATTAAATATGAGTTTATCAATATAGTTTCAAGATCTTGCTTTAAAAATGCTAGCTAGTAGGCATCAATTACCTTTCACTCATAAGATTAAAGGAATAATTTCTTAGTTAAGAAACTTTGTTTTAATGAAGTGGGTTAAGAAACTTCAATGGGTAAAGGCCTGGCTATAGGATAATCGTTAGACAATAACAATTTTTTAATGGATAACTCGATTATAACATTTCTTGGAGAAGTTTAATCAATGCATTGAAAATTAAAATATATAGTTGTTTAATCACACTTTTGGTTGAGGTGATCGTCCAAGTCCATCAAGTCTTACTTGAATTCGCAATTTGAATGTGACTTTGAGTTGAATTTCCATCATCTCCCATATGGCAATGATAATAGTAATAAACTCGTAGAATAACTTGAGATGTAGGGGACAAAAGAAATAAGTGTAGCATAAATAACTAGTAAATGAATCTTAGCATCATTTACTCTTGGTGCTTTAAAATCTAGAAGCAAAAGATTAAAATTGCGGCTTTGTTTAACTTTATTTATTTGTAAATACAATATAATCTCGATAAATGAATAACCTTGATTAAATAACATTTTTGTTTGATCTTGATTTTAAATTGAAGTTTAAATAATATCTCGATTAATTAATAAATTCTCATGATCTCATTTATATTAATATATAGAGATTTAATTATACATGATATGCTAGAAAGAAAAGAAAGTATGGAGTTTTTATGAGAAAGAAAACTCTCCATATCAACACATATAAAATAGCTTTCATTAATATTGTTCAATATTAAAGGGTTTTTAAATGGTGAAATTTCATCTTGACTCGAGTAATTAAGATTGTCGTTGTCCATCTAAAATTTTTGTTTTGTTTTTCAAAATTAGCTGGTTTAAAATAGAAGAGATTAAAAAAAAATAGTAAATGCAATACTGGATTAGACTTCACACAAAAATAAGTTACTTTTAAATTGAATTTAAACATATCATTTAGATCTGAATTAACATTCACAACAATCAAAAAAAAAATATATATATATATATATATATATATATATATATATATTTGGAGGCAATGCTAAATGACATCATTGTTATTGGGTGCACATGTGAGTGACAAGTATTTCATATTAAAAAATTTAAAAAAAAAGGTGCTTCTATATAAGATAAACACATAATTCATTAGTCTAGGTTTTTTGTATCGGAGGTGGTGTCCATTATTATATATAAGTTCCTATACATGTAGGCTAATATGAACGCAGAAACACATGTATCTCCATAAAACAAATAAAACTCCTTAACAAATGATATTGAAATTAATGGTTTGGTTCGGGAATAGTGGAAATCATGGTTGGGCTCCTATTATCTTGTTTGCTTCCCTATAGTTGAGCAAAAAAACTAAACTCCAAACTTTACATATCAAAATCGAATTGTTAAATACTTCTGTTGAAAGAGGACTTGAGAATTGTGTTTCAATGGGTCAAACTTGTAAGTGAGAAGAAATTTGTAAGGTGTACATTTGAGTGGTAGATATCCTATATTGAAAATGAATAGAAAAAATTAAAGTGCTTATATATAAGATAAAGTTAAGATATATTATTCAAGCTTTGAAATTGAAGGTGATATTCATCATTATATGTGAATCCTTGTACACATGTGCCCAATTTGATCATAGAGGCTCATACAAACTTAAGAAGCTCCTTGACAATTATTTTGATGGTTGGCAGTTCATTTTATTTCTCTTTTCTTTTTAGGTTATTTTTGTTAGGTTTTTCAAAAGATATATGTACAGCAGAAATAATAAATTTAAATTTTTTTAGGAGTCCTGAGAATCCTGTTAGATAGATTTAGAGTTGTTTAGATTTCATATGAATATTTCCTAAAGATCAGATTTTTTTGGCTTTGAATAATTGCTTCAAAGTTGAGTTGTCAGAAATCACAAACCATCTAAGTGTCAGGCCTCTAATGATAATTCACATGAATCAACAATGAAAAATTTCCTAAATCTTTTTGGAAGAGAAGATTATTATACGTTTGAGTACTAACTCTTTTTTTTTTGTTATGTCTCAAGAGTTTTTGTAACTAACATAGTTTTTCTTAGTTGTGAAAATAAGAGGTATAGCATTCTATTTATAAGAAAACCCCTATAATCTGAAAACCCTATAAATGATAAGATATTAATTTGCCCCTTAAAACTTGATTTTTTTTCTAAGTCTTAGAATTATATTAATTACATTCTAGTTCTCAATTTCTAAAACTTATTTACAATCAAGTCATATTTGATTAATTATTCAATTTTAATTTGTAACCAATGGTTATATGTGTGACTCATTAAATTTTCTAATAATATTGCTCAAACATAAATCATAATCTTAAATAAAATAGGATTAAATAAATTAAATAATCTAATTTATTATTAATTCAACAATTAATTAATTTATATTTAAAAATCAAGTACGGTGTCTGGTAACCTATCATGATCCCCTAAATATTAGAAAAGTCATAAGTGGTTTGACTTAACCTCTCAATGTAGTTATTATCCATTCATCAAGAATATTTCTATTTAGACATTACAACATGTAGTATGTCTATTTTATTAAATCATTGACCAATTACATTTAAGAACAATGTTTTGATGCAACATGAATTTTAGATTTATAAAAACTTTATAATTTCATTTACAAAACATCTTTATCTCATGAATTTTATATTTATTCTAGATTTATTAATCAAATATAAATGAGTATTAAAAATAAAAAAACCTTTATTAATAATAAATATATTTTATACGAATAAAATCAGTGTTAAGTATAACCAGCAAATTAACCACATAAAATATTAACTAAAAATTTTCTTAGCAATAATTATATTCTCACCACACAACAACAACAATAATGATAATAACGATGATGATATCGACGTCGACGAACACCATGGAGCTATACAATAAAGTTGATGAAGAGATCTAGAAAGGGTCATTTCATTTGGGTGCCCACATGGATATCATGTAGAATTTTGTAGCCAATTCAACCTTTATGAAAAAGCACTTTAGGAAGGAATGTTGCTTGGAAACACTCTCGAAACATCCCTACCTTGCACCTTCTGCCAAGTTTCTCTCGCCGATGAAGAGTAGTTTTCTTGGTAGTGGGTTTCTATCTATCTTTTATCTTCTAACACTATGCAGGAACTTTCAAACAGATTAAGGACAAATTAGTAGCATAAGCGAGCAGCCTATGGCATCATCTCAGACTTTGACCTCCAAGAAAGTAAAGGCCGCCTCTCGTTTTATAACTTTCCTAGCTATTGCTTCTTCTTCAATATCATCCATTTAGTAGAACTATTGTTTTGTTCTAACTTAATGTTCAGAGATTCCCACTTGATGAGTTTTCCTGGTTTCTTCTGAATGGAAAAATAAAAAAATAAAAAAATTATGCATCGAAAATAGCCTGGCGTGCAAACAAGAAATGCTAAACTGATTGAATGTTGAATTACTTGCCATGATAGTTGAATATTAAGAGTAGCAAAAATAAAGCTATTACCTATATATTTTACTCGATTAATCTATTAAGTTCCTTTATTTTTGTGTTATGGTATTTTTTTAATTATAAATTTAAAAATATTTATTTAATTAACATACATCATAATTTTACATAAATTTACTTTTAAATGTCGAAGAAAAAGCTATAATTTATATTTTTTTATTTTTTTTTCAAACTATAATAGTAAAAACTACCGCAAAACTAAACACATATCAATATATTACCTTTTCTCTTGCTTTTTGATGTGAGATGTTATAATATATAAGGGATAAAATGAAAAACAATTGTGCTTTTTCATGTGTTAAATTTGATTTTTTAAAAAAATATTATAGACTAAAGTTTTACTTTGCATCATCAACTTTTAATTTAATACTGAAATTTTCTTTGACACTTTATATATATATATATATATATATATATATATATATATATATATGAAAACATGGAAAGTGAAAAAAGAAAATTCAACACGTAAAATCAAGATAATATAAAACCTGTGAGAGTGAAATTGTAAAAATATAAAGACAAGCACAGGGAAAGTAATTAATAACGTGCAAACTAATCATCCAACTCATCTAAAAAATAATGTCAGGATAGTTAATTAACGGTAAAAGCCATATACTTAAGATCCAAACAAACAACGAAATCTTTAGCCAATCAATGCTAACTTCAACTTGCCAAATTTACAACTCCATCACTCTTTACAATATCCTTACAATCACAGTGACTTCTGTCCTAAAGGTGAAATATATCAAGAAAGCCTTGCTCAATTGGAAGTTTTTACTGGTTAGTTCTTTTTTTTTTTTTCTCACTCAGTTATTGGATTCAAGAAAGAGAGGTGCAATGATAGGGATATGTTTTATTTCTTACATTTTATAAATCTAAATTTTAGAATCAGTACTGAAATAATCTGTTTTCTTTAGTTAAAAAATCATAATATATATTTTTTCTTAAACTTGTTTTTTTAAACGATAACCTAAAAAAATTATCATAATATCAATCATACAGGAGTTAAATTTAATTTTGGGGTGGTAATGGCAATGGCAATGGCAATGTACAAGGGGGTGATTATTTAATTTAATTATCCTTGTTCAAATAGATTACCTCAATTATCCAAAACACTCATCTGGGATTGATTAAAAAAAAGGAAAAACATGTAACTTTGTTTTTATCGCTTTACTGTCTGTATAGAGTTGTTTGTTTTCTTGGAAGATGGACTTTTGTCTGAGCACAAAAAGAAAACCCATCCATGCACACAACCTCTCTCTCGTTTGCGTCATCATCGACGCTTCATTGTCCTCTTCCTGCTCTTTCTCATGTTTTTATCTTTAATTTTCCTGTGTCTTCAACAAAAGTACTAGCACGCTTGCTTGCTTTGGTTCTTTCATCTTCTTGAGCAGCGATCTTGTGCGCCCCTAAACAGCTGCATTCTTTTGGAAACCATCAACCGTCGTCGTGTGATCATTGATAGACTGAAAAAAGTTTTCAACTTTTGCTTCTGCTTAGGGTCTCCCCTAGCATTTCTTTTGCTTCTTCTTTCAACTGATAAGTCCTTCCTTGGAGGTTTATTCTAATTCTCTTGTAAAACGTTTTCTTGGGTATAACCCAGATTCAAATCTTTCATCGTCATTTTGAGAATATAATTTCCTCTTTAAACACCGAGAGGTTTTTGGAGACATTTTCTTAGCTTTTGCCTTTTAGGGTTTGTTTCTCAATTTCCTTTGTCAAGAACATGTCTTTCCCTCAAAATCACTCGTTACAGTGCTTCGTTGTCGAATTTATAAGATCCCCATTTCGCTATTTCCACCAGAAATTGCATCCCTACAATTTGTAGGCCCCCTTTTTTTCTTCTTCTTCGGATTTTTTTTGCAAACACTAAGCGTGCGGTTCAAAATTTGTTCTTTTTAGCTATTTGGTTACACGTTTGTAATATGGGTTGTGTTCAAGGCAAGTATTGTAGCAGGTACCCATCGTCAACAGAGAGTAATTCAGGGGACTACGGTGAAATGGGTTCATATATGAATGCCACCAGCAAGCATATACTTACACAAAGATCACTAGAGATTGTTCCTGTCCCTTCACGTAACTATGAATTGCAGTACTCTGTCTTAACACAGAGAGGTTACTATCCTGACTCGCCAGATAAGGAAAACCAGGATAGTTTCTGCATTAGAAAACAAGTTCAAGGTAACCCAAATGTACATTTCTTTGGTGTGTTTGATGGCCATGGTCATTATGGTACTGAATGTTCCAAGTTTGTTAAGGATAGGTTAGTTCAAATATTAGCATATGATCCCACGTTGTTGGACGACCCTGTTAAAGCTTATAATTCAGCATTCTCAACGGCAAACAATGAGTTACGTAGTAGTGAGATTGATGATTCAATGAGTGGTACAACAGCGATAACAGTTCTTGTGATTGGAGATACAATTTATGTTGCTAATGTGGGCGATTCGAGAGCAGTTATTGCTGTTAAAAATGGGAATAGGATTGTAGCAGAGGATTTGTCTAGTGATCAAACACCGTTTAGGAAAGATGAGTATGAGAGAGTTAAGCTTTCTGGGGCTAGGGTTCTGACTGTTGATCAAGTCGAAGGGCTTGAGGATCCTGATATACAGGTGTGGGGTAATGAGGAAAGTCACGGGGGTGATCCTCCAAGATTGTGGGTGCAAAACGGGATGTATCCAGGAACAGCATTTTCGAGGAGTGTAGGGGATAGTACAGCTGAGAAAATCGGTGTCATTTCTGTTCCAGAGGTGTCTATGGTTCGCCTTACTCCTAATCATTTGTTCTTTGTTGTTGCAAGTGATGGAGTTTTTGAGTTCCTCTCAAGCCAGACTGTTGTGGATATGGTATGGCATTATGACCCTTCTGTATTTTTCTTTTCTATGCGTTGCATTTATGATTTAGTGGTTGCCTTTCGACTGCCTTCATATAGTTAGGCCTCTGATTGCTTGCTGCTTTTTGTTGTCCAGTAGTAATTGATAGTTTTTTTTTTCCGTTTCATTAAAGTTTATAATTTCATGGAAATGAAGAGGTGGAATTTACACGGAGTTGTACAGATATTTAAGTCAGTATCAACTATTGACTCTGATCTGCATCCAGACTTTCTCATTTGAATGAAGAAAGAGTGTCTGCTTATCATAGAAACCGATCAAAATAGACTAAAGGAAATAACCTTCTTTCTTGATTGGCATCAAATTTTGTTGAATACATAATTATGAAAATAGTTTTTCTTCATAATTTTTTTCTCTGTACTGTCGTTAGACGTGTTTGGTGTTGCCTCTGCACTGCAGTGCTAAATAGGGGTTCATTGGCCTAGTTCATCGAACTATACCATCAAGTGCTGCAATAGAAGAATTACCAGTAACATTTCTGAGCTGCTCACTGGCGAATTTAGTGTACTAAAATTTGCTTTTCCTCTAGAAACCGTAAAACAATTATATTGAGCCATAGTCAGACATTTGATCAGATTTAACAATTACTGTATTTATTTAATAACTTCTTGAAATGAAAAAGGTGCATGTGTATGTTAGGTGCATGTTCTAATAAAATTTTCAATCTTCTTAAAATGCTGTTTTTTTTTTTTTAATTAAATTCAGCATAGTAGAAATGATATCTTGTTAAGGTAAAACACGGCTATTGCTATGCTTTTGAATTTTTAAAACAAGCAACCAAAATTTAATTAATTGCCATTTAAAATTCTGTTGCATGGAACATAACTGGGGGTAATACATGTCCACTGAAATCATGTAAAAAATGATTCTTGCCAAGGAAAAAACAGAGGGAAAACAAATATGGATTCCATTGGAATTTTGAATTGATTATCACTTTCTTCCGTGATGAAATTCTAGTCAAGTTGGTTGTAGACTTTTTATCTCTGTTTTTTTACTCTCATTCCTGCTATTTCTGTCCTTGATATTTTACTCTCTTTCTATTGATAGGTGGCAAGATGCACAGACCCCCGAGATGCTTGTGCTGCCATTGCTGGGGAGTCATACAAAATATGGTTGGAACATGAAAGCAGGACAGATGATATTACAATCATTATTGTTCACATTAAGGGCTTGTCTAATGTAAGTTTGAGTAGGAAAAAAAAATCCTCTGGCTTGCAGTTTACTAATTATATATCTTTTTCCAATGCTCTAGGTTGAATCTCATGTTTTCATTTTAAACTAATGTCTATCGGTAGAGTTATTGTTAGAATGTCGTACTCGAGAGAGGCTTGTCTTTTTTTTCCGCAACATTCAGTTTTTGAAGAATAAGCTTTGCACCACCTGAAGAATGCAACTGCTTGTGTTTGGGGTGTGCTGTTGATGTGTTTGGGTTAAGATTATTAAGTGGTGCTTGTCTTTTGGAAGCTCAGTAAGGTTAAGCTGGGCATCCTATTCATAGAATCTCAAAGTACTAGTGGAATTATTTTTCTGAGGTACCTGTCACTGGCTGATGATTTCCTGATCTTGATGTCTTTTCTTATTAATACAGACAGGTGCTGGAGATACAGATGGAACCACTGGGGCAAATGGGAACCCTGCAAGTTCAAGGGCAGGAAGAGGATCTTCTGACGGCTTCACCACCTCCGGATCAGAAATTTACCGCGCAATAAGAAGCGAATTCACAGATCTGCAACTTTCCATGAGTCGAAGCCCAGCTATTGTTGTTCCATCTCCATCTCACCAGAAGCCCTTGGAGCTGGTGGGTCTATATACTGTCTTGTGCAATTGAGCTACAACTATATTATTGATTGGGTGATGTTCCCTTGTTGTTTACTATAGTAACCCATCAAATAACCTCTAGAAAGCTGCTTCACATTCATTTTATTTCCATGTAGTTTCACTTGTTTAATACATTTGATGCTGCCTGTTCTTCATTTGCCTCAAATTTGGTTCTGAGGAATCTATTCCTCGAAGTCTCAATGATCTTTGTTTTGGCTTGTATCAGGATGGGGGTTAGTGGCACCCCTTTTGCCAATATGGAAGGCAATTTGGTCTGCATGCTCAAGGATCTCCAGGCTGCAAGCTCTTTACCAATTTGTCTACTAAAACATGGTTACTAACTACACGTGACTTAGTGAGAAAAATGCTCCCCTTTTTGCTGTAACTTTTCCCCTTCTAATCAAAACTTAAGGGGAGTTGGAAATCAAACTTTGGAGAGATTCCGGGATGTTCAGGCTGATAATCATGAATTCCATGAAGATTCCTTTTTCTTTATGCTGTAACAAGAAAGAAAAATTTTCATTAGGTTTCTGCTTGGAAGCTCAACGACTCAGTTGTAATCCTAGATCTTCCTGATATCTCTGTGAAGAGGAGGCATGTAAAGATATAAAGTAAATGTATAAGTAATGCATATCCTACATGATATTTAATATTGTTATTGCAGCTACCATGCTTGGTATCCGCTGACAAACAATAAACAGATCCAGTGAAATCTATAGACTATGTTCAATCACTTAAAAGATTTGATGTTGTCTCTGGACGTCGAAGTTCCTGCAATGATATTGGGTTAGCTGTCTGATCCAATTAATGCCCGAGACATGGGGTTGTTTTCCACAGCATGTGACTTTCTCGTGCTTCTGTTCTTGTTTCTTCAGCAAGTGACAAAGGTTTGAAGTCACAAGCCCCCACCTCTTGGAGAAAGATTGGATCGATGTCGGCAATTCATTTCAATGGAGTTAGTGAGCGGCAACCCATTACTTGGTGACAGGTTCACCACAGAGCTCACGAATCACAGTACAGTAGGGGAAGAAAAAGAAAAAGAAAAAATCTTTGCCATTTGATGGTCCCAGGCAATCCAGGAACAATATTGTCATTTTCGATGAAGGAAAATGAAAGGAAGTTGAAAAATTGTCAAGCCTCGGGTCTGTAAAGAACAAGCTCAAATTATATATTATAAATAACACTAAACCATGGGGTGAAAACACTTTATACATGTGTTTTGTTGACTTTCTTATAAATTACTATGCACTGGAGAGTGATGTTTTTCTATTTTTTTTCATTTTGATTCTCAAAGGTTTTTTCTCCCCGACTCAGTTCTTCAACTGAAAAACTGAAGGACAATCGCTTTTTATTTTCCAACCAAGGGCAAAATGAAAAGATAGAGGACCAAGATGAAAAAAAATGTTGAAAATAGATGGTGGTTTAAAATTATCATGAAAAGTTCAATTTAGTCCTTTAATTTTTTTAAATTATACCTTTTCAATCTCTTAAGTTCTTTGAAATTAAATTTTGGTACAAAACTTCTTTTTTTTTTTCAATTCTTTGTTTGTGAGAGGAGAGAGAGTTTAGTCGGATTTCGACGTATAGAGAAAAAGTCGTTGTTAACACTGATTTCGACGTATAGAGAGAAAGTCGAGTTAATCTAGGTGTCCACAAATTCTATTTGATGAGAAGAATTTGATGATGGTTATTTAGAATCTCAATATTACCTAAAAAACAAATCATAGTTAAGGAAACAAAATTTTACCTAGTTTGATTTTGTGTTTTTGGATCCTTTTTTAGATTTTTTTAGGTTGATAAATTAGTTTCTAGATGTTCTAAATGTGTTTATAAAATATTTTTAGGATAAAATGGGGTTTTATGATAAAAAAATATTTTGTCCTGATTTTCTAGTCAGCATAGTGATAGCTAAAATTTAGACAGACAAATGACATATTGTTTACCTCAAGCAGACAACATATTGTCTAATTATTAGTTTATATATATATATATATATATATATATATATAAACAAAGGTTGTTTGCCCCTTAAAAAGATAGAAATAAAGATATTTTAAGCGTGTGTGCCTAAGCAATTTCTTTTGTCTTTTTTTTAATTTTATATTTAAGTAAAAAATAAATTTAAGAAAAAAAACAAATGTATTAAACCTAGTTGAGTCCATGACCCTAATCACAGGTTTAACGGGTTAAACCATAATGTCGGAGCTGTTATTTTTTTTTTTTTTGTTTAATGTATTTTTAGTCCCTCAATTTATAAAAAAAAAAAATTTCACATTTTTTTTTAATCAATGATTTAACTTTTTTTTTTGAAAAAAATACAATTTTAGTATTTGTTATCAATAATCTATTTTTTTACTTAAAATAAAAGGGATCTCTTTTTGTTATTTAGCATAAAAAATTAGGCTTATTTTTGCTATCTTAGACCCGCGCACTTGTTTTAATTATTTTTTTTAAAATATTTCATAAAAAAAATTAGCATACACTTTGTTACCATACAATTAAATGAAAAATAATCTTTGAGATAAAAAAAAATTATTAAATTCAATAACGTTCATGACTTAGGTTGTGAGTTTGGATTGTTAACTTGAGTTTACTTATTTTTTTTTATTAATTTCACTTTTTAATATTGAATTAATTGAAAATTAAGCTTTTTAATTTATTTATTTTTGCAAGTTTATTCATATGAATTTTGTAAGTCAACATGAATGTTGTTGTCTTAATATTAACTAAAAATATCATTTAGTGTGTTACCGTCTTGATATTTTAAAAAATATTATTAAATATAAAACAAATTTTAAATTCATAGTTTAAATCTTTTGTTTTTTTTTAATATATTAGCAGTACCTAAACTTTTTTTTTTTCAGTGTTAAAAAAAAAATACTTCACTTGTGACGCAGTGCCGGGCCAATGCTGTAGTATTTCTTGTCACACATGCTATTGGGCAATTAAACAGGAAACTCTTTGCTAAATATTCTTTACCTTTCACAGATGAATCGCAGCTATAGGACAGAACTAGAGATTCAAGACCGACCCTCCCTTTAACATCAAGGTTATGAACAGAGATCAAAAAAAAAAAAAAGAAGAAATTGTCAGCTTCTTTGGTCACTTTGCCAGCAAACACAATCTCTGTGGTTACCCACCAAGGCAATCGTGTTAGTGTAGTTAAGAACATCACCCCATTTGGTAGAGGCTGAAAAGCTTCGACATGAAAATGTTGAGGCTAAAAGTGTAGTGAAGAACAATCTCTATGTTACACTGGATAAACTTGTTGATCAGAGTGGATAAACTTGTTGATCAGAGTTAAAAATATTGGGAGTGAAATTGAAAAATAAAAATAAAACAAAAATTCAAAACAAAAGAAATAGTAATTAAAAGAATGGAAACTAATAATTTGAAATTAAAAGTTGAAGCTTAAAATTTAAAAAGAAATTTAATTATGAAAAGGAAAAAAAACAAATAACAATAAAAAAAAATGATGATCAAATTTGATATAAAGATTAAATGAAACTAAATAATGAGGGGCAGAATTGAAAAAAATAAATCAATCAAAAGAATAAGAACCTAATTGAATACAAAACACAAATGAAAGATACCTTTTATATTTTGGCAAGGAGAAGAGAAAGAAAAGAGAGAGTAAAAGAAATTCATTAAAACCTAACTACTATTTCTCTGCGTATACATGTGGCACCAACAAAACAAATCACGGTGAGACACTTCTCATGTCACCCTAGAAGGCAGCTTTTGGGTGTGGGATGACGCCACACATGCCAATAGTTTTTTAAAATAATATTCATGATTGTTAAGAGATCAAATTGCCCTCATATCCACTTGTTAATCACTAAAAAACCAATTTAAAAATACAAAAAGCCACTAGATGCAAGCTTTATAAATTTTGTTTTTAAAGATAATATAGTCATTACACTATACTTCTAAAAGGATAGTAGCACCCTATCAACCTTTTAATAGTTTTGCTTGTAAAGGTAATATAGTCTTTACATTATGCATATAAAAGAGTAAAAATACCTAATTACCCTGATTAATCTTTTAAAATATCTTGCTTTTAGGGATAATATAGTTTTTATACTATACATTTAAAAAATAAAACAATCCAATTATCCTCTAAATCCTATAATGACTAATGACTCTAATGAAAAAAAAACAAAATACTAAGCTTATTGTTCTTTTGTTGGAAGAGCAAAATGATAATTACATTATTCTTATTCATGGTGTATAGTGAATTCATTACTCAATTAGTTCTTTTAATAACCTGAATCTCACATAATTTATACATATTAATAACTTTTTATTTGGCCAATGCAAAAAGTAACCAAGAGTGAGAATTCAAAGAATCAAGAAGCCTTCAAGCTAGCTTTTAATAAGAGACAATTCTAAATGTTGAACATATAATGGGTATAATGTAGTAAACTTGAGCAAAGCATGATGACAATCAATACCAGTTGTAGGAATAACTACAATGGAAAATTATTTGGTCCAAATTCCATGACTTAAAAGTAGTAATCTCAATAAATAATTATTTCTTTTTTTTAATAGAATGCTTATATATATATAAAAAAAATTGAATGGAATTTATGGAAAGATCTTTATTTATAGAATGTTAATGAGGTGATGAAGGCCTTTTTAGGTAATGAGATGAAGCAGTTAAACTAGTTCTAGAAGCAACAACAAATGATATGAGTTACAGAAGAAGTCATTGAATCATCATTAATGTTAGATTTCCCGAAAGACATATACACAGCGGAAACAGTAAATTTAAAATTTTTAAAAAAATCTCAAGAATCATGTTAGACAAATCTAAAGTCATTTAGGGTTTAAACAAAGATTACTTAAAGATTACATATTCTTTTTACATTTGAATAATTATTTCAAGATTGGGTTATTACAAATCACAAATTTTTGAAGTGCCTGGCCTCTAATGGTAATCCACACAAACCACCAATAAGAAATATCTTAAATCCTTTTAGGAGAGGGGGGGTTGCTATCCCCTTGAGTGCTAACTTTTTTTGTGTTGTAGGTGTTTTTGTAACTAAAATAGTTTTTTCTGTATATGAAATAAGAGACATAACATTTTATTTATAGAAAAACTTGAAAACCTTATAAATGATTAAAAAAATCATTTTCCTCTTAAATAATATGACATATACTATTTCATGATAATTTTATAAATTTATCAATCAAGTCCTTACTTAATTTTTTTAAGTCTAGAATTGTAATTTCATGTACAAATTACATTATAATCTTCAATTTCTAAAACTTATTTACAATTAAGTCACACTTGATTAATCATCCTATTTTAATTTTCTGACTAATGGTTCTTATGTGTGTGGCCCATTAGGTTCCCTAATAAATTCATTCAAATACAAATCACAATCCTAAATAAAATATGATTAAATAAATTAATTTATTATCAATTTAATAATTGATTAATTTATATTTGAAGATCAAATACAATATCTAGCAACCTGTAATGATCCTCTAACTATTAAAAAAGTCATAAATGGTTTGATTTAACATTTCAGTGACTAGTTTCTTGGTGTAATTATTATCCATTTATCAAGAATGTTTCTAGTTAGACATTATAGCATAGAGTATGTGTTCTTTGTTAAATCATTTTTGTTCTCAACATCATAGTCATTGATTATTTAAATAAGATTTGAAATTCTTTTCAAATCTTATTTCACTTTTATCAAGGATTTCACAATTAATACTATTTGACAACATATAGAATATTTTTCCTAATTCACCAAGGTGATGAGTCCTCTATTGATAACTCAAATACCTTTATTGATCATAACTTATTATGATCCTCTAAATTTTCAGTGACTAGTTTCTTAGTGTAATTACTATTTCTTCATTAAGAATGTACTGATTTAGACGTTAAAGCATAAAATATATTTTCTTTGTTAAATCATTTTTCTTCTCAATACTATACTCATTGATTATTTAAATAATATTTGAAACTCTTTTCAAATATCATTCCATCTTATTCAAGGATTTCACAATCAATACTATTTTGGGAACGTATGAAATATTTTTTCTAATTCACTAGGGTGATAAATTCTCTATTGATTACTCAAATACCTTAATATAGTTTATATTATACTCAATATCTATTTATTTATTACTTTTGATTAGGACAACATGAAGTCGGGATCAAAGCATAATACTCTTTATATAAGATAACTTAGTAAACTTAAGTCTAAAGATCATTTACATAATTATCATATAAGGCTTTCCATAAATAGAAGTGATATCTTCATACGAAATTCTCATATGAGTCAATTTAGTGTACATGTAATCTAACAAATACTTGCATATTAGTTTCAGGTATCTCTCATACCTCAGCTTATGAGAGCAATTGCTTCCTTTCATAAAAGAAAAAAATATAATATATATCTGTTTTAACAACTTTAATTAATATCCAGTTTTAATAAAATATTGACTATGAATATTTAAAAACAATACTTTGATATAATATGAATCTTATACTTTTAACAACTTCATAATTTTCTTTGCAAAATATTTTTGTCTCATAAACTCTATTGTTACTTTAGATTCATTAATCAAATATTAGATTTATTAATCAAATATAAATAAATATTAAAAATAAAAAAACTTTATTAATAATAAATATATTTTACATAAATAAAATTAGTATTACGTGTAACTAACTGATTGGTTACAAGACATATTCACTAACAATCTTCCACCTATACTAAAGTCAATCGCTCATGTATTTAATATCATATCTCTCCATATGACGATCATGCTTCTGGTTGGACAGTGCCTTAGTGAGAGGATTTGCATGATTCTCTTCAGTATGTGCTCATTTTATCTTTACATATTTTATTTATATGATTTATCTAATCAAATGGAATCGTCTAAATACATGTTTGAATCTTTGATGAGACCTTGATTTCTTTGCTTATGTAATGGCTTTATTGTTCTCACAGTATAGGGCTACTAGATCAACAATGTTAGGAATCATACCTAGTTCAGTTATGAGCATTTTGATCCAACAACTTTTTTTGTTGCCTTAAACACATAGATATATGTAGATTCAGTTATAAAATCTGTTATGATCTCTTCTTTGAAACTCTTCAAACTCACATCATCACCATTTAGAGTAAAAATATATATTGACTAAGATTTTCTATTATTAATAACTAATTGAAAACTAGCATATAGTTCATGTCCTTCATATATCAGAAAGATATTATTATTTATTCTTAAGTACTTCAGAATATTTTTAACTATCTTTAGTAACTCTCACCTGGATTAGATTGGTATCTACTCATTATACTCAGAGTATAAGATATATGGTCTTGTATATAATATCATATGCATAATGGATCCTATAACCAAAACATAGGGAATCATTTCCATCTTCTCTCTCTCTCTCCCTTTCTATTTGTGTCTTAGAACACATATCTTTAAAGAGACGTATACCTTATGGAATAGGTAAGTATCCTCTTTTGAATTCTTTCATGATAAATTGTTTTAGCATCTTGTCTATGTACATGGATTGAGACAATCTAAGTAACCTTCTAGATATATCTTTATAGATTTCTATTCTTAATATATAAGTTGTTTTTCCATATTCTTCATGGATAAATTATTGGACAACCAGATCCTTACTGACTATAGTAAATGAATGTTATTTCCTATCAATACTATCTCATCTACATATATATTAAGAAAAACTACTCTCATTAACTCTTTTTTTTATATTTATAAACATAAGGTTTTTCTATTTTTTATAAAATCAAATTATTTGATTATCTCATTAAAATAGATATTCCAACTCCTTGAAGCTTGTTTAAGCCTATAAATGGATTTTTATAGCTTGCATACTTTATTGGTAAATTTTTTAGATTCAAAATCTTCAATTTATGTCATATACACATCTTTGTGAAAACTTTCATCTAGGAATGTCGTTTTGATATTCATTTGTCAAATCTTATAATCATGGTATGTAACTATAGCAATCAAAATCCTTACGGATTTTAACATGGCTACCAATGAAAAAGTTTCAACCTTTTGTTTTTGTTTGTAAACTTTGACAACTAGTCTAGCTTTATATATTTGTACATTGTCTTTCATGTTAGTATTTCTTTTAAAGACCTATTTACATCCAATGAGTTTTATCATTTCAGGTAGATCAACCAAAGTCCATATCTAATTGGTATACATGGAATTCATTTCAGATTTATTGGCCCCAAACCATTTCTTATAATCAATATTAGATATTGCTTCAATATAGTTGGTAGGCTTATCAAATATGAGCAACTTGTCATCATCAATTTCCACGAGAAGTTGATGTCTCATTGGTGTATAACATGTCCAACCAAATTTATGGAGTTATTGTATTTCTTGAGTCTTAAAATAAACATTCAATGTTATGGTCTCGATTTATGGTTCTATTTGAATGTCAACTTATAGTTCTTGAACTTTTTTAAGTTTTATTTTCCTCTCATTGGTTATTTCAAGAACAAATTCTTTCTTCAAAAAGGTAACATATTTTAAGACAAATATCTTTTGCTCAACGAGATGGTAGAAATAATATCCAATTTATTTTTTTAGATATCTCATAAACTTACATTTATTTGACTTAGCTCTTAACTTTTCAGATACAATACACTTTATATAAGTATCACATCCTCAAATCTTTAAGTATGATAGGTTTGGTCTCTTATCATTTCATATTTTATATATAATTTTATTAACAAATTTTAATGGAACCTATTTAAAAGGTAAGCAACAATTTGTAAAGCATAGCCTTAGAAAAAAGATGAAAAGTTTGCATAGCTTATCATTGAGCGTACCATATACAATAGGGTATGATTTCTCATTTCAGAAACTTCATTAAGTTGTGGTGTTACAGAAGGTATTCATTGTGAGAAAATCTCATTATCTTTTAGATAGTCCTAAAATACTACACTCAAGTATTCACAACCTCGATTTGATCAAAGTATTTTGATACTCTTTTCAGTTTGTTTTCAACTTTATTTCTAAAGTCTTTAAATCTTTTAAATGATTTAAACTTGTATTTCATTAATTACACATAACTATATATAGAATGATCATCAATAAATATGATGAAATAAGTACATACACTTATGGTATAAATTGTCATTAAACCACATACATTTGTATGTATTAAATATATTTATTTATATTTTGTATCTTTAATACTTGGAGATATACTTTATAGTGTAATTTTATAACTCTAAATATTAAAGTCTACGTTAGGTCCTAACATTTTATTTTTATCAATTCATTTAATTTAATACCTAGAATATGCATCACATTGTAAAATTCATACCCTAAATATTAATTAAACAAATTAGTTTTGTGGTGTTTTTGAAATTTTAGTCAAATCTTAATGAATAATCACAAGCGTGTTATGATACTTATTAATTAATTTTTGTATTTTTCAAAGTATGATAAAAATATAATTTATTTTATTTAGAAAAAAGTACAAAAACTTTTAGAATTTGATGGTATGCAAAAAAAAAAAAACATATTTTTGTATTTTTTGAATAAGGATTCTTTCTATATTTTTCTAAAATTTTGAATAAAAACAGGTATATTTAACACTGGGTCGATATCTTACATTGTAAGTTCACAACCCAAATATTAAATGAAATGGTTGGAAAACATGCAAGGGACCCACAAGTTATTTTAAAATGATCTTTGAATTTTTTTCAGAATATTTTGAAAATCATTTAGGGTTTGTTAAGCAAAACAAGAGAAAGATTCAACAAAGAAAACTGTAGGGTATATTTTCCAAACATGCTCTTATTAAAATATTAGAGGAAAAAAAATATCTTAAAGTCGTGTTTGGCAAACACGCCTTAAGAACAAAAAAACATTTTTTTTTCTTTGGTAAAATTTTAACAAACCAAACATGGCCTTAATCTAATGGATCCAACCCAACCACGTGGTCAAGGCTTCCTAACCCAAAGCCCAAGCCTAAAAACACGATCCAAAATCAAAAAAGAAAGAACAAAGATCAAAAGAGGAGAAACATTTGAATCTCGCTGAAGAACACGAAGAACAAACGATGAACCCAGAAACCGAAATGCTAATCCAGATCAGATTACGTTAAACAAAAGACATAGAGAGATGCAACATAAAAACTAAGACATAATCATCCATCAAACAACATCAATGAGCTCTAATATGGATAAATCGACACTGACAGTAAAAAAACTAAACCCGGCATTTGAAAGCTTTAAATGATCAATTGATCCAAAATAAGATTTAAAATGACCAAATAAATATGTAAAATGATCATGTATGAGCTATAGCTCAAAGCTCAATAAGGGAGGCTAAGACATTAAGACATAAAAAGACTCAAATCTAAGTTCAAGAACATTCAAAACTAAAACCCAAAAATTCATCCTTAAACCTAGAAAGAGCATAAACCTAGAAATAGCATAAAGAGCCCAGAAAACAGCCTAAATCTTGCAACCATAACTCAAAAATGTCTACCATAACTTGCTTGAACCATCCCAAACAAACAAGAAACAAAAAGCAAAATCAAAACAACAAGCAAAATCATATTTTCTTTAGCAAACCAGAAATGCATTTCTTTATATACAAACATTGTTCTATTGATTAACTTTTTTATTCTTAACCATAAATAACAAGATTTTAGCTCAAATAAACTTAACCAGCCACTAATAATAGTCTAAGAACAACAAGAAAAATAAAATTAGCAACTTTATTTTTCAACAAGTTCTACCATAATGACTTTATTAATTATCTTAAACATTAAAACATGCTAAAATGTATTTCAAACTGACATTTATCACTTCAATAATAATCTTAAGCATCAAAATAAGCCTTAAGCAAAATTTAAGGATACATATACATACTAAGTCATGGCATAACTAAACATCTAAAATAATAATTAAAACAAACAAACTTGTATGACATCTAAACTAGTTTTAAATGATGCATAACAAACAATCTAAGCAGAAATTTAAAAGACAAAATAGAAAGAAAATGATGTGTTCATTGAGCTTCACCCCCTCATCAAAGTTGAAAATATACAAACAATGTTGTTCTTTAGCTGGGAACTTCTTGCTTCTTTTTCAAACACTAGATATGGTGTCTCTACTTCTAATCTTGAACTTGCAAGCTAGGCCTTCTTCCTCTCTCTTTCCACTTCCTTTCTACCAAAAGAATTTCAATGGTTAAATTTTCTTGTTTTTTCTCCCTTTTTCTC
>Ga0325402_1001012_pt1 | contig 21859 bp, 20 predicted proteins | sample PopdelMetagenome_22_FD_207212 | JGI IMG/M metagenome (GOLD analysis project Ga0325402, IMG submission 207212) | Populus deltoides microbial communities from Bellville, Georgia, United States - Xylem-PdKOR-R3 | ecosystem: Host-associated > Plants > Phyllosphere > Stem > Wood/Secondary xylem...
AGAATGTGTGAACTATTTTGACACATGTTCGCCTATATCAGGAATAACTTTTATGCAACTAATAATAGCCATTACAAATATTAACAAGCTTAAAATATATCAAATGGATGTAAAATAACTTTTTTTTAAATGGTGATTTACTAGTAATCCAAGTATGGATAATTAAAAAACAATAATGTATATCTTGGATTATGGATTACTAGTAATCCAAGTAGTAATAAATGGTGATTTACTAGTAATCCAAGTATAGATCATTGAAAAGCAATAAATAGGATACTCAAATATTTAAGGTATATCTTAGATATCCGATATCTGATTACACTATATTGGTTACCTGGTGGTACTAGAAGTGTATAGTGATGTCAATTGGATATTTGATACTAAAATTGAAAATCTACTAGTTGATATGTCTTTAAACTCAGTGGAGTAGTTGTATCATGAAAATCCTCTAAACAAATGTGTATCGCAATATTGATGATGAAATCAAAGTTTATTACTGTTAATAAAATTGGAGAGGAAGGGAATTTCTTAGAGGAAATTCTATACTGGCCAAAACTAGTGCTAACAATATGTCCATTGCGATAGTTAGTCTGCAATTGTAAGGGCACAATATAGTAAATATAACACTAAGTCTAGACATACATGTTATAAATATAATATCGTCGTTAAACTCATTCTCTTAACTAGTATTATTTCCATTGACTATGTAATGTCAAAGAAAAATATTATGGATTCATTAACTAAAAGTTTATTAAGAGAGCTTATATAATTCATCAAGAGAAATGACTTAAAGCCTTTAAAAATAAAATAATAGAATGATGATAATCATATTTAACTGACTAAAGATCTCAAAATCTTGATTCAAATGGAAAACTAAGTCATATAACATTTTTAATAACACTTGGTATTTCTTGCATATTCCTATAAAAAAAATTAAAAAGGTACTAGTTGGAACATGATAAAAGGTGAGCTATGCTCTTAATTATTTTCATATCTTGGAATAATAAGTAGAGTATAATAGAGTATTCTTAAGGAAAGATCACCTATATAAGTGAGAAATATGATTGTTTATTCAAGAAAGTTAGAAAAAAAACTGAATTCTCTAAAATATTTATAAATTTCATAGCCATAATAAATACAACAGTGTGAACCAAATGAAATCATTAGATAGAGAACAATATACGTACTATTATCTTGGTATATATGAAAGACATAATAGTTCAAGATATCCGATAGTATTTCACTAAGAACAGTGCAAAGCTATAAGCTACCTATCATGGTGTAGTGACCCACCAAATTAGTATCTTTCTACGAATCTTTGAGTCTTATATACTATTAAGATAATTTCCATTCATGTGGGGGAATTGATGGACGATTTATTTTAAAGACATGATTATTGGGCACATTTGAAATTAAATTAAGAGGTCAACTCACTTTTAAGTTTAAAACTTTATTGGAATTTATTCTCCAACATAGGTTTTTTAGCATGACACATTAATATAATTAAAATAATTTATGGGTAAAGGAGAAATTGATCTAAAAAAAACCTTAGTTGACATGTTTTTAAGAAACCCAAAAACCATCTAAAACTTTCCCATATAGGAAAGAAGTACTACGTGAAAAAGTGGAGAGTTAAAATTAGATCAAAAGAGTCCCTAAGTTTTTATAGGGTAGAGGACCTAAGTAAATTAGGATTTAAGCCTAAGCCCAAACAAGTGCTTGCGTGGCCTGTCCCAACTCTACTCATACTCGGGCTTGGGCTTTGACTTAGGCCTAAGTTTGTGTTTGAGTTTACTATAAATTAATTTTTAGACTACAAAAGAAAATTCCTTCACCATAGACTGCTTGAATGCTTTATTCATGATGGAACCTCACTTATAAAAATTAAGTCATCCACATATAAATAAATGAACATAACATTGTCTTGAGAATTTCTCTTCACATACAGAGCATGCTCATAAGGGCATATGACAAATTTCGTGTCAAATAGCTATCAATTTTGGAATTACATCCTTTTGGTGCTTGTTTAAGCCCATAAAGAGCTTTTTTTTTTTATTATAACCTACACACCTTTTTTTTCTTCTCATTTAATAACAAGTACAGGTGGTTGCTTTACATAAACTTCATTTTCAAGATTTCATTGAAAAAGGCAAACTTGACATTCATCTAGGACAATCTCTGTTTTTTCTCTGCTACCAAAGAATTCAACAATCTCATGATTTCCATTCATGAAACTAGTGCAAAAACATCTTTATAATCAACTTCATACTATTGCCTTTTACTACCAATCCGATTTTGTACTTTTCAATTTCTCTTTTTACATTTCTTTTGGTTTTGAAAATCCATTTGACTTCTATTGCCTTGTGTCCTTCAAGAAGTGATGTTAACTCTCATGTAGGATTTCTTTTAATAACATTTATCTCTTCATTCATTGCCTTCTTCCATTTAAGTTCTTGAGAGGTTTCTTCAAATATTATAGGATCATCAATTGTAAACAAACAAAACATGTTAGCATTATCAAGGTTAATTCTTTGTGTGGCAACATATATCTCTTGTATGTTTTTTTGTCTTTCTTGGAGCTGAGCTTAAGGATCCAACTGGACAATCAACCTAAGAAGGTGAAGATGGTGCAACCTGGAATTCTTATTCATTCTTTTTTTCTTATTTTTCTTCCAAAGTCAATTATTGTGGTTGATTTTCAATATTCCAGTCTCATACTTGTTCTTCATTAAACTATACATCTCTTGACATTACCACCTTCTTAGTGATTCAATTATATAGTTTATAGCCATATAAATTATCACTATACCCCGACAAAAAACCTTCTGACTTTGGCATGCTAGTAATAATTTTGTTCTTCTCTAGCAGCATCAAAACTACATGATTTAAGTGCTCATATCGAAGATTCCAAAGAGTTGAAACATTGTTGACTTTTTCCTTGAACGCTTTGATTGATAAATGTTCAAATTTAGTGGGAAAATTCTATATTTTGACATTTTCAAAAGCAATCATCATTCTTGATTCATCAAATATTCTGAGAATTTTGTCCTTCATTTGTACTGCAAATCCCTTCACAAAAAAATATCATAAACTCAAAATATTATTCTTCATATATGGTACATAATAGACTTCTAAAATAAACTTTTGCTCATTATTTTTTAGTTCAATAAAACTTTGCCTCTACTATAATAGGTCTCTAAAAGAGATCATCAAAAGTGATGTTGCTAATATGTTCTTCATCAAGTTTAAAGAACACATTTTTCATTCCACATGTGATGAGATGCTCCTGTGTCAAGATACCAGGTGTTGGGACTGTTGGAATCAAGTTTTTCAAAGAACAACAATAAAGCTGGTTCTTCAGAATCAGGATTCTATTTAGAAAAACTAACTCTTTTGTCTTCAAACTTGTTTTGAGAGTAGTCTGCATAATGATCATACTTCTTACATTTTTAGCTTGAAATGTCTATAGTATTAATCCTATAGTTTGAATTCCACCATAATTTCTACCTCTACTTTTGCCTGGTCTTCCAGATGAAAGATTTTGATTCCTTACTTGATAAATTTCATGACTCCTAAATGATCTTCATTCTTTTCCTATTCTATAGAACGAAATGCCTCTTTGGAATGATCCCCTACAAGATTTAGCATTGTTTCTCATATTCAACATTGTTTATTATATTCAACTTTGTAGCTTGTTCTAGTGATATCGCTTCTGCTTTTTTTTTTCCTTCAATTTTTTGCTCATGGACTTGAAGAGATCTTATAAGTTCTTCTACTATCAGTTCCTCCAGTTCTTTTGATTCTTCAATTGCTATCATAACATGATTAAATTTTGAATCCAAAGACCTCAAAATCTTCTCTATTACTTAAACATCATCGATGTTTTCTCCATTTATTCTCATCTGATGTACTAAAGAAATTAATTATCCTTGTAAACTAATTTGAAATTGTCTCATTGTTCTCCTTGTTTTGTTTTTCAAAATCTTCTCTTAGGGCTTGTTGTCATACCTTTTATGATCTCTCAACACCACTATATATCTTGTTCAAAATTACCTATGCCTCTTTTGAAGTTTTTGCTTGAGCAATCATTTCAAGTGTTGTTTCATAAAAAACAGAGGAGCTGAAAAACAATGAACCTTTTGCACACACACACACACACGGTAGAGAGACCTTCAAAATCTAAATTTTCTTCGTTATTAGCTCCCACACACATACATTAACCAAACACTTACTTTTATATAGAATTAATGTGAGACTTTTAGTATTGTCTCTTACTAATCTCAACAAAACATAAATGCTTTTCTTGATTGGATTATTATGGTTCAATCTTCACTAATTAACTTTATGATACTTGGTTTTCCATAAAATTAAACAAGTTCAATATTCAACACAATTTATATTTCCTTGTAGAATTTACATTTTTTTAAGATGATTTTATAAGTATTGCCAATTTCTGTTCTCGTTTCCAAGTTTACACAAGACTTAGATGCCATGCAGCATCAACATACAAGTATTTTATCGTTTCATTAATTATTTTCCTATAGAATGCATCTGGCACTGTAGCTGAGCTTGCTTTAGTATAATATCAGCTTCGTGGACTAAATAACGGAGGTATGCATTCAAGATAGCAATTTAACATATGAACTGCTTTCTCTTTGTTTATTTTAAGAAATCTTAGTTTGTGAACATCACTTCGTTGAAAAAAAAAAGAAAGTAAAAAGAAATTGAATTGTTGCTAAAACATTTATTTAGTTTAAACATTTAGATGAAATTCTAAGAAGAGTTTTATGTTAATTCACTAATAAGCATGTTCAATTATGTTATGGCTTGTTTTGAAATATTGTTCAATACAACCCCGGATTATTATTATTTTTGATAGATTGAGTAAAACATTAGGCATTATCTTTATATATAACTCTCAACACAACCCGCAAGTTCGACAAGGGATATGACTACTTTTCTTCAGTGGCTGTTGGATCTTAAATTTTATGGCAGTTATCCTGAAACCTCTGGCATTTCAAAAGGCCTCGCTTATGCATTGATGGTACGCATTGCTATAGCAATGCTTTAATAGAAGGCAAGTGTAACAATCAGCTATCCATTCTATTCGTCATCAGATGTTTCAAACGCATCCCAGTGAAGTCCAAGAGCAAAGGCATTGCATTCTTGTAGCTAGCAGTAATCTGTTTAATTTTGTGGATATGTCGTTAACTGGAAATCCAATACATGAGATTTTAGTTTTAAGAACAAAAGTAAAGATAACAGATGTTGTGTCAATTGCTAAGTTATATATCCAGGTAGTGATAAAAGAGTTGCTTGTTCAATACTAGTGTTGATAGGCCTTCAAATAGTCTTTTTGTTGCTAACATTTTTTTATTTTTCATGCAGTTAATGGTATCTTTATCAGTAATTTCTCCAAGGCAGCTTCCAATACTCAGAAGGATATACAATGCGGTAAAACTGATAAGTTTCATTCATCTTAGATAACTTGGTTTTTTCTTTTCCTAACCAAAACATAAAATCTTCTTGTTTCGACACTTGTTGGAGATCGAATTAACTTGTATATTTCACTTAAAGTACTGTATAGAAATGGATATGTAAATGTTTCATTTTTCATATTTAACTTTGAAGGAGTTTACTAATAATCTGACATGTTAGTGATACTTCTCTCTCGGTATCACTACTGATAATGCAAAACCAAGGAAGCTGCTCTTATTGGATTTTAAAACAGATGCTTCTATTCATGATGTTGACGGTGTACAATATGACTAATAAACTTGCAAATAAATATCAATCCGTTTGTTTACTTCGATATAAATTTATTTCTTGCAGCTAAATGTGGCTATCTATTGACTTCATTAATTTCTTCTTTTTTTTTTTGTCATGTGAAGGCAAATCTCAATTCCAATGCTATGGATCCTTTCTTCAATAACGTCAAGAATTCAGATTTTCTTGTGCTATTATCAGACAAGTTTTTTGAAGCCCATGTTGCTCTTTGTGGGAATGAAACAACAGATTAAGGCCTGAACCTTTCAGGTTTTTTCACATTATATTTAATTTCATTTGTTTCGCCCTTCTCTTTTTCTCTTTTTCTTTTTTATTTAAGGTTCCCAGCATGTTTAAAGCCAATTTTATCTTTGATTTTTATTCAGCAGATATTTTAAAGTTTATTTTATACAATAAAACTTGATATCAAAGCTAATACTTTCCTTTTTGTTTCTCATTTTACGAATCAACATTTCCATTTTTAGTTGGCCATGCAGATTCTTCTCCTAATTGCATGTCAATTTCTTACTTCGAACTATTGATTTTCAAGCAACTGTTTCTTCTATTTTAGAAGAAGATATTTTGCTGCTTGAACAAGTTCTATATCGACCTTTGACAAACCAGATCTGTATTGTCAAAGGAAGTATCTCTAACGAGGTGATACAAGGGGTAATACTCAACGAACTTGTTATTTTCTCTTTCATTAATAAAAATCGATTTACTATTCCTTAAATCTTATATGAATGTTGTTGATTAGGAAGTGAAAACCATGCCATTCACTAAATTGCAGCCTCATATGGCAAAACTTCCTCGTGTAGCACCGTTTGTTCCTCAATATATTCAACCACAACACTTTTCTAATACGATATATGGTAAATCCAAGCATCATTGTTAGCCATAAACCTTAAACATTCAATGAAGCGACTTCTGTGGTCAATACTGGAGAGATTTTGCGAAAGGATTCGACAATATTTAGGAAGTATCAAAGAAATCATGAGGCAACTCGACTACCTCTAGTTGATTTAGAACCAAACATGGGAACCCCAACTTATTTACAAGATCAAATCAGTGACCTATTGTTTTTAACTATAAATCCAACTATTGCTAGAACCTTGATGGGTATGGAACCTACTGGAGTTCGTATGATAGGTAAAAGAAATCAGGGAGCTCTTAAGTGCTTGGTGCCACCAATAGTTTCATCTAACGCCTTTATAGATGTTTGAGAATTCAATTACTTCTACAGCTTACAACCAAAATGGGAGCCTTAAGATTCCAATTGGGAGTTGATTTCCAAACAATGCATACTGTGAAACAAAGCCCTCGAGGTATTATGCCATTGGCAAGAGATAAACTAAAGGCATTCCAAGGGTCTCCACACCTTGCAAAAAACATAAATACTGGTTTGAGAGCTACAGGATACAGTGTATCTAGAAACTTAAATGTAAAGCAGGATTATTCAACATTTCAACGTCCGACAGGCCTTGATTATCTACTACCTCAAGGGGGGTAAGGATATCTTCCACGAGCACATATGCAACAAGAAGGGGACAAATATAAATGGGATACAAGGAGTAGATGTGCTCAATCAAGCTCGTCATCTTTAGTTGAAATGCATCCACAAGAAGATGAGGGAATGGAGTCTACCATAAGTGTTGATGCATTAGATAACAATTGGCATGGACATGACAAATATGTTAAAGCCTAGGAGGTTCGTGTAAACATTTTAGATGTCACGACTTCCATCATCTTCAATATTTGCACACCATAGTATAGGTTTGATAGAAATCTTATTAGCTCGCAGGTAACACTGATTTGAGAAAAGAAGAAAATTCTAAAGAGCAGAATTGAGTATGAAAAGATCAATAATATTATTAAAAGAGAATGCCTATATATAAAGGCTTACAAACAACTTGAAATTGAGAAAACTCTCAGCAACCTGGAGAGATTATTGGTCTTCTAATAAAAAATTCTATAGCAAATCCTGCATATAAAAACAATTACATTGAAATTCAAATAATTGGCTACTCTTGACTCTATCTTCTATCTCCAAGGCAGATTCTCATAAATAGATTCTAACACTCCTCATTAAGACTTGCCCTGGATAAACCAAGTTTCATCCTTAGAAATTCTAGCCTTGATCTAGGAAGTGCTTTAGTAATTATATCAACAAGTTGAATATTGGTAGGACAGTAATGAAGCTTTATCACTAAATTCTTCTCAGCTTCTCTTATGGAGTGAAATTTCACATTAATGTGTTTGGTCCTGCCATGTTGAACCAGATTTTAAGCAATGGAATGGTAAACTTGTTATCACAACAAAGCTTAGTTGGTGAGCTTTTTTCTTGGCCTAGATTAGCAAGCAACTTGTTTAACCAAATTGCTTGATTTGCAGCAGCTGCCATGGAGATATACTCTGCTTTTACATTTTATTGTGCCACCACCTCTTACTTTTTTGCATTCCAACAAATTACACCTAAACCAATAGTGAAAACATACCCATAAGTACTTTTCATGTCATCAACACTTCCTACCCAGTCACTGTCTGCATATCCAATTAATTTAACTCCTCATGTCTTTGATACCAGATTCCAAGGTCAGTTGTCCCTCTAATATACTTCAGCACCCTATTGGCAACTCCCATATGTACATTGTTAGGTGAACTCATGAACCTTGAAAGCAAACCAGTTGGAAACATCAAGTCAGGTTTAGTTGCTGTCAAGTATAGCAGACTACCTACTAAGCATCTATATGCAGAGGGCTCCTCAAGTTTCTCACAATTATTTTTTGAAATCTTCTCATTTTGTGCCAATGAAGTTGCTACTTCTTTGCATAATTCAAGCTTGAATTTCTTGAGTATATCAACAACATATTTCCTCTGTGAGATAAAGATACTCGAACTACATTGATGTATTTCTATTCCAAGAAAGTAGTTCATGATGCCAAGATCAGACATCTTAAATACATCTTACATTTCTCTTTTGAACTCTGTCGGTAATTTTACATTTTTTCCAGTCACTAGCATGTCATCAACATATAGTGATATTACCAGCTGCAGACCATTTTTTTTTTTGTTTCAAATACAAAGTAGCTTCATTTTCACTTTTCTTGAATCCTAGTTGAATCAAATGAGTATCAATTCTGTTGTACCAGGCCCTTGATGCTTGCTTCAAGCTATATAGAGCCTTATGTAGCTTGTATACTCTGTGTTCATGACCAGCAACTTCAAAGCCTTTTGGTTGCTGAATATAGATTTCTTCAAGGAGTATTCCATTTAGAAAGGCAGACTTGACATCTAAATGATAAACTTTCCATTCCTTTTGACCCATAAATGCAAGTAGAAGTCTTATAGTGTCACCATAATCCACTCCAACAACTTGAGCAAAGCCCTTAACAACTAGTCTAGCCTTATGCTTGAAAATTGAACCATCTGGATTGAATTTGGTTCTGAAGACCCACTTCACACCAATTTCCTTTTTATCTTCAGGAAGTTATGTTAATCTCTAAGTTCCATTTCTTTCAATGGAATCAATTTCTAATTTCATAGCATCAATCCAAGCTGGAAATCTTATAGCTTCAGTATAGCTTGTAAGCTTAGCATATACCAGATTACATCTTTCATACATATCAGACAATGACCTCACTTTAAGTACTACTGTATCTGAAGTTTCTTCAATATCTAGTTGATCTTCAACACCAGTTCTTCCTACTGTTGGTTCAAGAGCAGTTATGGTTGTCTGATCAACATCCTTTAAGTCCCAATTCCAGTAAGAATTCTCATTAAAATGCATATCTCTACTAATCTGAATTTTAGCTGCTTTCAGATTGTATATTCTATAACCTTTAGATTTTGTCACATATCCCACAAGAATTCCTTTCTCAGCTCTTTCATCAAGTTTCCTTTTTCTAGCAGATGCACATGGAAGTAGCACAATGATCCAAACACTTTGAGATGTTTGGCAGTAGGTTAGACACCAGACTATAATTCCAATGGTGTTTTGCTTTGAACAGACTTAGGTGGTAGTCTATTAAGCAAATATAATAAAGTATTTATTGCTTCAGCCCATAGAAACCTTGGTAACTTCCTTTCAAACAAAATATATCTGGACATCTTCATCATAATCTTGTTCTTCCTTTCAGAAACTCCATTATGCTATGGAGAGTATGAAAGTGTTAGTTGGTGTACAATCCCAACTTCTTGACAAAAGGCATTGAACTCCTTCGAAGTATACTCTCCTCCATTATCAGTTCTCAGCACCTTAATTTTCTGACCACTTTGAGTTTCAGCCATACTCTTGAAGCTTCTGAACATTGAAAGTGCTTGTGACTTGGTTTTTAGAAAATAAACCCAAGTCATTCTATTGAAGTCATCAATGAACAATACAAAACACACATTATTGCTCAATGAGACTGTGCTTATTGGTCCACAGATGTCTGAATGAACTATCTCCAGTTTGTGGGTAGCTCTTTTGGATGTACCTTAAGGAAATGACTGTTGATGTTGCTTCCCAAGTTCATAGCTTTCACAAGTTTGGGCACTAACATGGATTTCCAACATATCTTCTACCATTCTAGCATCATACATGAACTTTAATGATTTTAAGTTGAAATGACCATATCTTTTGTGTCAAACAATACTCTCATCAACCTTAGTACTGAAGACATGCCCTTCAACTACATCGAGCTTCAAATAGAAGTTATTACCATCCATTTTGATTTTTGTTATCTTTGAATCATATGTATCAATAATAAAGCAAAATCTATTTTTAAAAGAGACTTCATAACCATTTCTTAACATCTGTGCAACATTAAGAAGATTTTGATCTAGTTTTGGAATGTAAAGAACATTTGTGATGGTTTTAGTACCTCTCCTAGTGTTGACAACAATACTCTCTTTTCCTTTAGCTTGCATAATATTTCCATTTCCCAGCTTCACTTTTGGTTGAACTGATCTGTCAATAGAGAAAAAAATTGATAAATACTTAGTCGTGTGACTAGTGCAGTCAATGAGCCATCTATTCAGTTCAGAAGTGTTGCTAGCTTGTGATGCCATAAACAGACGCTCCTCATCATCTTTGTCTTCTTCAAACACATTGGCTTGCTGTTGTATTTGCTGCTGAGATTGTATTTTTTTATTTTGCAATATTTCTCACTATAGCCCATATTATTACAGAACGTACACTGGAAAAAGGTTTTACCCTTAAACCAGCATTGTTTCTCCGCATGGTTAGTTCTTTTGCAATAAGAGCAATGAGGAAAATTTTGTCGTTTTGAAGATAAACCAGATTTTCCCTTGGTATACTTGACAGGTTTCTTTCTTGGCAGGTAACCAGAACTCTTTCCTTTGTTATTTGCTTGGAAAGCACCTTCAATAGTCGCATCGTCTCTCATTTATACCCTTTGCTCTCGTACATGGAGTTTGCTAATTAACTCTACAATAGTGAGATTTTGCAATTCGCAAGACTCTTCTATTGAAGAGATCTTGGCTTCAAACTTTTATGGTACAGACACCATAAGTTTTTCTACCACCTTATGATCTTCAAATGTTTTGCCAAGAAGTCTCATTTGATATACAACATCCATTAATCTGCCAGAATAATTTTTGACAGATTCATTATCTTTCATCTTCATCAACTCAAATTCTCTTTTCAATGCCAGAAGCCTAATAGTTTTGACTCTGTTGCTACCTTCAAATTCACCTTGGAGCTTGTCCCATACTTGTTTTGGTGTTTTTAGGTTCATTATTTTGGTGAAAATATGATTTGTAAGTCCAAAATATAGGCAGGTGATGACTTTGTCCTTCTCGAGTTTTTCTTCTTTATGCGCTTCCATCTGAGCAATTATGGGGTTTGCTGTCAATGGTGGTGGATCAGAATCAGACACTACAACATTCCATAAGCTTTGAGATCTTAGATAAAACCTCATTTTGACAGCCTAAATATGACAGTGTTCACCATTGAACACTGGAATTGCAAATGTAATATTACTTGAAGTAGACATTGAAACAAAAGAAAAAATAAATCACTAGTGTTTACGTTCACCCTCTTTGTGTTTAGCACTCGACCTTACTGTGTTTTGCACACAAAATACTTGCCTCACAGCCCGTAGGATATAAAGCTCTGATACCATTGATAGAAATCTTAGCTCATAGGTAACACTAATTTGAGAAGAGAAGAAAATTCTAAAGAGCAGAGTTGAGTATGAAAAGATCAATAATATTATTAAAAGAGAATGCCTATATATAAAGGCTTACAAACAACTTGAAATTGATAAAAACTCTTAACAACCTTGAGAGATTATTGGTTTTCCAATAACAAACTCTATAGCAAATTCTGTGGCAGAATCTGATATGAAAACAATTACATTGAAATTTAAATAATTGGCTGCCTTTGACTTTATCTTCTATCTTAATTCAAGGCAGATTCTCATAAATAGATTAAAACAATTTTCAACTAGTTTCCTCTCCCATATTAGGCTATTTTAACTTGAAGGTTTGCTTATGCGAGGGAATGGAAACTCTTATATATTTTTTAGAGTTATCATTCATCATATTATTTACTCATGTCTTAATCAGATTTGTCATGCGTTCAGGAGCTTGTATCTGCATTGATGGGTGGCCACCTCATGACCATCACGAGAGCAATATTATACCTAATTTTTTGTCCAATGATGGCATTTAACCTTTTTTTTTGCTGGACGATTATATTATCCGTTATATATAATTAACTCAAAATAAGAAGAATATATATCATCACATAACAAGTTTTTTATTATTATTTATACGGTTAATTAGAGCATAAAATTATTTAGGCTGATTAATTATTGCTTTTACCTGAACCTTTATACCTTTTAACAGGCCCTATAGATCAACATCAACATCATATCAGTAAGTTTATGAGATATTTATTCTAAATTACCTTATTCTATCTTGCAATTTCCAGGTATTGACCACTTTTTTTCCCTTTCTCTTCGATTTATGCTGGATATTTATTGAAACGGATAGTGTAATGAGAAACTTCCAGAGAATCAATGGGAAGCATCAAAGAATTTAGGAAAATTACTAACAAAATAAAATGTTAGAACAAGAATCTTCTCCTTTTCTTCCTCCTCTCTATGCTCCAAAACGTTTGGCATTTTTTAGAATATATCTTCTTATATCGATGCATTGCTCGTTATATGTTTTCTTTCTTTGAAGTGATCTAATAGTTATATAGGCAAGATAATAGATGGGAAGGAAGGAACATGATTTTGAGTCTTTCATTCATCATAAACCCATCTATATATGTGTATTGCAGAATTACTTGTGATTGGCCAAAGATGTTGCAGTTAGGTGGTCGTCTCCTATGCCAGGACTTTTTCGAGAAATTGTAAGGATGCCAACCTGAATTGTCAATTTGCATTCATTCTTCATGTATAAGTAACTTTTGGTATCTCCTTTCTTGTTTCATAAGTCCAAAGCTAGATCCAAAGTACTACCTGATAATCGAAGCTATTAATAATCACTCAATTCTTGAACATCAGAGAACAAGAAAGCTTGTAAGTAGTTGAACATATTTGTTTTTTGTTGTCTTCTATCCACAATCTCAAAGCATTAATATCTGCGTTCCTGTGCTCGTGAATTTACAACTAGCTTTCTTCGATGATGCCCCTGTTGATCAGTACATTAACAATATGATTGAGTGTCCAAAATTTTGTAGTAACATTCAATGATAAAATGGTTTTATCCTCATTTGGAAAGCTCATATATAGTTCTGATAGTTTAGTTAGCTCCCACTTCATCTCCATGCCATTATTGCAAGCTTATCAAATTCGTTGCTGATATGAAACTTGGAAATCTCAGTGCTCCAATGTCAAAGCTGCCTTCTTAAACAATTATTTTTGCTCCTACTAAAAAGGAGTGCTATTTCATTGCTACAGTTTTCCCTGGAATAAGACTTTTATGTTACATTATATTGTAGTGTTGCATACATAAATACGTGTTTTAACTTATACTAATGATGTTTAGCTGTGGTGCCAGGATCATCCCATCTACAGGTCCAAAGTAGCTAATCTACTGCAGGGTCACCTACCAATTAAAAAAAAAGGCAACAAGCGGAGAGAAAGAGAGAGAGAAGAGTAATGGATATCTTATTAAGTAATAAAACTCAAGTGGAAAGACTTGATTCACATCCTCAGGTCCTAAAAATTTCAAGAATAACTTCACATAAGTGTGTGCTCTTGTTTATTTTTTGTTTAATTCTAAAACAAGTGTTTTATGGAGACATCATATGTCTTTTCTTATTGAGTTGTGTGTATTATGTCTACTTATAAAGGAGTTACTTTGTTAAAACAATGACACTGGCTTAGTTATCCTCTCTCTTTCTTTCTCAAAGTTGCTTTTGTCAATGTAAAATTCACAATCTTCTAATTAAGAACCTAATTTTCTAATGTTCACTCGTTGAAGGTGTTTGTTGTTACAGCTGTGGGTGTGGTTATGTCAAAACGTAGTTTTATAGTGTTTGGTTAGATATGAACTACACTTTTTATTTTTATAGGTCCCACCAGAAATTGAGGCTGAACCTTAGTTTCTGAAAAGCAATTTCCATTTGCTTTTGCATGCATTCTCTTTCTTTGAAAGCATTTTCTCTCATTTTCACTGATAAAAATTGTGCAGAGGAGAAAACTATTGCAAAAAAAAATACCAAAACAACCCCTGTAGATCTGGAAATCCTACCATTATTCCTAAATTTTTCAAGCCTTGTTCCCCTCTGTTCCCTTCTCTCATCTTGATAGCCTCATTCTATTTCTCTAAGAATTACCTTGTCAGACTCATTCGAAAAGCAATTTTCATTTGCATTTGGGTGTCTTCTTCATTCATCTTTGAAACCATTCTCTCTCACCTTCACCGACAAAAAATATATAGACCAGAAAACGATTGGAAAAAAAATACCAAAACAACCCGCAGATCTGGAAATCCTGCCATTATCATCTCATTCCTAAATTTTTCCAACCTTGTTCCCGTTCGTTCCCTTTTCTTATCTTGATAGCCTCCTTCTATTTCTCCAATAGTTTACTGTGCCAGACTTGTTCCACAAAAGGTAATGTTCACTGATTAATAAGCTCATTCATCAAAGCTTTGTATTGTTTTTTTTCTTTAAATTGAAATCTTATACCTCTACACCCCCTTCTTCATTTGTCTTTAAGTGAGATCAAATTCAACGTAGATTTTCATACGATATTTCTAACATTTCTTTTCTTTTTTGGTTTGCAGAAAAAACCAACAGATCCGTGTTGGGGAAACTCATACGAGAAAAGAGTAACCATGAGTTTATTTCTTATCTCCATCTTAAAATTTATTTTAATTAACTATAAATTTTAATTTGTGTGATGCTTCATTAATTTTTTTTATTGTGATTAATTGTCAATGTTGTTAATTAACTACAAATTATTACACTCGTATGCAACCTATTTTTGAAAGTAGATTATTTTTCTCTATACATTTTTTTTCTCTATTGAAAATACTCATGTTTTATGGGTTTGTCTGCTCTAAAATGGGTTTCCTTTTAGTTCGGCTAATAGTTGACATTAATTGCTGCTTCTTTATTTTCTTTTTATATATAGCTAGAAAAAATGTATTGAATTGCAGGTTGGTTTTGATTTGTTAGAAGTCAGTATTTAGAGTCTTGAATTGCAGATTGGTTTTGATTTGTTAGAAATCAATGTTTAGAATCTTGAATTGCATATTGGTTTTGATTTATGATAAATCAGTGTTTAGAGTCTTTAATTGTAGATTGGTTTTGATTTGTAGAAAGCAGTGTTTGCTATAACTAGATAAACAGTTGTGATTGAAACAAACTAGGAAAAGTTGCATTAATTATTTTAAGCATTGAATCAATAAACTAGGCCTAATATCCCCTTCGTCTATGAACACTTTCACTTGGTCTGTAATGTATTACTTTGATGCTAGCTCTGATATATGCCCCTCATCCTTTCCATTTCATATTGAGGCAAAAAAGGAATTGTAAAAGCCATCCAATGCTTAAACAAAACTGAAATTCACTTTAAAAAAATTAGCAGGAACAATTGTTGCTCTAATAATAACCCCGACAAATAGATAAGGTAGTTAGTTTCAAAACTAGAAATCTAATTATTAGAAAGCCAAAGAAAGAACAAATTAAAATTCATTGTTGATTTTTGCAGTAAGCAAGCATGCGACATGCATATAGTCATCTTTATAATTACCCCTCACAGCCTGCTGTTTGTTATTTTGTTTTGTCTTATAAATTATTAAAACTACATTGTATTGACACCTCATCTTTTAGTTTTTCTTAAAGAAGGGTTATTGAAGTGTGCTTTGTTAAATATATTTAATAACCTAAAGTGTTCTACAACATGCATTTTATAATTTTCAGTTTTTCTTATTATTTATAGTAAGTATTTTGTATTTGTGTTAATGCTGATTTTTGCATATAAATATTATATCATTGCTTGTTTCCTATGGTTAAATATTTTAAAAGATATAATGGAAGGTTTGGATTTATAGATAAGGCTGCTTGGACAAAGAAAATGTTGCATACATTTTGTGACCTATGCATTAAGGTCATTGATGTGGGAAAGAGACCTAATACTCATTTCGATAAAACGGGGTGGAAATTTCTTATAACATCATTCAAAGAATAAATTGGTCATGCATTCACTAAAACACAACTGAAAAACAAATGGGATGGATGCAAAAAGGATTGGAGGATATGGACAAAGTTGGTTTCTGAAACTGGTGTTGGCTAGAGTAGGGAGTACTTAGTGGCAATGATGTCAATCCTGGTATAAGCAATGTCAACATTGATGGTGCTGATTTAGAAGAAGGAAGCGGTGGTTCGGAGGAGGATGATATTTCAAATTTGAAGAATGACATGTCTCGAATGGTTGGTAGAGTAAATATGTCGAGCAGCAGCAACACAAAGAGTAGTGGCAAAAGAAAAGAAAGAGATCCTTCTGAGGTTTGAGGTAGAAAGAAGAAAACGTCTGGAATTGGTGTTTAGTTACTGTCAAGATGGGATCAACTGCTTGAGAGTATGTCGACTAAGAGTGATTCCACTTCTTTAAATATGGATCGGCAAGGCTGTAGTATTCCCGAGGTGATGACTGAGCTCCATTCAATTCCTGAAGTTTTAATTGATGATGATTTTCATGACTTTGCTAAGGAGTATTTGAGTTTGAGAAGGAAAAGAAAAATGTCGTCTAGTATGGGTGGTCTTGAAGAGAAGTTGAAATGGTTGAAGCGAATGTATGCACGAAGTAAACGTGCTTAGTTGACATGGTATGCTTTTATTTTCTAAAGTGTTAATCAATTAACTACGTTAAAGTGCTAGCTAAATTTAATTTGTTATGTTATTTGACATGCATGATAATTTATTTATACATGTTTACATTTACAAAATAATGAGCTGACAGTTTTGAAAAGAATAGTTTCCATTTGCAGAAGTTGGTTTCATTCATTGTATTATTCAACATTTAAAGTTGTGAGATGTGGGTATATCCATTTTGGTTGTTTTTAATGTTGTTGTAGTTATGGACTTTTTATGTGAGTTATCGGACTATTGAGTTGCCTGTATTTGTTTTTATTCAGATTGTAATTTAAGAGATTAGTTGTTGTTCCAAAACAGATGCTCTTTTACGAATCTTGTGTTATTGCATTGTTTAGCTCGATGTTATTTAATTTAATGTAAACATGTAATATTAATTGTTAGTATAAGTATTTGTTTTTATTTGGATTGTAATTTAAGAAATTAGTCATTGTTCTAAAATAAATGTTCTTTCACGGATGTTGTGCTATTGCATTGTTTAACTCGATGTTATAATTTAATGTAAATATGTAATATTAATTGTGAATATAATTATTTACCGTAAATATTTAATATTTTTATTTGTTATTAATGTTTGTTAGTTTTATTATCGAAATAAGATGGATGCTAATATAATTAAAAATAAAAAGTAGGAGAATGATAATAAAGATAAAGCCAATCGGCCATCACAAGAAAATGTATGCAAGAAAGAAAATAAATAATACAAAAGTAAATGATGACAAAAAACTGTAAATGAATGCCTATCTGACAAAAGCTGCCAATAAAAATGATACATATGATAGTTTATAGAATGCAACCGGCCATTCAAACAAATATTTCAAAAATATCAGAGGGCTGAATGTTGCTCTGTAATGCATATTTACTGCTGGAATATCAGAGGGCTGAATAGCCCTCTGAAGCAACATGAGGTAGTCAACCTCATGAGGAAAAAGGGTCTTGATATCTGCTGCCTTCTAGAAACTAAGCTCTTCCCAAGCTACAATCTATGCATAGATTTCAGTTTAAAAGTTGGAAGTTCCTTTCCAATGTGAATGTTGCTCGATATGCCAGAATAGTTTTTGTTTGGAATCCTGCTTCTGTTACTGTTGAGCTCCTTGATGTCTCAGAGCAAGGACTCCATGTTTCCATCAGTTGTCTTATTAGTCAACTCAGGTTTGTTGCCACATTTGTTTATGGGTTAAATACCATTTCAGCTAGAAGATGCCTATGGGATAATTTGAGGCAGTGGGCTCCTGCTCTTCCTTGGATTATCATGGGTGATTTCAACTCCATTCTCTCTCAGCAAGACAAGCATAATGGTGAACCAGTTACTGCCTATGGAGTCTCTGATTTTCGTCATTGTTGCTCTGATCTTAGTCTTGCTGACCTCAACTACTCCGGTTGCCATTTCTCTTGGACCAATATTGGGTCTGTCTGGACTAAAATTGATAGTGTCATGGCCAATAATCTCTGGTCCCATCTTCAGTCTGCAACCTCGGTCAGCTTCTCTCCCCCAGGAGCTTTTTCAGATCACTCTCCTGCTTCTGTTGTGATTGGCTCCAGATTGGCCAAAGGGAAGAGAGCCTTTTAATTCTTCAATATGTGGGCTGAACATCCTAGTTTCTTGGACATTATTGCTAACCACTGGTCATCTGCTGTACATGGCACCCCTATGTATATACTCTTTGCAGGAAACTTAAGCTTCTGAAGTACCCTCTCAAGCAACTCAATAACATCCACTACAGCCACATCTCAGAGCGGGTAGAAAGAGCTGAAGCTGAACTTGAACAGCACCAACACATCCTCCATAGTGATCGTGACAACCCTCAACTTCTTCTGCATGAAAGCATCTCAGGCTTCAGCTTGTGAATCTAAAGGCGGCAGAGAAGATGTTCTATGGTCAAAAACTCAAGTGTGCTTTTTTCATAGACAGTGACAAGGGCACTAAGTTTTTTCATGATTTGATGCGTCAGAAGCATAGAAGAAACTTTATTCCAGCCATTGTTTGCAGTAATGGTATTCTATCCAAGTCTATGGATGACATGGGGGGAGAATTTGTCCGGTATTACAAAAATATTCTGGGCTCCTCTAAGCCTATCAATTCTGTGGATATTTCAGTCGTCCATAGTGGGCGTTGTCAAGATTCCACTGCTGCCTCCTCTCTTCTTGCTCCGGTTACCAAGGATGACATTAAGCTTTCTTTGTTCAGCATTGGTAATGATAAAGCTCCTGGACCGGATGGCTTCTCCTCACTATTTTTCACGAAATCCTGGAGTACCATTGGTGATGATTTCTGCATGGCAATTCAGGATTTTTCTCTCTTCTGGTGAGCTTCTGAAACAAGTTAATCATTCCATTATATCTCTTGTGCCGAAATCTACAAATATCTCCACTCCTAATGATCTTCGGCCAATATCTTGTTGTAATGTTATTTACAAAGTCACCTCAAAGATTCTAGCAGGCAGAGATTGGCATTGGCCCTTCAGGATATTATAAGCCCGGCTCAGAATGCTTTTCTTGGTGGAAGAACTATGGCTGATAACATTCACTTAGTGCAAGAGCTCAGGCACTACAATCGTAAGATATCCTCTCCAAGATGCATCATCAAAATTGACTTCAAAAAGGCCTTTGATTCTGTGCAATGGCCTTTCTTAAGGGAGCTGTTGCATATGCTTGGCTTTCCAGAGCTTTTTGTTCATCTGGTTATGAGGTGTGTTGAAACTACTTCATTTTCTGTGGCTATCAATGGTGATCTTTATGGGTTCTTTCCTGGTAGAAGTGGCGTGAGGCAAGGAGACCCTCTATCTCCCTACCTGTTTGTTGTTTGTATGGAATATTTTTCCAAGATGCTTAATCTTGCCTCCCTGAGTCCTGATTTTCGCTTTCATCCAAAGTGTGGTCCTTTTGGCATTCACCACTTAGCATTTGCTGATGATGTTCTTTTGCTTTGCCGAGGAGATAGATCCTCGATTAATATTCTTCTTCAGCAGCTTGTTCTCTTTGGGCAGACATCGGGTCTTCAGGTTAATGCTGAGAAATCATTTATTTACTTTGGTGGGGTTGATGAGACATCACCTCTCATATGCAGGAAGATTTGAGCTTCTTAAATCTGTAATTTATGGGATGGTACAGTTCTGGATCAATATTTTCCTCTGCCTTCTATAGTTATTCATCAGATCACTTGCTTGTGTAGAAACTTCCTATGGACTCGTAACACATCCAGCAATAAAGTTGCCCTAGCTGCTTGGAAACGTGTTTGCTTACCTTGAGATGAAGGGCTAGGTTTGTTTGACATTTCGGTACGGAATAAAAGTTTTCTGGCCAAACTTCTATGAAATGTTCATAGAAAAGTTGATTCCCTTTAGATACGATGGGTCCATCACTAATAGTTATTCATCAAATCACTTGCTTGTATAGAAACTTTCTATGGACTAGTAACACATCCAGCAATAAAGGTGCCCTAGTTGCTTGGAAATGTGTTTGCTTACCTCGAGATGGAGGGTTGGGTTTGTTTGACATTTTAGTACGGAATAGAAGTTTTCTGGCCAACCTTCTATGGAATGTTCATAGAAAAGTTGATTCCTTTTGAATACAATGGGTCCATCACTAATATATTCCTACTCATGCCATTTGGGGTTTGTTTGAAAGAAACAAGATGCTTGATACAAAAGAACATTTATATTTAAATTTTACGGCTCATACATATTACAATCTATGCAAATAATTATATTAACTAATATACTAATTCGTGTGGGGGGAATTACTGTTCCCCCACACATATTTCACTGGATTACAATAGTAATCCATAGTGATTCTTCCTCTTTTTTTTTACTTTTCCTTTTTTTTTGTTTTTTTTCAAAATTACTTTTTTTTCAACTTTTCTATTTTTTTTCATTTATTTTTTCTTTTGTTTTTTCCAAAATTATTTTTGTTGATTTTACTTTTTAAATATTGACCTGGTTAAAATTTTTGCTTTGTAATTTTTTTTTTAAAATACTGTGGATTGCTGCGATGTTTTTCCACATAGTTTTTCTATTTTATTTCTTTATTTTTTAAAATTATATTTTTTGATTTTTTTTAACTGTTCCCCCACATACATTTCACTGTGGATTACAACAGTAATCCACAGTGATTCTTCCCCACTTTTTTTTTCGTTTTTTTCAAAAAAAATTTTCAAAATTACTTTTTTTTTTTAACTTTCCTAATTTTTCTTTTTTTTTTTTCATTTATTTTTTCTTTTGTTTTTTCTAAAATTATTTTTGTTGATTTTACTTTTTAAATATTGACCTGGTTAAAATTTTTGCTTTGTAATTTTTTTCTTGAAAATACTGTGGATTGCTGCGATGTTTTTCCACATAGTTTTTCTATTTTATTTCTTTATTTTTTAAAATTATATTTTTTGATTTTTTTAATATAAAGCTGATTGAGAATTTAGTTTTGTAATTTTTTTCTTTAAAACATTGTTTATTGCTACAGTGTTTCTCCGCATGGTTTTTTTTATGATTTTCTCCGAAATTATCTTTTTTTATTTTATTTTTTAATATTAAGCTGATTAAAAATTACAGTTACAATATATGAGGAAAACATTTTAACTTTTCTCGAGTAATGTACTAAACCGTGTGGGGGAATCACTATTCCCCCACACACATTTCACTGTGGATTACAACAGTAATCCACAGTGATTCTTCCCTTTTTTTTTACTTTTCCCTCTTTTTTCTTTTTTTTTCAAGTTTTTTTTTCAAATTATTTTTTTTTCAACTTTCCTAATTTTTCTTT
>Ga0325402_1001015_pt1 | contig 21843 bp, 9 predicted proteins | sample PopdelMetagenome_22_FD_207212 | JGI IMG/M metagenome (GOLD analysis project Ga0325402, IMG submission 207212) | Populus deltoides microbial communities from Bellville, Georgia, United States - Xylem-PdKOR-R3 | ecosystem: Host-associated > Plants > Phyllosphere > Stem > Wood/Secondary xylem...
TACCATTAGTGGATCCTCTAACCTTGACATTTGTTGTTATCATTGTTTAATCCTTACATTAATCTTCCATCTCAAAGTTCTCATCAACTTCTTCTTCTTCTTTATTATTATTATTATTACTATTATTATTGTTGTTATTGTGTTGCTGTTAACTATAATTTATACAATAAACCTCCCTGTGGTTCGACCCCGGTCTTGCCGGGTTATTTATTACTTCGACACTCCTGCACTTGGGAGAAGACATCAATCTTTTGGTCGTGTCATCAAGCTGCCCATGAAAAAAAAAAACACAACATCCCTTGAACTTCTTTTCTTTTTAGATTCAATCCCTATTTTATCTATTTTATTTGGAAAAATCACTTCAAGTTAGAAAGTTTTTTATTATTACCAATAGTGGTAACAAGAAGAACAACAATAATAATAGTGGTGGTAATGGTAATAATAATAATTATTATAATTATAATAGTAATAATAATAATAATAGTAATGATGAAACCAATAATAATGGTAATAATAGTGATAATAATTATAATGATGGTAGTAGTTTTTTATGGTGGTGATGGTGGTGGTGGTGGTGGTGGTAGTAGTATTAGGGAAGTTAATGGTAATAGTAATGTTAGTGCTAATAGTAGTAAGAAATGATAATATTAGTAGGGTTATGATAATGATAATACTACTAATTGTGATAATATTGGTAATAATAGTGATGATAGTAGTAGTAGTAGTAGTTTATTATGATGGTTGTAGTGATAGTAGTTTATTATGATGGTTTAGTGGTTATGATATCAATAATTATGGTGATAATAATATTAATAATAATTAAAATAATGATGATGATATTAGTAATAAAGATAGCAGTAGTAGTAGTAATAGTAGGAGTAGTAATAATAATAATAATATAGCAATAGTGATTGTGATAATTCAAGCAATTGTAATAATTATAATTATAATTAGTGGTGGTGGTTGTGGACCTTGTGGTTGTGGTAATAATGGTGGTGGTGGTAGGAGTTTATTATGATGGTTATAGTGATTATGATATCAATAATTACAGTGATGATAGTAATAATTGTGATAATAATAATAATAATAATAATAATAATAATAATAATTGTGATAGTTAAAGCAATGGTAATAATTATAATTATAATAATAATTATAGTAGTAATGATAACAATGATGATAATAAATAGTAATAGTAACAACAACAACAACAAAAACAACAATGATAGCGATATTGATAATAATATTATTAACAATAATAATAATGGTAATAATAGTAGTAATAATAGTTTGTTATAATAATAGTGGTGGTGCTTATAATAGTAATGATAATGATAATGATAATAGTGATAAGAATAAAAATAAGTTTATATAAAAAATGTGAATGTAGGATATTAAAAAGAAATGTGAAGTGTAGTATAATTATTTCATATCAAAAAATTAAGAACCAATTTATTTAGATGTTGGTTATACAAAATATATGAGTGGCTAAGTATTCATAAATTAATTTTATATTTTTAGGGTTTATTAAAAAGAAATAAAAAAATATATAAAAAAGTTAGGTCTCATCCAAGTTACACTAGGTCACCCAAGTTTCAGGTTAACTTGACGGGTCACCCGGGTTTGACCAAGATAGTTGCAAGCTTGGGTTTTTATGATTTGAAACTCAACCAGGACCCGAGTTAACTCACTAAATTGGATTGTTTTTCATAACTATACTTAAGTTACAGTTGAAACCTAAAATTAAAAATAAAATAAAAAAGAGAAAATAAATGGTAAATGACACTCAATTAAGTTTGAGATTAAAAAATATTAATTAAACAAAAGCAGAGGTCATTACTTAATACATTTATAAAGGTCCCAATATTTGTTTTTTGAAATAGTAACAATTCACTATCAGTTAGAATATTTGACTTGTTGATATTGGCACAACCAATTGATCGATTGGTTACTACTAAATTTCCCTAGTGTCTTTAACGGTCAAACAAATGATTGACTGGTTTGATTGACTGAATTAAACAATAGTCAATTTCACTATTCCTCCTATTAATCAGTTGACCAGATCATTTGGTAATCCAAAACGGTAAACCGATTTGGGTATCATATCATATATTAGTTTTTTTAGACTAATTATATATTTACACAAACTTATACCAATCAATACAAAATCGATCCAATCATTTTAAACCAATACTCAACTCAAATGAGTCATTACTCGTTCATTCACTTATTATTATATCATCTCTCATTTTTCATTGATTTCAAGTTAGCAACAAATGAAAATAACATATACTAATAAACAACAATAAAAGTTAAGCATTCATGTTTAAAACAAAATAATATTACAATCCAAAATACAAGTAATATACCTAATCTATAAAAAAAGAAAAAGATAAAGTCTACTCCTAGCGTGAGTATGATAACATACAATACATCAACTAAGGAATATCTAATGAATAGTTAAAACATTAAAGAATACAAATAAATATCCTATTATTATGTGATAATCCTTAACCTATTATCTACATCAAACATCATAATATCATTAGTCACCCATGACCCGGGCCCACTGAACGATGTTGATACCAATTCACCGGGTGTCATTAGCTTGCAGTCCATTGGATAACTAATCAAGTTTTAGTACATATTGATGTCAATGTATTTGCATTGACATCATTAGCCTTCCCCATATTCCAGAATCAGTAAATCAAATCTCTAGTAAATGCTGATATCAATTATCATCATTGATATAATTAGTCTTCTATACTAGAAATGATTAATCAATTTCGGTAAATACCGATACCAATGATCATCATTATTATCATTAGTCTCTCATATAAAAAATGACTAATTAAATTCAGGAAAACACCGATACCAATGATCATCATTGGTATCTTATATCGGGAACGACTAATCAAATTCTCAATTCTTATTTCTCTTTTTCTTTATCCACCAAATTATTTATTTTTTAATGCCACTTTAAAAAGTTATAAGGAATTAAATTAACAATTATACTTGTGTATTAATTTAAATAGGATAAGTGTTAGACACTTACCTGCCACACCTGATGTCCCAGCTCCTACTATAGACTATGGTCTGCTCGCAGTAGTATCCCCTGTCAATACAAGTTAACTCCATCATCATTATATCTAACTTCCATTCTTTCCTTGTAATTTAATATCCACCACACACAATTAGGCTAAAAAACACATTTTCATGATGATCTCATATACCATTTACATTAATTATCCTCTCATTTTATGCCTATTTGGCCAAACCTATGCATAAAAAGAGAGGTAAGATTTTTCTTCACTTTGTCTCATATTGACACTTGACCAATTGTTTAATCACCATAATAAACGTGTTTCTAGCGTTAAACTACCTATTTAAACCATTATCTCTAACCTAGTTTTTCCATAATACAAAATAATGCACGGTTCATTAAAATCCATATTAAAACTTTAAATTAAGCTTGGATTAGGCTTCCTCACCTCTTAAACACAAAAAATTTGGTAGAAAATGGTAAAAAAATAAGTTCCCCTTCACCTTTTTCTTCCTTTCTTTTCCTCTTCAAAACAGTCCTTCTTAAGTAACAATTACCCTATAATTTGTTCAATTTCCTAGCTTAGATCTCCTTCCATCCTCTTTTTTATCCTTTATTTCATGTGTTTAGATGAGATTTTTTTGAAGAAATTTTGAAAAAGATTTAATAAAACTTCTCCCTCTCTTATTCTCTAAATGGGCAACTTAAGAAGCCAAATGTGCATTTATACTAGTCAATATCTTGCAATTTATGATAATACCCTCCTTTTTTATTTTGAGTGTTTTCATTTAAATGGTTATCTTATCTCATCAACCTTCTAAAAATAAATCGCGTCTAGAAATTTTGGTCCTTAAAACTCCATATCTAACTATTTATCACTGTTATATATATCTTTTCAAATTAATCAAGTTTATCATCGAGTCAATTTTACTCAATTAATATATTTAAATTAAATTTTTTTTCAAAACTAGGGGTTTACATTCTTCTCTCCTTTAAATCCCTGAAATTTTAAATCCATACCCGAGTCTAAGAACAATTTAGGATATTTCTTCCTTGTAAAGTCTTGAGAAATTATAAATAAGATGATTGAGAAACATGATAAAACTTTAATAAGAAAGATTTAATAAGGATAAATTAAATAAAATATTAGGATACATTGAATGAATAATTATAGATGATAAAAATGATTCAGGAAATTAACTTGGAGAGGTTGAAAGTATAGCCACAAATCAGTACAAGAAAACACCGGAAATAAATTTTGATAAATCCAAACAAGGGCTAGGGTCATTAAAGGGGAAAGGTATAAATAATTATGTGGTATGCATGACGTTGAATGACAGATCTATGTCTTGGATTGAGAGGGTTTTGAGTTTAATCATAAGATTATGATTTTTAAAGGAGTTGAAACTTAGTATCATGGTCATTAGAAAACCTATGTTCTGCGAGAGTCTAGGTAAGGGGACTAATTGTGTAAGGGGAAGACACATCACCCTTAATGCACCCTACCTATGATAAGCTGCATTGTTGATTGATTGGTATTCTAAGTATTGTTTTTATTCGTTTGTCTTATCTAAAGTTCGAGATAGATCTCTCTTTGTAAGAAAGTCTATATCTTATCGGATTAAATCCTAACAATTCCAGGGCTCAAATTTTAGCATTGCACTTATTTCCTTCTTCGTATCTTTAATATTTGAGGATATACTTTATAGTGTAATTTTATATCCTCAAATAATAAAGTCTACAGCTAGTTCCTAATGTTTATCCTTATTAATTCATTTAATTTAATATTTGGAGTATGCATTACGTTATTAAACAAATGAGTTTTTATGGTATTTTTGAGATTTTGGCCAAATCCTAATGGATAAATCATAAACTGGTATGATATCCGTTTTGGTATTTTTAAAACATGATAAAAATGCACCTTTATTTTTAGAAAATATGCATGAAAAACCTTTAGAATTTAGCCGTATGCATGAAAACAAAACATATTTTTGTATTTTTTTAAATGACCAATTTTTTGAATTTTTTGGATTTTTTGAAATTTTGGAGAAAAATCAGGTATTTTTAATACCGGATTTATATTTTACAGTGTAAGTATACAACCCAATAGTAAGAAAAATTATTAGAAAAATACGCAAGTAACCCACAAATAATTTCAAAATGGTCCCTGAATTGTTTTGAATTTTTTGAACTTGTTTAGGGCCTGTTAAAATAAAGACAACCTAAATCTGGTATTTTTAAAAAAGATCCTTGATATTATTTTTTATTTTTTTTCCAGTAGTGTTGAGTAAAGGGGAAGTTTGGTTTTGGTTTTCGTTGTTTTAGTGCCGGAGGGTGGATGTTTGTTTGAAGTTGAATGTTGTTTTTTGGCTGGTTAGGTTGGCTGAAACATATGAGATTTTTTTTTCTCTCTCCTTTTAGTTTTCTCTTTCTTGAGTTCCTTTTTGGTTTTGTTAAGGGTAGTGCCTTATAGCATGGAGTGGTACCCCTTTTCTTTTTAGTGTTCTTCCAAGATTGCTTTTATAGAGGTTTTGGAAGATTCTCGACTTCCCTTTCTTTGTTATTGATTTGTCACCACTTTATCTCTTCCCTTGATTTAATTATGATATAAGGGTAGCTTGTTTTTTGGCCCCTTATAATAGTGAATTTGGTGTTGTAAAAGGAGTTGTTTTATTTTGTGTGGGTACGGATCCAGAGGACATGGTATGCAGGGGTAAATCCTTTTGTCTAGTTTAAGGGAAGGCTGGGAGAGGTGCAGTAAGGCTGCCATTCTTGGTGCTTCGGTTAGGTAAAGGTTCAAAATAATCAACAGTGCAGCAAAAAACAACGTCATTTCTTTTCTTTTTTTTTATAATTAACTTTAAACAAAACGACATAGTTTTATGTAAAATATATCATTTCACTTAAATCAAAATGATGTCGTTTAGTTCCCCTTCCACCCCAAACCTATTTAAACATTCTTAATTCAAATTTAGTCATCAAATAGTTGAAGTTCTGTTATTAACACCTTCTGTTGAGCCTAATTCCAAAAAATCTTTTAATTTTATCCCTGGCATATTTTATTGAACCCCCAGCCTTTAACGCTTATTACACTATGTTCCTTGATTTTGTATTTGGTCAATTTGACCATTAATTAACTTTCAAACTTTTATTTTTTTAATTTCACCTTTATTTACAACTGAATTTGGCCCCTAGATTCATGTACATTTTGTAAAAAGGTTTTTGGTCTTGAACTTCTTCTATTTAACCCTTGATTGACCCCCAAACTTTGATTTTTTTTTTAATTTTACCCCCGATTTCACTCGATTGAGCTTGTAAGAATTAAATTTGGTCCTCCAAAATTCCAATCTTCTCAATTAAATCCAAATTTATTTTTCACCAATCAAGTCCCTAATAAAATTAATTTGACTTATTAAAAGTCTAATTAAGTTTTTGTAGTTAACCAATTCTTTTAATCTGACCAAAATTATTTCTTAAACTTAATTAAAACCTTTAGTTGGAACCATGATTAAATCAAATTGGCCTTTTAAAAATCTAATTAAGTCCTCAGGCTTAATTTTTATGCAAACTCGTTTAATAATCATTTAATTTAACCCTGAATCTGCATTGTCTTTCAATCTTAAGTATAGTTGGGTTCCTGATTTTGTTCATAGTCTCTATTTGGTTCCTTCATACATTTAAAACCTTTGTCAACCTGTTCTTTCCAAGTTGCCAATCCTTTTTTTTTTCATTTCTTCATTTTTATTTTTATTTTTATTTTTATTTTTGTTAATTTTTTTTTACTTTTAAAGAAAAAGACAGTTTTGGAGGAAACCTAAGATTAGGTTACGATAAAAAGTCTTGTAAGATACTTTAGATAATAAGCTTGTAAAGAAGAAAATATAAGAGATTGTGCATTTTTCCAAATCAAGAAATAATTAATCATTTTTTCAGAATGATGAGATATTCACAGATACTTTAGAGAATGACAAATCCTCAACAAAAGAGTCAGAAGTTAGAGCTTAAAAGCGCACTCAGAAGAAAATAGAGCCAAAAGCATTGTGTAAAAGATATATGGCTAAAAAACTTATTATCTGAAAAATGAGAGCTCAAAAGTGCACTTAGAAAGAAAGAGATATGGATAGAAAACACGCTATCTAATAGGCAAGAGTTGGAAAGCACACTTAGAAAGAAAGAGATAGGGGTAGAAAGCATATTATCTAGCAAGTGAAGGCTAGAAAGGTTTACTCAGAAGAGAAGAGATATGGCTCAAAGACACACTATCTAAAAGAGTTAAAAATGGAGATTTTTTAACGACAAGATTGAATTTGAGATTCCTGATGATAAATTTCTTGGTGTTTCCTAATTGTAGGGGTGACACTTATCCTTCCTGATGGCATATTGAATTTTTTCTTTCCTAATGGTAGGGTTTGAAATGGTGGATTCTTGATAATTAGGTTTAAATAGGAGGTTCCTAATGACAAGGTTAAATTTGAAGATTTCTAATGACAGGGTTAAAATTAGAGGTTCCTGGTAACAAGGTTAAAATTAAAGATTCTTGATAACACAATTGAACTTCTTAGTGTTTCTTAATTGTAGGGCTAGCACCTATCCTTCCTGATGGCAGGGTTGGAATGGAGGATTCCTAGTAACAATGTTAAAATTGAAGATTCCTGATAGCAGGCTTGAACTTTTTGGTGTTTCTTGATTACATGGCTAACACCTGTCCTTCCTGATGGAATGGTTGGAATATAGGATTTTTTTATAACAGGGTTAAAACTGAAGATTCATGATTATAGGGTTGAACTTCTTGGTGTTTTTCTCATTGCAAGGCTAATATCTGTCCTTCCTGATGTTGGACTTCCTGATGGTAGGGTTGAAACTGAGAATTCCTGATGACAGGGTTAAAAATAAAGATTTCATGATGACAGGGTTGAATTTGAGATTCCTAATGACATGGTTAAAATTAAACATTTCCTGATGATAGGGTTGGATTTGAGATTCCTAATGACAGGGTTAAAATTCTTAGTGTTTTCTGATTGCAAGGCTAACACCCGTCTTTCTTAATGGCACGGTTGGATTTCATTGAGGATTTTTCCTGGAAATGTTTTGCAAAAAAAAAATGCAATGATGATATAAATTAGCCTTGTGATACGACCCAAGCAAGGTTAGATTCGGATTTTGGTGTGAAATTCTCTACCGTCTAGTTTTATGCTATTGAGTATAACTCCACATCCAACCGTTGGATCAAGTTGAAACTTTACCAGAAGATTCCAGAGGTATTTGTCTATGTTATGGTAAATGTTCAGGTGAATCAGAGTTTGGAATGGACTTACAATTTAGGTTAGAATAGGTTATGTGAATTTTGTTAATTACTTCCTTTTGACCTGTGGACTTTCTATTTGGCAATGATCTTTTTTTCTAAAAGGATGTGGCAGCTTGTTTTGGGAATTTTCTAGGTTCCATAAGAATCTTTAATGAGTTGCAACATAATTTCCAAGAGTGACAACGATTCATTAATGTTCCAAAATCCTTTTTTCTTATAAGGATTTCTTATTCATCCTAGCTACACAAGGAAAGAAGGGCTAATGCTATTTAATGACAGATTAATTATTTTTATTATTTTCTTTCATGTTTGGGCTTAATTAAAACCTTATTTTAAGCTAGGATCCAAGACTTGTTTGGATCAGGTTATTGGCTTTTCTGTTTAGGGTTTTTAGTTCAGTTTTATATGTGGGCCAGTTCAGCCCATAGGGGTAGATCCATAGGGTTAATTTTAAGAACTATTTAAACACATGTAATCTAAATTTTGACAGCCATTGATGAATATTACTTCTGAATTATTCAGTTTTAACGTGTGAGAGTGATTCTTGTATTCTTCAGTTCTTGAATGAACTGAATTTGACTTATCGAAGTTTAATTGGCTTCATGACATCATTCTACTTCATTCTAATAGTGTTGGTGCCTTGGAGGCAGGTTTCTATTGTGTCACATTCCTATTTGACCTATTTCGGCTTTCCGGAATCAGATCTTAATCTTGATTATGGGTTGTGTGACCACGTGATCACGAGGTTCACATCAACTGATGACATGCATGCATCCTTACCTGGTTGGAAATATAGGCCCCTCTTTTCTTTGCCATGCTTGATGGACAGAGTTTGTAATTCTTGAGATGAGTTCTTTTGGTCATTTGACTATTTAACCTATTCGAGTTTTAACCAATGTGGTTAATGTGTTTGACTGTTTTTTTGTTGCACAACTTAAACCTTATATAACAAATAAAGCTCCACTCAGTTGACAATTATTAGTTGACAAACATTTTAGTTATGATGTTGCCCCTCTAGTCGGATGGTGTCCCTAATCATGGTAGTCTTGTGCCATTGCCCACTCAATAATTATTTTGTCAATAATAGTTGCAAATTGCCCCCCAACTTGATCATGTTGTGTGCAAGCTTTCAACATCTATGAAAGTGCACTCATATGCTAACATCTTTCAAGTGTCATGGTTATCTTTCAAAGGGTAAAATAGACATTTTAGTCGTGGAAGATGCCCCCCCAAGTGTAGCATCGCTAATGGAGTTCATCAAATCATAGATTGTCTTTTAGCAACATTGTCCTCAGTTGATCTAATTGTGCTCATTCTTCTACTTCTCATCAAAAGCATTTGTCACTTCCAGAAGCTATTCATAACTTTGATGGATTTCGTTAAATCATCATTTGATTATGTGCTTATTTGCCCTAGCTAATTTGGATATTATATGTTATCCTCTCAGGGTCCACTGTATTGCCCCCTGACTACTTAACTTTTTAAGGATGACTCACAAAAAGAGTCAATATTATTTTTGTCAAGAACTTTGCAAACTCGATCAATGACCCTTTTTGTTTGAGAATCACTTTCTTGTGAGATCAACTCGTAAATTTTAAGGATCATGTCTATTTATGTCTAATCATTGTAAAGAAATCATAAAATGTAACTTTGAAAGTGTTTTCTTTTATTGTAACCCCAAGACATGTCATTCATCACTAAGATGGATCTTTTATTCATTTTTGGTTGAGAATTGACAGGGTAATGGTTAAGAAAGAAGTGTTAGCTCAAAATTGGGTTATCCATGGTCCAAATGAATTTGTTTAAAAATAGAAATTTACTCAATGTAAACTTTTTGTTTTGAATTTCTTACAATTCCTAAGGGGTTTAATCTTTCTTTAGGAAAAATGTTATTCGGTCTGGTAAAGATATATGATGAGGTGATCTTTCGTTTTAATGGCTTTCAAAGCAAGAGGCTTGAGTAAAAACTCAAGGTTTTGTTTGAGAAACATTTATCTCTTTTTAGCACTTATTTATCAGTATGAATAATGACAAGTAGTTCTATTCATGACATGAGAAGAAGTTCTTCTGCATTTTGAGACCGTTGTTTATAAGTTCAGTTACTTACTTGTTTGATTAGGAAAAACTTTTAAAAGCACCTAATGAGGCTATGACCTTTGGCTATGAAAGAAAATGATTTGTAGGCTTAAAAAGTGTTTCAAGGTTTTAAAGACTTAGGATCATTGTTATTGTATCGTTCTTTTTTTCATCATGTTTCTTTGATTCATACTTTTTTATTGCTTTGGTGGGGCCTCCTCATCTTATTTCGACCTTGACTTGGTCTTTTCTCTTTTTTTTTTGCATGCCCCCTAACATTTGAATTTCTTGAGCTCTTTGGTTTTTTCATAGCCTCTCCTCAGTCTTTTATCTTTGAAGTTTTGCTTGCCCCTCAGTGTGAAGTGTGATCTTAGTCAGGATCGAGTCCTGATATTTGGAATATTCATTTGCTCCCAGTATAGAGTGTGATCCGAGTCAGGGTTCTTACGAAGAAAAACTTATTCAGGCTCAATTAGAGACCACAAAAGATATATTTTTAGAATATAAAGATATAAAAAAAAATGGTCTTTCATCATTTCAAGCACAAGCGGTTAGAATCGATAAATTTTATCCTCTTTTAATGTAATGGTTTGAAAATTTTACAAAACACTTATGTTTTTATGAAATAATAACTAGCAAATCAAACTATATGTAATTACATATATAACTAAAATATGGCCTATGAGATATAGGGTGTGAACTTTTTGTGCATTTTTCATGTCTTGGTTCAAAACTGTTTCGTCACTTCAAAAAGTGATTTGCTTTAATGATTCGTTTGCCACCTTATAAAAGGTGTCTTGTAACGGCCTGTCCCAACATACTGTATGTTGTCCGCTTTGGGCCTACCAGTCCACCCATTACCAGGGCTTCCACTCAGGTCCCCCTTACGGTTTTGTTCTTGCAGCCACGCATGGCCCCAAAACGCGTTCAACATGTTAGCAATCAGCACCACTAATAAGGCCAGTTAGCACTCCCTCACCCGCCGATGTGGGATATTACAATCCACCCCCTTAAGGAGCCCGACGACCCCGTCAGCACAACCGGACAGCCAGTGAGGTAGGGTCTGATACCAAATGTAATGGCCTGGCCCAACATGCTGTATATTGTTCGCTTTGGGCCTCTTAGTGCACCCATTACCAGGGCTTCCACCCAGGTCCCTCTCACGGTTTTGTTCTTGGCAGCCACACATGGGCCCAAAACGCGTACAACATGTTAGCAACTAGCACCATTAATAAGGCCAGTTAGCACTCCCTCACCCGCCGATGTGGGATATTACATGTCTAAACGCTGTTTTAAGAAAACATCGAATTATTTCTGAAATTAAAAGGCAAATTCATTTTTTCATGATTATTTTGGCAGTAAATCTTTTTGCAAAAACTAATAGAGTCATGGAATCAGTTATAAAGGTCAATTTTATGATTTTTGAAATCATAAAGATTGCCTTCTAGTGTTTTGCATGACGCATCTTAGGGTTGGATCATTTCTGCCATTATATTTATCCAATCATGGACAATAATAAAATACCAAGTTATTACTTTCACAAAAAACATCTCCTCATTCAAAACAACAAAGAGAAAAAAAAAGGTTATATTTTGTTAACATTTTTCAATCACTTGTTATGTTGAGGATGACCTAGTGGCTATGTGGTAGATATTGTTATCCTTCACAAACTCAACTTGTCCCTTACTTACTAGCTTTTGGACTTGATATTTGAAATTCTTGCAACTTTTGATTGAATGGTTGAGGATCCCATCATGATATTCACACTTCTCATTTAGATTGTACTGCTTAGGGAATGGTGGTTTTATAAGATCTGATGGAGCTGGGTAATATGTTTGGTGTTCAAGAGATGCTAATAAATATCTTTGAGTGGTAAAGGTATATCAATATTTGATAATGGTGTTTGAGTAGCCAATGATACAATGAGATCCGATCGAACAAGATTTCTAATTTAAGAGCCATTTCCCAAGTCATGTCTTATCATGATTTTAGAGTTCATGGTTGGACCTTTGATTTTTCCTACTAGACAGGTTGTTCAATTCTTTTTGGCCACGATTACTAGGTTAGTAAAGTGTTGGGCTCCACTTCCAATCAAGAACTCAAAGTAAAGTGTCTTAAAAGTGTTGGTAAACAAGCTTACCATCTTTTTTTCTAGTAGTGGAGGATGTACTTGCACAACTCGATCCCTTCACCTTTGAGTATACTTTCTTATGGTTTCTTTCTCTCTTCTCTAGAAGCGACAAACTTGATCTATCAAGAGCAATATCCATATTGTATTTATATTGCTTGATGAAAGCATCCACGAGGTATTTCATTTCCAGATCTTTATGTTGTCTTATCTCATGTACTAGCTTAGTGCTGCCCCCACTCAAGCTGTCTTGAAAGAAATACATCAATAATTTTTCATCGTGCACTACTTCTGCTATTTTGTTACAATAAGACTTGAGGTTGGTGATGATTCAATTAGGAAGGAAGATTCTCGCCATGTTTCGGGCTTTCCTTGCTAATGAGAGGTTAACCCATTGGTAAGGTTACTGAGTTTCGGTGTACTTTATGAACTCAAGCACACGAAACATTTTTGGTATAACTACATTCAGAACTAGGCACATCTTTGCAGCTTGCACATGATCATACAAATCCACTCCTTCAATAGCCCATACTCTTGCTTCTAACAATACTATCTTATTATAATCAATGTCCTCAGAGGAATTTGTCTTGAGCATTTCATTAGCGAATGTATCTATAACTGTTTGGGTCGATACATGTATTATTGACTGCACAAATGTTATATTGCACTAGGGTTTTTGACCCAATCCACCCATCCTTTCTTTGGGCTGAATTATTGCCTAAGTGTGAACAAAAGTCATAAGCTGATTTGACGGAACTTTACTAGAGATGTTTTTGAGTGTTTGCTCGAGCAAGTTAGCGATGTAGGCTAATTAACCTTTATGGAGTTCAACTCCTTTTACAAGTAAACGTCATATTGAGTGTTTTCTTAATCTTCCATGTTTAGTTTTTGTCTAAATCGGGTGTTGGAAACTCTATAAATTTGGACTTTCTGGGACCTATGTTTCAACATGTATATGTTGTGAAACCCTAAAAAATTTATAATTTAAATATACGGATATGTAACCTGCCATATAAACGTAAGACTGAAAGTGATATATAATGGAGGGGATGACCTCCCTAAAATGAATTTTGTTTTAGAATTCTTAAAGACAAAGAAACTGGTAACGTGTTTTGATGGATAAAATAATGAGTGAAATGACAAAATGTTTATAAGAAATAAGTGAGGTAATAAATGAATACATTCCAAAATAATAAAATGACCTTAAAAGTTTAGAAGGATAACTGATATTATTTTATATGAAGATTGAACAAGAAAATTTAGATCGTTGACGAAAAGTCATGAACTGGCCAATTTTACATTAGAAAACAGAGCTCTCAATCCAATCAACGGATCGGGATAAAATTTTGCATGAAGTCTATTAATATGTTTTCCTACCTTGGTGAAAGATCTCATCCCAATGGCAGGTTGGTAAAGACTAGCGATTTAAGCAGAAACAAACCAGATAGTTTACATAAGAAAATAAAATAAAATACATAAATACATAAATGAGGGACATAATTATAATTAGGGGAAAATATGCCTTTAAAACAGCAAAAGGCCACCAGTTCAAAAAAAAAAGAACAGAAAAGGGATGAGAGACAGTAGAGAATTCGTCTAGAGATAGGTGCACAATTTGGAGGAACCAATAATGCTCCAGTGACCATATCTCTGGATCCACTGTTGGATCATGTTGATTTTTGGATATATTGTTCTTATCACACTCCTCTACAAACTAACCGGGGGGATTTGAAGGCATATAATCCTTTTGACAGAAATCCACATTGGAAGTTTCCTGGAAAAGAAAAGGAAATACACCTGCAGGGTAGTTTTGGTCGCCAGCCGATTTCTCTCTCTTCCACCGTTGGATCATGCCTATTTTTGGATATGTGGTGCACCTAGATGTTGCCCTCATTATGGACGATGGAGATCAGAAACGCTCCGGCAGGGTGTCGTTCATGTTGAACAGTAGCTCATCCATTTTCAGGTTAGTTCAGTTTTATTCAGATCTATAGAGATCCAACCGTTGGATCATTATGATTTTGAAATATATGTACACAACTCAATGATATATATTCTGATCGTTGGCTTCAAGCAAATAATTAGAGGTGGATGACTTATTGCTTTTTTAATATATTGCCAGTCTTAGTAAAACTTTAGGAAGCTTGATTTAATTATATGTTTTGATGAAATTAGAATTTGTGTGGGTGTAGGGTTATGTAAGATGTAATGGTAAAATATGTTCTTGTTATTAATGATGTTATAGATTAATTGTGTTAGGGAAGTTTTGAAATTTGGATAAAGGGACATTGAGTTTGTTGATTTAATGGATATATATTTTTAGGCATTAAAAAGGATTGGGTCATCCCTCACCATGAATGAAGGCATTTGGCCAAATGAAGAAGAAATAAGGAGATAAGACTTTGATTCATTTTCTATGTAAATTAGGTATGTATGCATTTATGTGTATAAAGAAAATTAGGAATTGTGTCAATTCAACCAAAAATGAAAATCTTAAACTTGAGTTTAATTCAACCTAATGTTATGGGGATTTTTATGGGATTGTGGTTTGTTGAATGCCAAATGAATTGTGTTATGTTTGAAATAATATATTAATGTGAGGAAAATTTCATTTTTTGTGGAATTTTAAGGTTGTTCAAATGGATAATAAAAGGGAAGGAAAAGGTTAAATTAAGGCATATTGAATTATTTTGAATTATTTTGTTAAATTTACTTAAGGTGAAGTAAAGTGGACTTATGAAAAAGAATTGAAAAACTCATCATGAAAATAAAAAAATAAAAAAATAAGGTCATTTAGCCAAGAATTGGTTTGATAAAGAAAGTGAATTAGTTTCAATGGTATGAATAAATGTAAGGATGTGAAGTTACTAAGTCTGTACATGATGGGTTGAGTAGACAAAAAATAAAATAAAATTGTTAGGCCATGTTTAAAGATATTCAGTCTGGAAAGACTAGTCATGAAAGGAAATGAAATAAATGAATAAATATACGAATGCATGTGTCATGCGATTTTAAATTTAAATGAATTTTAGAATGGAATTTTCAATTATGGTGGAGTCATATTTGATATGTATCTTTAATGATACAAGAGAGATTGCAGGATCTGTTCAATAGTATGGGACTTTTGCGCGAGTGCAAGCATTAAGTAGGTGTCTTACACCTCAAACTTTTGTTTTTTTTTTTTTTACAATACTTGTTAGAGTTAAATAAATGACATTTTCTATAAATGTACTTGTGGTTGTGAAATTGTAAATGTTTATGTCGAGGAAAATATAGTGGACTAGTTGACTTGAATATAGTTAGTGACGCTACTGTACTGACTGCCGAGTTAGATGCGTAATAACAAAAATGAAGTGTACTGATTTTAGGGTAATAAATTTATGGTATATTATGATTTAATTATTGATGCTCAATTTATATATGTATACTGATGATGTGTATGTGTTTAAATAATTTATATGAAGGAAGTAGATGTTCGACACCTTGGAGTAATTAATTAGTTTATATTTTTTTTATTGCAGAAGAAATTTTATAGATTGTAAATTCTAGTGCTGGTTATTGGAAATAATGCCATGTTGAACGGGCAAGCTTTGAAAAAATTATTTCCTGGTACTAGAAATAATACCCTGGTAAATGGACAAGCCTTGAAAATTATTTTCTGGTTACTGGTGAATGGGCAAGTCCTGAAAAATTATTTCTTGGTTAATGGAAATAATGCCTTGTTGAATTATTTCCTGGTTACTGGAAATAATGCCCTGGTGAATGGGCAAGTCTTGAAAATTATTTTCTGGTTACTGAAAATAATGTCATGTTAAATGGGCAAGCCATGAAGATTATTTCATGAGTACTGGAATTTATGCCTGGTTGAATGGTCATGTTAAGAAAATAAATTTACGAATTAATGGGGTAATCACTCGATGTAAAATATTTTAATTTTAAAACTTTAAAATTAAATATGCTGGTTTGTGAGAGACACTCTTGATATTTTTATTTTAGTAGATTTATCTCTACGTCTAGAAGAGAATTTATGAAAATTAGATATTTCAAAAAGAAAATAAGACAATTTATTCGATGATATGAAAGTCACTTTTAATGTATATGAATAGTTAGTCTTAATCAATTACTTATTGAAATGTGCAATTTTTTTAATCATGTTTAATGCGATTATGTTTTTAGGTACTTCGCACCCTCGATCTGAAAAGTAGATGCTTGGATAAATAATTTTGTTATGCGATTAATGTAATTGGAAAAACTAATATTTTGTTGTAATATACTTCCATATCTAAAAATTATAATGTTTAATTTATTATCATGTGTATGATGTAATTTATAATGTTATTATTATTAAGTTGAATTATGTTTGGTTTTATATATGTTTTGAGCACAAATACTTAAAAAAGAGAAGAAAAGAAAAGAAAGAGACGATGCATGTTATGAATTTTTCTGATTTTATCATAGTGTTCTATAAAAAATAGAATTGAGATATTGAAATATGCTTGAGTTTTGGAAGTCCAAATGATTGGATGAATATTATGATTGATGTAACAGGTTGAGAAATGATTGAATCGATAACTTGATATCTAAAGAATACAAAGGAAATTTTGCCGAAATTTAGGAAAATAATATATATATTTTGAGTTTACAAGTTGAGATTGTTACACGGCCAAAATTTTGGTAGAAATTTGGTGGAACCGGTATATTAAAAAAAATTACCTGAAAATTTCCAATGTATCGCGGATGTTGGAAATCGGGGTTGTTACATATGCACTCATGACATTTGACCTCAAAGCATGAATGCATGTGGATACAAGTGTATGTACACGTACATCGAATATGGATTAACTTGTTCAAAGAGCTAATCCATGACTTCTTTGTTAAATACGGGAAAAAATCTATAGTCTGATGAATCTGAAAAGATTTTTTCAAGTCCTAATCTGTTTAAATCCCACACATATTAGAGAGTACAAAACATAAAGGTGGGTTTGAGCCCTTTTCATTTAAAAAAGACAAAATGGTTTTTATGTGCGGTAATTTCTCAGCCTTGGTCCTTAGGCAATTCCCCCAGCTAGTTACTTCATCTTAGATTTTTGCTTGTATTCATAAAAGTCATGGTTTTAGCTGAGAAAATCCTACGGAGTTTAGGATTTTTGATCAGGTCTACCTTGATTCAAAATAAATTATTAGGTAGTCCATATTCTAAGGGCGAGTTTTAGCCACTACATAAGGGTTAGGCTTACTATCTAGTCTCAAAAGGGTCTATGATCTGCCCAATTATCACTTCTTATTAAGGCAATATGAGAGCTTACAAGGAATTGTTGGATCACAGTATGACCGTCATTACCAAGTAAACGCTCAACTGATAGTTGGGTGTTTTATAAATCTAAACCCCGACTGAAAGTCATGAGGCAGACCGTTACTTCTCCGCCTAACCTAGACTTGAGTTTATTCTCAAAATTAAAATATATGAAGGCATTAATCAATATCTAATGTATTTATTCATGAGCAACATATACAAAAAATGCATTCTAAAATTAAATTACACAGACCAACAAAATAAACAGGGTAGCAAACAATCAAATAAACAAAGCCCAGTCCAACTAGGAAGTCCTTAGTGGAGTCACTGTGACTACGACCAGAGATATGAGGTTAAGTGTAGTGTCTCAATTATAAGCACCTTATAATTGAGCTTGAGGTAGTCATCACCAGCTGTTGAGGAGTTGCTTGAAAAACAAATTGGTTCTTTAAAGGTCGAAATGGAGACAAAGTATGAAGAACGAAGTAGGTAGCAATGGGAGGAGATGATGACATATATGTTTAGTCATTATCCTCCCTCTTATGGATATCTATGAGATTCTCCTCCCCATCTATCTCCACCTCCAACTCCACATGAAGCTCCAATTTGTTTTTAATATATATAGACATTTATAATTGATTTTTATAAATTAATAATATAAAATATGTTCTTCAATTCAATTTAGCTGTTTGATGTTGTTTAATGTGAAATTGTTTGATAGTATTTAAGAAAAAAAATTACTACAATACCAACAAAATCATCGATGGACATAAAAGTTTTGTCAATTATTCTGTCGATATAATAGGTACATTTTCCTCAGATAATTATAATGAGTTGTGAACTGTTTTGATATAGACCAATGGATTTACCAATAGAACATATTTGTCGGTGATTTTATCGGTCAATTCATCGATCATGCACGATATATTACTAACAATTAGTTCATTAATGATCCGTCAGTAATATTTACCGACAAAAAGGTCAACAGAAAATGGATGATGCTTATTTTTACCACAAATGTGAATATTTTGTTGCTTTATCCATTGAAATTTAAATCACCAATTGAATTACTGATGCATTTGAAATCCTTGATGAGACACTTATCGATGACACATTTCCATCAGTAAATCCATTAGTGATTTTTATATCGATGGAAATACAGTTTTTACACCAATGGAATATTTGTAAAGCAATATTTTTGTTGTGTTCTTCCATATCATGTTCATATATTTTAAACCTAATAATTTGTTTTGGTTTGCACGCTGCATCATGTTTGTAATGTCAAAAATATCCTTGCATTAAATTGATGCTCAATTTTATAAATTAAGATTTAATTTTATCAATTAAAAAATTAGAACATGTACCAAATTTAACACAAAAACAAAATAACATCCTTTTATTATTTTTACTCTTCATTGGTCCTCAAAAACTACACTTTGATCCTTCAGGTTTTTACTTTTATTTTTTTCCTCTTTTTTTTGGAGTTTCACATTTTAATCCAAGATTTTATTTGGTTTATGTTTCAGTCCCTTGAATTTAAGAGGAGACAGAGTCACTAAGAAATTAGTGAGTAGATAAAAAGTCATTGATTAATCAAATTCAAGTCACCCAAAATACCAATTTGTATGACAATGGGTTCGTCTTAGAGAGAGGGATTCAATAGAAATGATGTTTTCCTTTAAAATTGTCAAAAAAAAAAGTATATCAAAACTTCTAGAGGTTTTTTTATTCGGCTAAATTTTTCTTATTTTAGGCCTTTTTAAGGGATTTAAATAAATTTATTAAGATTCCTAGGATGTTTTCGGTGTATTTTTAGATGAAAACAAGTTTAAAATTGGGTTTTTAGAATCTAGAAACTCGAACGTTAACTTTTTTTACATGTCGTGTCGTCTGGTATTTAAAAACATTAGCACTTTTGCCTATTTATAAAAACAACTAGGTGTGTGGTCCTAATCTCCTAGGCCCATGCATGCATGGTCTATTTTTTCTAGGGCTAGGAGTGCCTAGGTTGGAAGGCCATGCCCATGCACCCCTAGTCTCTCTCTTTTTATATATAATTTTCCTTTATTTTTTATTACTTTCTAAAATTTAAAAACAAATCTCTTTGCATCAATTTATTAAAATAGAGTATTTAATAGATCATCCAATTATATCATTGTTTTTAAGCCTAATATAAGTAAATTGTTTTATGAATAATTGTGTTTTAGCCTAATATACAAAAAAATTTAAAATAATTTTCTCATTGATATTTAATTAGAATAAATTATCTATTTTTTAAAGTTTTTTATTGTAAACATTTTATATAATTTTCTCAAAATCATTGTTTTTAATTTTTTTTCATAAAGGTGCATAAAAATTATCGATTCATGAATTTTAATGTTTTTTTAGAACTTTCTTTCACAATCATAATAAGTTTTTACTTAAAAAACAATACTTCTCAAAAAAAGCATTTTTCATCAAAATAAAAAAAATAAATATATGAATAAGGAAATTAGCTTATTTGTTTAAAAGTATACTTTTTTTTGCTTTTGTAGTTCAAATCATTATATTTGTTTTTTGCAAATATTATTTTTATTGTTGTTGTTTTTTATTCAATGAGCTTGAATTAAAAAATAATTTTGATGAAAAAAGCACTCATCCTCCATAATTTTTATTTGTTGTCTTTTTTATGAATTTTTATTTTTATTATTATATAATTAAATAAAAAATTGGATTCTAACAAATTCTTAATGATAGCATGTGGGCAATATCACTATTAAAAACTATAAGATATTTTTTTTACTGTAAAATTTGTTGTGAACTCTCTCATTATTCCACTTTAAATTGCATTGTGCAATCCACAATGATCCAATTTTTTAATTTTCAATTTGGCTCTTGATATGTGGCTTTTCTGTCATGATGTTTTTCTTTCTTTCTTCCCTCTCTCCCTTTTTATTGCCAATTTAATTTACTTGGGATTGAATTTTTGATGAGGCAACAACTATATTTATAAAATGAGAAGTGTGATTCTAGATCTCAAATACTTGAAAAGGGATATATGCTTCAGGAAGCTGTGTAGAAAAATAAATAATTTTAAGGAGAGAAATTGCAAGAATTTAAATATACTGAAAAGTTGTAAAAAAATAAAGCAATGAAACCCTTTAGAAAAATAAAATATAGGAATTAAATATGTGAGGTTGACCATTGTTTATAGTTGTATATGGTCCTATAGAGTTTGAGTCCTACTTAAATAAATAATTCTATTCCTATACAAATATTGGTATAAGATAAAGAGGTTTATTAAATCTTAATACAAATTAAACTCTTCTTCTATTGATACAAATATGAATCTTAGAATAATTTGTAACTTCTAATTTGTTATTTTATTAAAGACTCTCGTTCTAAATTGAATTGTATCTTTTAGTTATTCATTTACATTCAAAATATATTGGTCGATCATGACTTTTAGTCGTTTGGTTGATTGGTCATTCAAATCTCATAGTCTATCAATGACTATTCTAGCTTAGTTGATTATTCTTATTCACAATTGATTTCAATTTTTTATTTATTTATGTTTATAATGAATAAACATCATTCTATATGATTGACACATATGTTTATTTTAGGTGTAAACAATGCCCTTCATCTTATTTTATTTCTCAAATGAAGAAATATACACCCTTCATACTTGTACTAAAATCAATCGATAAAATCAACAAAACATGATGTGACAAATGACACTGATCACCTAAAATTAGTCAATCATGTTTTAAAACATGTTTGACATATGAAACATTTCATCCTATCAATTTAATTTTAAAAAATGCTTATAATTTGGTTTTTAAATGTGACATTTAGGTTCGTACTCTTAATTTTTCATCCTATACTCGAAAAATCCCTAACCCCTCTTTTATAAAACACAAAATTTCAAGAACTCTAAACACCCTTCTTTTTATTCTTTAAAACACGAATGGTAACCTTGAGATCTATTTCATAAAAATCCATGATTATATTTTGTT
>Ga0325402_1001017_pt1 | contig 21842 bp, 10 predicted proteins | sample PopdelMetagenome_22_FD_207212 | JGI IMG/M metagenome (GOLD analysis project Ga0325402, IMG submission 207212) | Populus deltoides microbial communities from Bellville, Georgia, United States - Xylem-PdKOR-R3 | ecosystem: Host-associated > Plants > Phyllosphere > Stem > Wood/Secondary xylem...
TATCCCTAATTTGATTGTAAATTAAACAAATAATATCTCTCCCTAATTCCCTACCTTGGCCGGACCACTCGTGTGTGGTGACAGGCATATTTCTTTCTTAATTCTCATCACAATCTTATCATCCTTGTCAGCACATCATTTACATTTCCATGGCAATTAAGCATGCATTTCTCAACATTCAAACTACAGTCATCTTTAATTATCACTTGCCCTCAATTCGCTTCTCTTCCTTGCATGACCAAAAAATAATAGAGCAGATGTCTAGCTCAATTTTTCTTTTAATTTTTGTTTTCATATATCTATATTTATAAGAAACCAAAAGGAGCAAAAAATATATATAAAAAAAAAACCTACAATCGTGGGCTTTTGAAAGGAACACCCTATGTGTGTGGGCTTATTTATTTTTTTCATTTAAAATGGTAGCTAAAACTACAATGATAACTGGAAAATCAGGGCTATGAAATTTTTACCCTAAAAACCTATTTTTCAACTCATTTAAAGCTAAAAATACTCTACAAACACCCTTAGAATATGTACAAACCAATTTAGCAGCATGATAAACCCCAAAAAGGGTTCAAATAAAAAAATCAAACCAAATAAATCTTTCCATCCTCGAATTAGATATGTTTTTTAGGTAATATCAAGGCTCAAAACAATCATTATAAGACTCTCAACATCAAATGAAATTTGTTGACACAAATTTCAATCATTTTTTATGATTGGAATATGTGTTAATGATGACTTTTTTTCTTTATGTTGAAATCTAGCAGGCTTATCTATCTCCTCTCACTATAAAAAGTTTTGAAAAATTAGGGAAATGAAGTTTGATATCAAAATTGAATTTTTAACAACTAAAGAGATCGCTCACCAATAAACCAAAAAAAATATGGGAAAAAGGACTTAATTTTCAACATTATAAAGCAAATTGTAATCGCAATTAGCTTGCACTAAATTCCCTGTTTTTAACATTATAATAAATTCACCGATATTTTTAATAATATAATAAATTCACAAATATTGGCATGCAGTCATATAATTCCAACAATGCAAGACTGTACTAAATTCCTTGTTTTTTTATTTTTTCCTTCAGAAATTCATCTACTGCACTAAATTCCATTTAATGGCTCTTCCAGACTTTTTTTAGAGCTGATATTTAACCTTTTATTTTCTCTGAAATCATAAATAGAAAAAAGCTGTGAAAAATACTAGCTCTCAAAATTTAAAGTCAACACAATCAATAAAAAACAGAGTAGAAGAGTCGATGCGTTTCGTGCTTCATGCCCTTCTCACCTCCACCATTCATGGGTGCTTCATGGCATTTTTCACCTTTTTTTTTCTTACAAAATCTGGCTGGTGCTTGCAATGCTCAGCTTCTAATTGATAAATCATAATGTTTCCATGTTTGTTGATTTTGAAAACTTTAATTTGCCGCAAGTTAATATGAATATTCGGATCAACTTATGTATATCTCGATTAATTTTATAGGCCTGAAGTTAATAATTATATAAGTTTTTAGTGATTTTAAGGTTTATGAGACTTGAATTAATAATTTTTAAAAAATAATTGGAAAATCAAATCAATAAAACTACAAAGTTATTTGGATGAGGCGTGAGAATATCACTTCAAATCATAAGTTTGGTCCATCCCACTACATTTACTGGTCTTGTGAATGGAAATGAATTTGTTGGCGCTTTGCTAAAATGATTGCCTCCATTTCTGTCATCTATTGTAATTATTGGATTGAGAATTAGTGCCTTTTTAGTGTATCTGATTTTGCACTGGATTTCCAGTAATAATTGATTTTTTTTATAAAAAAAATTCATGTATTTCTGAATGGATTCAACATAAAAAATTTAATATATTTTTAAATAAAAAATATTTATAAAAACAGACTTAATCATACTTCCAAACATGCCGATAATAACATAGAAAATATTCGAAAAAGCTGACTCTTCCGAGGATTAGAAGATGGCTATACTCGTGCAAAACGAAGAACACAACTGGGGTAAAACACGTTTTTCTGCTTCTAAAAATCATTAGAACATATTAAATTTCAAAAATCATTATTAACTGTTCTGCGGCAGATTATGTTTTTTGATACTGAGATTGTAGACAGCTTAAAAGCCATTCTTTTCTTCGCAAAAACGGCCTTTATGTTGGGCCTATAGCTCCCCCTGGTAACCACCGTTAATGGGCTTGAATGACTCCCAGTCTATGAGGTCCCATCGGCCCGGCCTGAATCGCTTGGCAAGTTATCAGGGGCACATGCCACGCGTCCAGCAAAGGATCCGGGACTCAGCTCTGTTTGTACAAGGTGCTCCCAGTCAAATTCTGTTCCCTTCTCCGTTCAGCCCTTTTTATTTTTCTATTTTAAAAATATTTTTAATTTTTTTATTTCAAATAAATATTTTTTTGTTATTTTTAGATTATTTTGATGCATCAATTTTAAAAATAATTTTTAAAAAATAAAAAAATATAATTTTGATGTATTTCTAAATAAAAAGTACTTTGAAAAGTAACCGCAACCACATTTCTAAACACGAGTGCACTAAGACCCAACTTTTTCACATACTCTCTTATATATTTTACCCGCGCTCGTCAATGATCAGAAATTCCTTTTCCTATAAAAAAATAGTTTATATAGGCTTTTTCATGTGTATTTATATAAAAACAATTTAAATGTAAAATAAAAAGCTCATACATTCTCATAATTAAATAAATTACTAACAATACGTGTACAAAAATGAAAAAGAAATCATTAATGATAAATAAAAAAGAAAATAGAAAAATCTATAGGCATACATAGATCAAGTTATTTGACCTTGCAATACGTGTCTTTGCTCCAATTGTGTTTAATGACTTTGTTTACAAGAATCAAATTTTTATTTAATCAAACAATAATATAAATAGAGACACGTAAAATTTATTTGATAAAATAAAAGAAAAAAATATTATATAGAGTTACGCATATTAAAAACATTATCCAAAAATAAATACTTTTTTATTCATATAAAACATTAAAAAAAAAGATTATAGATGAATTAGAATAATCATTTCAAAAAACAAATGCATTCAAAATAACTAAAAAAATAATCATCACTTAAAAAAAGCTACATGAACAAAATAAAAGAGAGAATGAGTGTTAATAAATATAAATAAAAAATAATTTAAAAAAAACACATATAAAAAAATAATTAGAAAAAAAAAAGAAGGAAAAGGTTAGTCATTGTTGGGTCTGGCAAGTCAGGTCAACTCGTCGACCTATTTAGTAAGAGCTCGCGTGCTTAAATCCTTAATTTTTTTTTATTGCAGATAGGATGGGTGACATGTCGTCTGCCCTATTTTTTTAAAAACAAATTCAATTAGATGATGCGTCGTTTGATTTTACTCAAATCTCGGTCATTGTGGTGACCGAAAAATCAAGGTCAAATGTTCTTTGACCCATAAATCTATTTTTCAACCCATTTTCTACCCAAAACACTTAGAAAATACTATAGAAACCTTGCTAAATGGATTAATGGGCTTAAAAAACCACCCCGAAACTTGAAATCAACCAGAAATCTTCTCAAGCTCATATGTGTTTTTTACGCATTTTCAAGATTAAAAAAAAACCTAAGTTGAACTCCTCACGTCGTATAGAACCATTGACACAAAGATCGATCATTTTGGTGGTCGAAACTAGTATCAACGATATTTTTTTTCTTTACCGTTAGAAACCAACAACTTTCTCTCTCCTCTCTTAATCTAAGAACTAAAAAAAAGAAAAGATGAAGTTTTTTTTTATCAAAATTGATTTTAAAAAAAAACTTTTAAAAATTCTAGGGACCTAGTTGTTATAATTAGTAAAGAATGAGGACTGAGTTTAAGATTTCAAAAATAATTTCTAAAACACCACCCATCTTCTCTGCGTGTTCTATTTTAGTTCTTTGTCTTTTAATTTCATCATTACCGATCAATTTTTGCTAATTTAGCCTTCAATTAGGCCACTGAAGGGCAAAAGTTTTTTTAAAAAAAGATAAAACAAAAACTCATGGGTATAGTGAATCCATAATGCCTAGAGTTTTAGTCCACAATATATAGGAGAATAGTATTTCCCCACGCCTTTCAGAGTATTTATGATTCTCAAGTAATTTAAAACTACATGTAACAAATATTTTGATCGCTTTAATTTAGCACTCAATAAAATTAGTTCAGAGTTTAAGGCTATATACGAAAATTTAAACTATAAGTGTAACATCCTTAATTTTTGTCTTGATTTTGAAATTCAACATGCCCATAATTAATAAAGTCTCCATTATTTTATCTTTTTTATAAATCTTAGCAACATTTTCTCTATTTGGTAATGTTACAAAGTTATCGACAATATAATATCTGTGTCAAATATTCTTTTTATCACACAGTCCAATTAATATGAGCATCTTGTCAATAATCATCCCACACATGTAACTGTATTCATTTACAATTACTTCTTACACCAATTATATATCAAAAATATCTACAATGTATGGCTAGTTATCCTACGGAATTATAGAAATTATAACTATATAATTAAGGAAAATATAAAAGCATCACATTCCATCTAAATAAAAGTTTCAACTAATTGAATTACATGCCATGAAAAATAAACTAGAAAGTTAATCATAAATTCAACATTTTATATTATCATTAAGTTACTAAGTTTTTTTCAATTCTAATACATTAATAAAAAAAGGAACTTATATCACTCCCTAAACTATAGCAAGAAAGAAACTACAAGCATAATCCACACTAATATGGACAAGTTCGGAAAGAACTTGTAATAGAAAACATATAATTAATAAGATATAATGGTTGCTTTAAGAAGATATTTAATATCATGATTGTAATTTCTTGTGTTCATTAAGTAATATATATATATATATATCATTGCAACACAATAAAAATCCTTTTTATTATCCTTTGATTATCAATAACAAATATTCATAATATTTTTTATGATTTGAATTGATGGTTTATTATACCAGCAAATATATTTATCATTGTCAATTTTTTCATCACTCAAATAACAACTCAATTTACAGTGATATCAATATTTGTGATATCATTAATTACTATTACTTGATAATTAATTCATACAGACAATAATATTCATCATCATTATTAATCATTTTCTTTTTTAGATGACTAATCAGTTTATGATGATATTAATACATTTGATATCATTAATTACCCTTGCATGATAATTAATCCATGCCAACAATGATATTCATCGTTATTATTTATCACTTTTTTTTTCAACTGACTAATCAATTTAAACCGACACTAATACTTTTGATATCATTAATTACCCTTTTATGATAATTAATCTATATCAATAATGATATTCATCATTATCATTAGTCATTTTTTTTTCCAAGTGACTAATCAATTTATACTAATTATCCTAATATTACTATCATTTGTTATTCTTATTTTAATTACCAATTTATTCTCCACTTCCCTTCTTATAAACCATTTTATTTTCCTCCCTACGATGAATCTATTATAACTAATATTAATTTTACTACTATCATTAGTCTCCAAGTTCCTAAAAAAATTAATTTTAAATTTTACAAAAAAGTTATTATACAAAATTAAACCTAAATTATTATAAATGTTTTTTAATACTTATTAAAAACCTAAAGATCCCCCCTGTTTTTTCAATAGGACATTTTATTTTAACCTAATTCAATCATATTCAATTTAATTAAACCCCTACAATTCATCAATTTTATCTAATTTCCTCACTTATGTAATTTTTATTCATGTTTCTAAACTTGATTCTAACAACAATCATTCTTAAAATCATTATAACCATAACAATTCATTCCTTTATTCTTTTAACCTTTCTTTATACCCTTTTATTCTTTTAACCACTTTTTATTTCAATCCACTCATTAATGTCCCTTTAAAATAATTCTCATTATATATATATATATATATATATATTAACCGGAGTTTTACAATAAGACAAAATATACACACACTAAAAGATTTATTGTCAAGCTAAAATTTCTACAAAAGGTTTTGTACGTTTTTACCGAGAAAAAGAAATCTCCAGAAAGAAATGCACTTGGGAATTCACTATAGACTGTTAAAAAAGAAAAAAGAAAAAAAATCAGGAGAGACAAATCCTGCACCATGAGCACGGCCAAGGCTTCCAGACGGGCTACATTGATGAGACCCTGTCGTTCACTACATTATCACACAAAAAGGTGGGCCGAGCCCAGTAGCTTTTCTTTTTTTAATTCATTCCCAAATTATTATAAAAAACTCTAAAATCACGTGGCAAAACAGGAAGGAATTATTTATTTTAATCCTCGAACTCTTTGTTAGGTAATTTAATCCTTGTATTGTCAAATTGATTGATTTAAACTCTAAGGGTAGTTTTATACATTCTCTGTTAAATTTTTCTGTTAGGGGTGAGGAAAAAACTGAAAAACTGAGAAAACTGTAAAAAAATAATTAAAAAAATTGAATAATAAAAAAACCGATTAAATAGATTATAATTAAGAAAAAACCGACCGGTTTGGTTTCGGTTTTATAAGTCTGAAACCGAAAAAACCGAACCGAACCCAAACCAAAAAAACTGAGCCAAAACCAAAAAAACCGAGCTAAACCGGTTTGAACTGGTTTTGTCCAAAAAACCAAACCGAACCAAAAGCGGTCAATTTGAACCGATTTTAATTTTTTTAAAAAAATTTCAATTTAATTATTCTTTTTAATAAAAATTAAACCGAAAATAATTATCTCTACTTTCCATGCATATCTGATCAGAATTCCATTTTCTTTTTGGAAATAAAATAATGTTTTACAAGAAACATAACTTTTATTGAATTTGACCTAGAAATCTATATTCCTTGATAATTAAACATAACTTTTTCGTAAAATTGATACGATATTTAATTTAATATCATTTTCAATGATTACATAGATGCCTTGGAGATTCATCAGGAAAAAATTGATAATTTGGACTTTCAATGATCATGGAATTCTTTTTCCGATAATCAAAACATGAAAAGAGCTGCAAGTTATTTAATGTGAACTATTAAATTTATATCTTTTTTTTTAGATCTCTTTGAATTGATCAAGAACCGGTAAACACATTATTAGAAAATTAAAAAATAAAATAAACGACGTAGCGGAAACTTCTGTAGAAATAGGACATCGCCTGTTTCCGGGTGAATTTGTTCGAATCCTCGAACCAAAAGTTTCACTCGAATCCACGAGTGCAGAAGTTAAAGTTCTCCAAGAGAAAGTTCTTTATTCAATTTCCAAAGTACCTTACAATGAAGAGAGGCAGCCTTTATATAGGCTGCAAATCCTAATTCGACTAGGAATATAATTGTTTAGGAAAGCAATAACTAGAATAAGGAAAACAAATACTACAGCTGGAAAAGTAAATAAATCCTGATATTACAACATGAATTAAGACTCCTAAATAAGGAGGAAATCTGGCGGAAGGGGACTCCAATAGTAACTGCAGTTCCTGATTTCTTTGCAATTATATTATATCCTGCAATCTGCTCTGCTTCCTGTCATCTGCTCTTCCTCTCCTCCTGTAGACTGTTCTACATTAGTCTCCCCTGCATGAAAAGAACTCGACCTCGAGTGAGTTAATTGAGAGGACACCATATCAGGAGGATGATACTCATACAAATCTGCTACGTTGAAAGTAGGGGAAATGACCATGTCTGCAGGAAGGTTTACAACATATGTGTTGTCATTAATTTTCTGAAGGATCTGGAAAGGTCCATATTTCTTGTCTTTCAGCTAGTTGTATGCTCCTACAGGTAGGCGTCCTTTGCGCAAATAAACCATCATAAGGTCCCCTTCTTGAAAGGTTTGGGCCCTCCGCTTTTTATCAGCTGTAGTTTTGTACTTGGCATTAAAAGCCTCTAAGTTTTGCCGCACTTCTTCTTGGATGGACTTTATACAATCTGCCATATTTTCTGCTGCCATGCTTAAACCCGGTAGTTTTGGTAGAGGAACTAAGTCTAACGCATGGCGTGGTGGACAACAATAAACAATCTGAAATGGTGTCTTCCCAGTGGACCGATTCAGCATACTGTTATAAGCAAACTCAGCTTGTGCCAAAGCAACATCCCACTGTTTTGGTTTTGTCCCAGAAAGGCAATGAATCAGATTCCCAAGAGTGCGGTTTACATCCTCCGTTTGGCCATCAGACTGAGGATGGCTGGTGCTGCTAAAATTCAGGGAGGTGTCAAACCGTCGCCATAACGTTCGCCAGAAATGACTCAAGAATTTGGTGTCTCTGTCGGATGTGATGGACTTGGGAACCCCATGCAGACGCACCACCTCCTTGAAAAATAAATTTGCTACGTGTACTGCATCTGCAGTCTTCTTACAGGCAATAAAATGAGCCATTTTAGAATACCTGTCGACCACCACGAAAACTGAATCAAATCCGCGTTGGGTTCGCGGTAGGCCTAGGATAAAATCCATGGAAAGATCCTCCCAAGGTGCTGCTGGGATAGGTAAAGGCATATACAAACCAGTATTTTGGTACTGTCCCTTAGCGGCCTGACATATGGGGCACCGTTTAACATAGTTGCCAATGTCTCTTTTTAACTGGGGCCAATAATACCTCTCTTCAGCAAGGGCTATTGTTTTGTCACGCCCCAAGTGTCCACCTAAGCCTCCACTGTGTAAGTGATGAATTATTTGAGCTCGTAGTGAGCTCTTGGGTATGCATAATTGGTTACCACGAAATAAGTAGCCTTCCTAGAGATGCAGGTGTTCCACAGGAAGCCCCATTTGGCACTTTGTCCAACTATCTTGAAAATCTTCATCGTCAGCGTACAGCTCTTTTAGGCAATCAATCCCAATGACTTCAGTTTGTAAAGTGACCAGCAGCAAGGTCCTCCGGCTGAGAGCATCAGCTGCTCGGTTTAGTCGTCCAGCCTTATGTTGTAGTGTGAATGTGAAGTGTTGAATAAATGAAATCCAGCGGGCATGCATTCTGTTGATACTATTCTGGCTGTTGATAAATCTTAGCGCCTGATGGTCGCTGAATAAGACAAAGTCTTGAGGTACTAGATAATATTCCCAGACTTTTAAGGCGCGAAAGACAGCATACAACTCTAGTTCATAGGTAGACCACTTCTGGCGAGCTTCATTGAGTTTTTCGCTGTAGAACGCGACCGGTCTACCTTCTTGAGATAACACAGCACCAATACCCACGATAGAGGCATCACACTCTACTTGAAATAATTTGTCAAAATCTGGTAGTGCCAGAACTGGGGCAGATGACAGTTTTTCTTTGATCAATTTGAAGCTCTACTCTGCTGCTTCCCCCCAATGGAATTTTCCTTTCTTCATGCATTCCATAATGGGTGCGACTATTCGGCTAAAATCTCTAACAAACCGTCTGTAAAACGTTGCTAGTCCATGAAAACTACGGACCTCGCTTACTGTTTGTGGAGTCGGCCAATCACGAATGGCGCAAATCTTTTCTTCATCTACCTTAATTCCCTCAGCACTTATTACAAACCCCAGGAATAGCAAGCTACTGGTTATAAAGCTGCACTTTTTCAAATTAACGTACAACTTATTTTGCTGCAGAATTTGAAGTACTTCCCTCAAGTGTGCGACATGGTCAGATTGGGTTTGGCTGTAAATTAATATATCATCGAAGTATACCACCATAAATTTTCCCGTGATAGGTTTTAATACCTGGTTCATAAACCGCATGAAAGTACTGGGTGCATTGGTAAGTCCGAACGGCATTACTAACCACTCATATAAGCCCTCCTTTGTTTTAAAAGCAATCTTCCACTCGTCTCCTGGTCTAATCCGAATTTGATGGTACCCGCTTTACAAATCGAGTTTTGAAAAGACTTTGGCCCCGGATAACATGTCCAGCATATCTTCTAATCGAGGGATGGGGAACCTGTATTTAACAGTGATCTTGTTGATTGCTCAACTATCGATGCACATGCGCCAACTACCATCTTTCTTTGGCACTAACAAGGCTGGTACTGCATAAGGGCTCATGCTCTCCTGTACTAATCCCTTCTCAATCAATTCTTCTACCTGTGCTTGCAGAACCTGACTTTCCTTGGGATTCATCCGGTAATGGGGGCGATTTGGCAAACTAGCTCCTGGCATGAAATCGATCTGATGTTGTATGTCTCGTACAGGAGGTAATCCCTTGGGTAGGTTTGACGGTATAACCTCCTGAAATTCCTCCAGTAATGGTAGCAGTGTAGGTGGAATGTCAATAAAATCCCTGCCAACTTCTCTTCTTACTACTATGGCAAAAATCTCTCTGGCTTCCTTAGTCTCTTCCATGAATTTGCCCCCGTCCACTAGCAATACTGGTTTTCCTTGTGGCTTCGGTTTAATGCTTGCAAACTCTTCTTTTATAGGACCTAAAACGACCTTCAGGTCCCCCTTCATGAAGATATAAACATTGTCACGGCCTCTGTAAGTAGCATCTACATCATACTGCCAGGGGCGTCCTAAAATTATATGGCAGACATCCATTTCCACCACGTCACAGGTAACTTCATCTGCATAATTCTTCCCAATTGAGAATTTAATGTGGCAGACTTCTGTTACCTTTACTTTAGTGCCACGTTTAATCCAGCCAATTTTATACGGTGCAAGATGCTTCCCGGTTTGCAATCCCAATTTAGTAACCATTGCTTTTGATATTATATTTTCGCCACTGCCATTGTCTATGATAATATTACAAACCCTTTTATTCACGGTGCACCTGGTTCTGAATATATTATGCCGTTGAGAGGGTTCCTTTTATTTTGGTGCCAACAGTAGCCGCTGAACTACAAGAGACCGCAACAATAGTTCTCCCTCGTCGCCTCCTGTTACTTCTTCTTCTTCATACGTATAGGCTGCTTCGTTATCCTTTTTCTCTATGTCGAAGGGGCACTCTACTTTTGGCTCTATTAAGTTCACGGTACTCCTTCTTGGACACTGGTTGGAACGGTGTCCTGGCTGTCCACATCTATAACATTTATCTGATCCTGGACGAGCATAAAGATTTCTGGGCGTCACCACGGGTGGGATGGTGTTGGCAGGCTTTGTTGGTGCTCCACTGCTGCTTGTTCCCCATATAGTGTTAGAGAAGGAGGGTTGGGTTGCTGAAGTTGTCGGGGTCATCGAGGTCTTTCCCTTGTTGACTGTCGCTCTATTATTATCAAATGGATTCCTGGCCCCAACCATTGCTTTTGATTTATCTAGTTGGGTCTCTGCCTTAATAGCCAGTGCAACAGCTTCTGTTAGCGTGTAAACTGTTTGCATTGCCACACGATCCTGTATAGCCCAACGCAAACCTCCAACAAACCTGGCAATTTGTTGTGCCTCTGTTTACAGCAGATTGTTTCGTGATGACAGCCTATGGAATTCTTCCAGGAAAGCCTCAACAGTTCTGGCTCTTTGTCTACATTCCTAATACTGTTTAAACAAAATTTGCTCGTAGTCTGGTGGTAGATAACAGGATCGTAATAGTCGTTCATTTTAGTCCATGTTTGAACCATCCCCTTCCCTTGTCGCAGCCGGGTACTTTGTAGTTGCTCCCACCAGGCAGAAGCTCCCCCCAATAGTCTATATGCGACTAACTTCACCTTCTTGTCTTCAGGAATGTCCATATAATCGAAGAACCTTTCGACTAATACCAACCAATCAAGGAACCCCTCAATCTGAAGTTGTCCATTAAAACTGGGCAGGTCCATCTTCATTCGAAACATCTGTCGGTCTGGTTCCCTTTGGTATCCTCTCCGGTTTCCTCGAAGTATAGTTTCAGCTTCTTCTTCATCCTCACTTAGGTTGTCCTCATAGACTGGTTGCCTTCGTAGGATTCCTGGAGGGCGTTCACAAGTTTCAGCCCTTTCTCTGTGATGTTGACGACCCGGGGGATTGTTGATCACCTGATTATTTCCTGTTGTCAGCCTAGCAAGGGCTGCTTGGATGTCACGTAAGGTTTGTTGTGTCTCATGCTGGAAAATTCTAAATTCAGCTCCTGTAACCAAATGGTCCTCGCGGTCACCGCCGCCAAGGGTTTCGCTTTCGTTGCGTGGGTTTGCCATCTGGCAGGATTAGGCCTGCTCTGATACCAACTGACGTAGCGGAAGCTTCTGTGGAAATAGGACACCGCCTGTTTCCAGGTGAATTTGTTCGAATCCTCGAACCAAAAGTTTCACTTGAATCCACGAGTGCAGAAGTTAAAGTTCTCCAAGAGAAAGTTCTTTATTCAATTTCCAAAGTACCTTACAATGAAGAGAGGCAACCTTTATATAGGCTGCAAATCCTAATTCGACTAGGAATATAATTGTTTAGGAAAGCAATAACTAGAATAAGGAAAACAAATACTACAGCTGGAAAAGTAAATAAATCCTGATATTACGACATGAATTAAGACTCCTAAATAAGGAGGAAATCTGGCGGAAGGGGACTCCAATAGTAACTGCAGTTCCTGATTTCTCTGCAATTATATTATATCCTGCAATCTGCTCTGCTTCCTGTCATCTGCTCTTCCTCTCCTCCTGTAGACTGTTCTACATCAATAAAATAATCATCTAGGTGTTGGTCCGGTAGTAAAAGTTTGGGACCAAGAGATTTGCTCCTTCTGTGGTCTCAGGTTCGAGCCCCGTGGTTGCTCATATGATGACCACTGGAGGCTTATATGGTTGTTAACTTCAGGACCCGTGGGATTACTTGAGGTACGCGTAAGCTATCCAAACACCTATATTAAAATAAAAATAAAAATAAAAATAATAAAATAAAATAAAATAATATAATAACGAGTCTTCTGGGTGTCCCCCACGGATTCTCCTTGCCATCACCGCTTATCTTTCGAGCACCCTTCACTGTCCTCAATCAATACAAGCACCCTCTCTTCGTTTCTTGGTTTTTTTTTAATGGAAATTCAGAAATAAAGACAAAAAACTAGGAAAATACCAAACCTATCCCTGCAAGCAGGCACTGGCTCTCACTGATCGATCTGCACATATTTCGCCTCCAAATATTACCTTTTGTTCCTCCTCCGCTATCTCTCACAGTCCTCGGCCATCCATAAAACAGAAGTCCATTTAAGGTCAGCTTCTCTTCTCTTCATTTTCTTTACTATCACAATCGATTTTTTTTTTACTTCTTTCCCCTTACATTTTTTTTCTCATTATTTTTACTTGATTTTCTTTTACATTTACTTTCTGATTCTTTGCTGCCTTTAATCCCATATCTGTTGCCATCCAATCAGCTCGTAAGTTTGTGGTTCTTGATTCTTATGCTCTGTTAATTATGGATCTGTTTCTTGTATTTTTTGGGGTTCTTGAGAGTATTTCTTTGTTTCCTGATTGCATAGATCTTGTACTGTTTAATTTTTTTTGGTTGCTTAAATGAAGCTTATTAACTGCATTTTTTTGTGCATTTATCATCTGGGCTTCTTTCATATTTGTTAGATTTTCATTTTTTACACAGTCTGGGTTCATAAAAATGGGGAAAGTGAAGTGTTTTTGTGCGTGTTGGATAGTTTTTATGTTTCTTGCATCCATTTTGGCACGTGGGCTCTTGTAAATCTGTTTCTTTTCTTTTTGAACATAAGTTTAGCAAATATTTATCGGTTTTGTAGTTTATATTTTGCTTCATTTCATGAGATTTTGGTAGCAGTTGAGGAGATTCATGCTATTTTTTTTCTTTTTTCTGTGGTGATTGGAAATCGATTACTTATCCAGATTATGATTCGTGAAATTGAATGGGTATTGATCAAAAGGAAGCAAGTTCATGCTTTTACAGTTGAAATGAAGCATGGTAGTATACAATGTAGATAGGGGCAGTGGTATTTGTTGCATTTTCTTCTTTTTTTAATGAGTTTGTGTGTGTTGTTGGTTTAATTTGTTTTGTATTATCAAATCAGCAGGATTGTGAAGATTAAATTGGATGGAGGGAGTTGGGGCTGAGTGTGCCTCGGTTGCATCGCCTGTTGCACAATGGGGACATGATGTTTGGAGGATTTATCAGTATTATCTTGATAAGAGTACACCTCATACGGTCTACAGGTGGATTGGCACTCTTGTTGCAGTGGCTATCTACTGCTTGCGAGTTTGTTATATTCAAGGGTTTTACATCATTGCCTATGGGCTTGGAATATACATACTGAATTTGCTTATTGGGTTTTTGTCACCATTGGTTGATCCTGAAATTGATCCTTCAGATGGTCCTTCATTGCCGACAAAGGGTTCTGATGAATTCAAGCCTTTCATTCGCCGACTTCCTGAGTTTAAATTCTGGTAATGAAAACAATTTTGCCACTCGTGGCATTTAATCTTGTAATTACCCCCATGATGTTGGTATGCTTCCGTTGTTCCTTATAACCTGATAAATGATTCCCAGTAGTCTTTTGAGACTTCAGTCATGACTGATTCACTTGGACACTTGGCAAGATACATTGGTGGTTCTCATAGTTCTTGCAGATTCTCGCATGCTTTTAAGAATTAAGTGGTTGGAAAGCTAAATATTTTTAGTAGTTTGTTTGGTTAAGTCCAGATGTTTCTCTATCCCAAGCCTTTTCTCAACTACTTAGGGCTGCTTTTGAGGATCCATCTTGGATACATCTATGCATGCCAATAACCTGCTGTTTCTGCCATTACATTCAGGTACTCCTTCACAAAGGCATTCGTCATCGCATTTGTTATGACCTTCTTTTCCATGTTTGATGTTCCTGTCTTTTGGCCTATTTTGCTCTGTTACTGGATTGTTCTTTTTGTCCTTACAATGAGGCGCCAAATTGCACATATGATCAAATACAAATATATTCCATTCAGTTTAGGAAAACAGGTGAGTTTCCGAGTGCTTTACACCTCTATTTTTCTCTTCCACGCAACCACCTTTTATTCACACCTCCAATAACTGTGGCTGCTGTAACTTCCTTTCTTATAGTAGGACTGCTATTATGTGAGATAACATTCCGGTTTCTTTGGTATTTAACAGAAGTATGGTGGTAAGAAATCTTCTGCAAGTAGCAGTGGCTCCCGTGGGGACTAAAGCTTGGCTGGTTGATAGGCAACTAGAAAAGGACCAGATGGAAGGAAATATTTAGACATGAAGATTCATGACAATTGATTTTTCCTTTTTAAGGGACATGCCTTCATGTTGTGATGGACTTTAATATGCACTTACAAACCTAAAGTTCAATTGTGCCTTGGCATTTTATGATGGCAGAGTGCTGATGTTGCAGAAGTGAAACTTTATTGTTTATATACAAACGAAGAAGATTCATTTACGTTTCTGAGAATGAATATTGTCTATGTAAAGTGCTTGATTCCGTTGTATTAGTTCCCTCTATGGTAGTCATGAAAAGTGGCATTGTAGCCATTAGTGTATGCTTCTGTAGTACTGGAAGTTATGACAGACAGATAGAAGTGGACGACTCTGTTTCAAGTTAGCTTTAAATTCGAATGGTTTATCTTATTTTTTTTCTGGGTCAAGCGCGTGTTCCAACTGATATATTTGGAGCGAATTGCATTGGGTGATACTGAGATTTCTTCCGTACTTGCGTTGATACGTAAAATGGGTTGTTTAATCCTCCCTTTATGTTGATTGCCTTAACTGGTCTGCAAGATCCATCAATCTTTGCTTATGGTTGAATTCATTTCTTCATGCAAGGAATTGAATGTTTTGTCCCTTTCCAGCTGCCTCTTTCTACCTCAGCTCAGTGCATGCACCTAGGAGTCTCGCCTATACGGGATGTAGGTTCGGCGTTGTATTCATCTACCCCTTCACCCTCGAGTCCTTTATCATGGCGAAGGTGGAGATTAGGGACCGCTGCCAGCCCTATGTTCATTGGTTGAAGCTGCCCAACATTTTGAGATCTCTGTCAATGAAGCCAAGACTATGGAGTCTGGACACCAGTACACCACCATATAAATCTCTGGTGTACATTACTACTCGGCCAGGCCCAATTCAGTGAAATCAGTTTAACGAAGAAAGGACGAAGAAAGAAAACAAAAAACCCTCCTTAGACCTCGAGGCTCTGTACCTTCTCTCACCTGCCACTTCCTTTCTTCTGGCTTTCTCACCAAGGAGACGGTGACCCTCAAAAAACCCATCAAAATATTCTTCCAAGATATTAACAGAAGAAAACAAGACTTGGAAAGATGCGTTGACGGAATTTTCTGTAGAGAATATAGAATTTATACAATAACCCTTCTGTACAGAAAATTCTAACAACGCATCTTTGCGTACGCTTTGGGGTGGTTATAATTGCGCGAGTATCAGGTGTTACAATTCTTGAAAGAAAGTAGATTCACATAAGAAAACAAGTTTTTGTTGCATTGCTTAACAAACGCCAAACAAAGTCTATTCGAGGTTAACCTCTACTCTCCTTATTTTCCTGACAATTTGGACCGATTTCCCTTCTTTTACGTCCTTTTTTCTGTTTAGGCATTTACATTTTGGGGATCTTCTTTGTTTCTTGATTCTAACACTCAGACTAGATTGATTGAGATACTGTGTTCATTTTTTTTATAATATTTTTTAGCTACTTAAATGGAGCTTGGTAACTACATTTCGATCCCTAGAAGGTGGGAAGTGAGATTTTTGGGCTATTGGTTTCTTTTTATGTTCCTTGCATAGTTGCATATATTTGTCATCTGGGTTTCTTTGGCATTGGTTAAATATTGATCTTTAAGGGCTTTTTTCTTTTGTATATTTTGGTGCGTATATGTGATTCTATAGCTATTCGTGCCTTCTTGTTTTCAAATAAATGGGTATGAATGGTTGATTTGATTGGAAGGTGGGGAGAATGCCTGAAGATTTTGATTCTTGAAAGTGATATTTCCATGAATTTGGAACATTTACATTGAATGTGAAGCTTGAGTTGAAAGAATATTTTTCACTTGCAAGTTTATATAGTCATTAAAGCATTTCCACGATCTTGGTACGTGTATATCCAGGGACATGTTCTTTTCTGCTTTATTATGCTTTTTTGATTATCTTTGAATATGAGGATTTGTTATTCAGAAGCATACATTGATGTACATGTTTGGTATTTGCTGTATCTTGTGCATTTCTACCTGTTTGTTTGCTGGTTTGATTGGTTTTGTACTGTAAAATCTGCAGGTGTGAAGATCAAAACTAATGGAAGGATTTGGGGATGAGAATGCCTCAGTGGTGTCACCTGTTGCTCGATGGGAACATGATGCATGGAGGATGTATAGATTTTATCTGGATAAGGCTACACCTCATGCTGTCTATAGGTGGATTGGGACTCTTGTTATAGTGGCTGTCTATTGTTCACGACTTTATTACGTTCGAGGGTTTTACATCATTGTTTATGGGCTCGGGGTATACATAGTGAATTTGTTAAGTGGGTTTTTGTCACTTCTGGTTGATCCTGAACATGCAGATGGTCCTTCGCTTCCGACAAGTTGTTCCGATGAATTCAAGCCACTCATCCGCCGGCTTCCAGAGTTCAAATTCTGGTAATGAAGTATCCATGTGCCATTACGGTATTTAGTCTTTTTGTTATTTTCATCCTGTTGATATTAATTATCGAGTAATTCCTTCCACCGTTATCTATAACCTGATAAACGATTTCAAGTAGACATTTGATAATTCGATCATAAACTATTCTCTCTTAGTTTTATATTTTACTCAGTCAGTCGGCAGGAAAAATGTTGAATGTTGGAGGTTCTCATAGTTTCATACAGATTCTAGATTGCTTTCAAGAATCAAGTAGTTAGGGAGCTGGTGAAATATGGTAGTTTGTTTGACCGGGTAAATTACCACCCGAACACTTTCCCCAGCACCATAGGGCTGCTTTTGCAGATCCATCTTGGATATATCTGTTCCTGAAAATAATCTATTGTTTTGGCTGTCATGTATCTAGGTACTCCTTCACAAGGGCATTCATCATCGCTTTTGCGATGACATTCTTTCCAGTTTTTGATGTTCCTGTCGTTTGGTCTATATTGCTCTGTTCCTGGACTCTTCTTTTTGTCATCACAATGGGGTATCAAATTAGATACTTGATCAGATACAAGTGTACCCTATTCAACATTGGAAAGCAGGTGAGCTTCAAGTACTTGCATCTGGAACAGCTTATCATGTAGTAGGATTACTGGCACATCAGATATAAAATCTTGGTTTCCTTTTGGCCTGACAGAAATACGGTGGTAAGAAATCATCTGCAAGTAACAATGTTTCCTGCATGGCCTGAAAGCTTGGTTGGTTCATGGGGCACTAAGACAAGGACGAGATGGTGAAGAAATGTAGACGTTAAACGTTTTCTTCTCGAAGGGCATGCCTTCATGTCATGATGAGCTTTAACTTGCACTTACACACGTAAACTTCAGTTTTGCCTTGGCTTTTTTTAATGGTAGACATTCTGGTTTTATCAATAAATTCGCATGATTGCAGACATTTTGGTCTTCAACGAGACTTGAATCCAGTGATCAAGGACTTAAATCTATGGGCGTGTTCAATGGGCCAAGCCCAATCTAATGAAACCTCATTCCTTAACAATCTAAGCCATGGATTTGAATCCAGCGGGCTTAAAATATATCCATTTATAATTCTGTCAGCATCTTTTGCTTCTCTGTAAGACTTCACTCTTACCAGAAATTATCAGAACCGAAATCTCCCTTCAAAATCCCCCAAACCCATAACTCAGAATGGGAAGAGTAAAGGGAAATGTGCAAAGCGAGCATATGCTGCACAACTTTTGGAGGTATAAAGCTCTTGCAGTGTGCTCTACTTATGAGTGGCAACAGGACATTAATTCACCTTTGTGTCTCCATTAATGACTCTGAAGGGGCCACTGTTCCTCAGTAAAATGTGTCCTACATCTGTGCATTGATATTCTCTTATATTGTTTGAGCGGGTTGTTTGGTTGTGCATTTAGTGTTTAACGCAGCATAGACATTAACGCATCACAGCTTGCTATAATGTACTTAAGTTGGTCTTTTGGCTGTACAGGGTGATGATCACAGTGATATTGTTCTTTCAGATAAAGAAACATGTGATCATGAAGCTCAGAGGCCTCGACGCCAAATGATGGTTCAATTTCAAAGTTGGTTTGATCTCCCTTCACAAATGCAGAGCAATCATATGATAAAACCACATTGAGCGGAGCCGAAGCTTCTGCAAAAAACAGATAGGAAAAGAGAAGCGATGTCAAACTTGATGACGTCTCCATACAAACTTTTAAAAAATCTGATACTAAGATCAGTACTGCTAGACATTATTTAAACTCAAGCTGACAGAGGTCTGACAGATGATACCATTACCAGTGTTACGAGTACAATTTTACATATGAAGCTAATGAAATGATATTCATACCTTGAATGTCTGCAAAAGTTGCTGCTCCGGCACACAGGTCCTTTCTAGGGTTTTACCAATCTTCTCCCACAAAGATACAAAATCAAAGGGAAAACATATCTCGCAAGTTATACTTATTAGAAATACTATAAAATAGATAAATAAATTATATTTTTAATGTAATATTCTCAACATTTTGTAATACAAAATTCAAATAAACACTAAATAATTATAGGAAAAGCTGGAAATGCTTTTTTCCATTTAAATCCCCATTGAAAATTCTCCAAAGAATTTGGCAGAGTTTCTTGCATCAACAACAACAACAATCTGTATTATTTTAATCAAGATTTTCAACTTTTGATCCGTATGTAAACAAATTATATTCATGACTATATTTATTGAAAATATTCAAGGACAACATATTATCAATTCAATTAATTAAAATTTATTATCAATTCAATTAATTAAAAAAATTGATAAATTACATACAAAATGGAGTCTTTTTTTTTCTACGCAGTCATAACACAAAAAGTAATAATCTTAAGCTCTCTAATTTGCACATTTCAAAAGAGATCCTGAAATGCACATATGGATTAACATGTATCAGTCCATCATTAAATCATTTATAGACATAATAATAATAATATTTAAGTAAAGTTATTCACCTTCTAAATAATTATTTTTTAACGTTACTCAAATTTCAAATTCTAAAATATTCGATAAACATTCATAATAACTCAAGAATTTAATCCTTTAACTTTTCATTTATTTTAATTTCTTTAATTAAGAAATTGGTTTACTAGCCATTAGATAAGGTATTAATTCATAAGCCAATTTTAATAGTTGTCCCATCAACAAGACATAAATTTTAATTAATCAAGATTTAATTTCAGAATAACAAGGTATCGGTTTTATTATTCAAGAACTAGTTTCAGCAATTGTCCATTCAACAGGGCAGTTATTTCATTAACTATGAGCCAATTTCAATATCTGCTTATTTGACATGACACTAATTATATTAATTAGGAACTAGTTTCATCACCTGTCTATTTAACAGAGCACTAGTTTTATTAACTGAGAACTAGTTTTAACATTTAAAAATATATTGACCTGATTAAATTATGAAGATAACATCTAAAATGTATTTCAACTTAAAATTTTTTTAAAGAGTAAATTTATAATTCTAAGGTGTTCGACACCTTCCTGCTGCTTTAGACAATCCAATTCCTCCTGATAAAAATCATGCTCTAGTAATATTTTCTGAATCAACAAGATTTCACCACATTATTAACCTATCAATAGTTTGAATGTGCCTAGATTCAAAGTGCCAATAATAAAAATTCTTTAAAAAAAAAAATGAGATAGAAGGGATATTAATTGAAATATAACATTAAAGATTATTAAAAATACACATATAAAAAAGCATGATGTTTTTTTAAAAGGAAAAATTACAAGGGAAAAAAAAAGAAGAAAAAAAGGCCAAACCAATGCCTGCCCCTTTAAAGGAAGAGCCCATGTGCGGACCTTTTCCTTTTAAATTGTTTTTCACCCTAATATGTTTTTGAAAAAAAAACCTAGACCATGCTTGGCTTGGGATTTCCAAGATTCTAGCCACTGTGGTGGCTAAAAAAATAAGATATATATATTTTTTATTCAACAACTCATTTTTTATCTAAAAATACTTAGAAAAAAATCTAAACACTTTTACAAATCCATAAATGCCCTTAAGAAACCAAAACAACCACCCAAAAACCCAAAAACAAAAATCTTTTCAAGTTTAGATCTAGTTTTTTAGGCTATTTTAAGGTTAAAAAACACATAAATAGAACTCCCTTCACTAAATAAAATTCTTTGACACTAAAATCGATTATTTTTGTGGTCAGAATTGGTGAAAACATATATTTTCTCTCTCTATTGCTAGATTCTGGCAGCCTCTCTTTTTTCTTTCAAATTATAAATTAAAAATTAACAAAAATAAATTTTTATACTAAAGTCAAACTTCAAATTGAAAAAATATTGAGGGACCAAATATATATAGATTGTAAAGTTCAAGGATTTAAGTAAATATTTTGTTTGAACTTTGAAATTATCACTCATTTATGATGTCTTTTGTAGTTTAGTTTTTTATCTTTTAATTTTATTTTTAGTCAAAAAATTTGATTCAATTGTTTTTATATTTAGCCCAAAAAGATGTAATCCCATAAAAAAAATTTGAAAATAAAATTAAAAAAAGCAAAATTTTAAACAGTATATGAGAGGGTGAATAGTGTTCACTTTGCCCACGCTAGGCAAAAACAATGATGTAAATCCATGAACAGTAAATAATTCTTCACACAGTATTAATTGCTACTGAGATTTTTAACTCTTTGTACAGCATTACTATAAGATGGGTGATGCTAAACACAATGGTCTATTTTTTGGTAGGGGATATGAAGGGCTGAGATTCTCCATGCTATGAGCTAGCTCTCCATGAGCGATGATGGTGGATCTTAATTAGCAGCGTTTCTGTGTCACTGAATGCTGTA